>Ga0079226_10003174_pt1 | contig 12637 bp, 7 predicted proteins | sample Poulit2014_FD_76345 | JGI IMG/M metagenome (GOLD analysis project Ga0079226, IMG submission 76345) | Agricultural soil microbial communities from Georgia to study Nitrogen management - Poultry litter 2014 | ecosystem: Environmental > Terrestrial > Soil > Agricultural land | place: USA: Georgia... | reverse complement strand
TTATTTTGGTTCAGATCTAGGCTTGCTGATTAAAGATAGTCTTGAACTATCTGATAGAAGCATAACGACGAGATGATCCAAAAGAACAAAACTGGTACTATATGAATTTGGTTCTTGGTGCGCTAGGTGCCGGACACGATACCAAATTTTGTTTCTTTGCCAATCTTTTGCTATACATTTATCAATCATCCGATGATGACAGCAGCAGCATAATCTGATTATTCAGAAAAAACTATTATTGATGATAAAAGTGGTCTAAAAAAGATACGAGCCCGATGGTTTTATTTTCAGGCTCGGCCATCTTTCTTTTACTCAACTTCATGTTTTAATTGCATTACAATCGCACATTCAGGCTGACCATAAAATTGAATCCTGCCTGCGGATAGTAATAATTATAATCTTCGCGCATACCTGCTACAATCTGTCCGAAAGTATATCCGTCCGCCTCATATTTTGCTCCGAAAATATTGTTCAGATCCAAAGCAAGCACGATGTTCTCCGCTGAGAAAAGAGAATTTTCATATACCAATCTTAAATTGGAGAAACTAAAAGGATCAATGCTTCGGGCAGTATTCGAGGTATTGTCCAGGTACTGACGACTCACATATTTAGATTCCCACGCAAAAGTCAAAGATTTCACAGGAGAATAATTCAAACCCAATCCACCGACTACTGCCGGCGAGAGAGATATATCTGTATTCTTATGAATTATTTTTTCTTGCCCCTGAAAAATATATTCCGCATCAAATACATCAATAAATTCTGTGTATTCCGGGATTTTATTTGCACTTAAAGCCAGATTTCCGTGGAGACTCCATTTCGGAGAAATCAAATATTCATCTGCAAGTTCAATTCCCGCTCGATAACTTTTTTTCACATTGCTGCGGGTTTTATTGCCTACATCATTGATCAGCCCTGTCAGAATCAATTGATTATGATAGTACATGTAATACAGATTCCCGCTGAAACGATTCTTCTCACCGCTCCATCGATAGCCTGCCTCCAGATTATACAGCTCTTCCGGTTTGGGTCTGCTCTCAGCAGTCGATTCTTTATAATCACTCCGATTAGGCTCCCGACTCGCTTTGGCTACAGATCCGTAAATCTGAGATCGATCACTCAGATAATGAGTGAATCCGATCTTCGGATTGAAAAAAGTCAGCATGTCATCCTGATCGAGATTGGCCCCGCCGCGGTCCATTCCCAAGAGAGAGTAATAAACAAAACGTGACTGAAGATCAAGATAAATTGAATTTTTCGGAGTTTTCCATACAGTTTTCAAATATATATTCCCATCATTCTTCACCGCATTATTGAAGTAAAAATAATCTCCGATAAAACTATCTGAGGCAAACCGCGCCCATTTCAATTCACCGAAATGATCTCCTGTATATTTAAAATAAGCGCCTCCCAGTGTAAAGCCCAATTTTTCAGTGGCATCCCAATTCGTATGGGTAGTAAATCCGTAAAACTCATTGTCCAAGTGGAGTTGTCGGACAAGATCTGTCTTCTGAACCAAAGTATCCCCCATACTGATGGGAGTCAATCCATACTCTTCAAAATCCTGATCTTCTTTATACTCTTCATAATATCCTGCACCCGGGGTATAATTGAGGGACAAACTCCAATTCCATTTCGGATTCAATTGCTGAGACCAATGAACTTGAAAATGAGTTTGTGTATAATTATCCGTCTGATCCGGATAAGTAAAAGCATTGTATGTGCGGTTTGAAGCCAGCATTTCTTCAGAAATCCCATTCCAGGATTGATAAGTCTGCTGTTGTCCGGAAATAATATTAAACCGGAGAATCTTATCATTTTTATACCATCCTCCGGATAGGTATAAAGATTTAAGATCTGAAAACCCCCTATCGACATATCCATCCGATTTCACCCGAGAAAGTCGGGCATCCAGTACAAATTGATCTTTTAACAATCCGGAACCAAGACGGATGGTATTTTTAAAAGATCCGAAAGAGCCCGCGCTATTGTTCAAATCGATATAAGGATCTGCGTTCAATGCATTGGTATTGATATTCAAACTTGCTCCGAATGCACCTCCTCCATTTGTCGAAGTACCTACCCCCCGCTGAATTTGTACACTTTCTACGGAAGACATAAAATCCGGCATATTGACCCAGAAAGTCCCCTGGCTCTCCGCATCGTTATAGGGAATTCCATTGATGGTAGCATTGATTCGGGTCACATCTGATCCCCGGATCCGCATATTCGTATGGCCTATTCCCTGTCCTGCATCGGAAGTAACCACCACAGAAGGAGTCATTTGAAATAAATAGGGTAATTCCCGTCCTACTGCCGATCTTTCGACCTCTTCCCGATCGATATTTTCATAAGTTGTTCCGGTATTCTCATTGGCTCTTAAAGCCCGGACAACAATCTCATCCGTCAAAATCCTCCCTTCATCAAGAACAATCTCAACCGACTGATCCGCCTCCAATACCAGATCAATCGTTCTTGTTTCATAGCCGATATAAGAGATGGTCAAATGATAGTTTCCTAAAGGAAGATCAGAAAAAATAAATCTTCCCTGATCATCACTACTGGTGACATAACTGCCCTCATTCAGCTGAAGATGAGCCCCGAAGAGCGGCTCTGATCTTTGATCTGTGACAATTCCTTTCAGAGTAGCGGCATCTTGTGCCAACAGCATGGAAGACAGAATCCCCATGCACAAAGTAAAAATCCATGTACGCATAGCATTTCATTTTTTAAAAAAATTACGAAACAGAATGACTCATCGCGGTCATACTGTTTCTTAAAATCCATTAAATAAAAATCGATGCTAAAACTCCCTACGCCGGCATTACCCGGATCAGGTGTCCATTGCCTCATTGGCAGCAATGGTGGGTATACTCTCAGCCTTTATATCATCCTCAGGTTTTTTCAAGACCTGAAAGAAAGGCACCCCATTTAGATTCGGCAAAGATAATAAATTTTTTGTTGATCTCAAAAATCACTGAAATTCTCCTCAGACAAAAAATCTCTTACGGCTTCTATACCTGCCCGGAAACGAGCCTCTCCCAAGCCGCTGATCAGAGAATACCGGGCAGCTACATCATTCAGTTCTCTTTTCCATATATCCAAAAAATATTCCCGTTTATCCGGAAAGTCCCGTAACGGATCATCCACCCAGGGCAGATCGATATCCATCAGCAGGTAAAAATCATACTTCCTGACATTTCGCTCTTCCAATACCCGCTCCGGCGTAAATCCGAACAGGTGATCGGACCACACTTTCACCGTCAAGAAACAAGTATCGCAGATGATGATCGACTGTTCAAGAACCGACATCAAACTGTCTTCCAGAGCAAGCTGGCCATAGAAAATATTCATTTCATCTTGCAAAGTATATTCCCGGTTCAGTCCCTCGCAATAATAACGGGAATATTCAGGAACAAAAAGGGTATTGAATTCCCGGGCCAGTCTTTTTGTCATCTCGGATTTGCCGGTAGACTCAGGTCCTACCACTGCTATTTTCATTTTTCTACCTTCCATATTTTCTTCCATTCATTGTACCCGAATATTGCCACTCCGATATATGCTACATATAATAAGGTCGTGAGATACAATCCTTTGGCTATATATAAATATAAATATATAATATCTACAAAAATCCAAATCACCCAATTCTCCAACACTCGTCGGGATAGAAAATAAGCTCCCAAAAGACTCGCCCCGGTACAAAAACTATCCAAAAACGGAAAAAAAGCATCTGTATGATGGTGCAGAAAATTTCCAAAAAGAAGGGTAAACGCTGTTACTATCAAAATTCCGACTCCTAATTCCCACAACAAGATCCGCCGAATCGGTTTCAACCTTTTATTTTCATCCCGCCGATTGATCCAATAGTACCATCCATAAATTGCCATAGCAAGAAAATAAACCTGCAAACCCATATCCGCATAGAGTTTTGCCTCATAAAAGATCACCATATAAATAAGAACACTGATGATCGTCATCGGAAAATTCCAAAGACTATTCCGCGCCGCAAGCCATACGCAAATAAATCCGGTCAATACACCAAAAACTTCCAGCATAAAGAATCTTATTGAGCTAAAAGAAAATACAAAGTAAAGACAATTGCCCCGGAAAATGCACAGACAAAAGATTTCCCTCCCTATTTCACATTACATCCTTAAACTTTTATGGAAAAAAGTACTTTATTATATCAGATGAACAGCCTGACAAAAAGATTATTTAGCATGATTCTAATTTAGAAGATAGCTTTTAACTTCTTTCCATATAATTGTATCTTCACCCAATTATTTGCGTATAGTTCAGAGTTTATTTCATAGAAGTCTGATTAACAGAAAAAAAGAAAAAATGGATTACAAAATTGCATCTTTACGAGAACATGACAAAGACGGGGCGATCAGCCGTTTACCTTTTTCCATCCGGATATTATTGGAGAATATTTTACGAAACCATGATGGGTTTGCGATCACAGATCAGCATTGGGATACGATACTTAACTGGAATCCTGCCGGAACGACGAAAGAAATTCCTTACAAACCCTCCAGAGTATTGATGCAAGATTTTACCGGAGTACCTGCTGTAGTAGATGTAGCATCGATCCGTTCGGAAGTAATCCGCCGAGGAAAAGACGGGAGTAAGATCAACCCGGCCGTCCCTGTGGATTTGGTGATTGATCATAGTGTTCAGGTGGATTTTTTCGGAACCACCTATTCGTATGCCCGCAACGTAGAATATGAATATAAACGAAATAAAGAACGATATCAGCTGTTGAAGTGGGCTCAGCAATCCTTTGACAACTTTACGGTAGTACCTCCGGGAATGGGGATTTGTCACCAGGTAAACTTGGAGTATTTTGCTCAAGTAGCAACCAAAAGAGATGGTTGGGCTTTCCCAGATACTTTAGTTGGCCTTGATTCTCACACTCCTATGGTCAATGGATTGGGAGTCGTAGGATGGGGCGTGGGAGGAATCGAAGCGGAGGCTGTCATGTTGGGTCAGCCCATTTATTTCACTACTCCGCAAGTGATTGGTTTGAAACTGACAGGACGACTTCCGGAAGGAACTACTTCCACAGATATGGTATTGACTATTACTGAATTGCTTCGTCGGCATGGAGTGGTCGGTAAGTTTGTAGAAGTTTTCGGAGATGGTCTGGATAACCTTACCGTACCCGACCGAGCCACCATCTCCAATATGTCTCCGGAGTTCGGATGTACAGTGACTTATTTCCCGGTCGATGACCAGACGCTCGATTATCTGCGACGAACCAACCGATCGGAAGAGCATGTTAAATTTGTAGAGGAATATTACAAAGAAAATTTATTGTGGCGAACCGGAAAGGAAGAAATTACTTATTCTGATATTGTAGAACTAGATCTTTCAACTGTCGAACCTACAGTGGCAGGTCCAAAACGACCTCAAGATAAAATCCTAGTCAAAAATTTAAAAACAAAATTTCAGGAGCTGCTACAATCAGAATTTAGCAGAGAATATGTAGCGGAGCCACATCGGAAAGAATCTGCCTGGTTGTCAGAAGGCGGTTCCGGCACAGAATTCACATGGACCAATGGTGATAATAAAAAGTTGGAAAAACCCGAAGTGGTAGTCAAGGACAATGAAATGAAAACGATCCGTATCATGCACAAAAATGAAGCATATACGGTAAGTGACGGATCGATTGTGATTGCTGCAATCACTTCCTGCACCAACACTTCCAATCCGAGTGTGATGCTCGGTGCAGGTCTGGTAGCGAGAAAAGCCATAGAACAAGGTCTTGATGTCAAACCATGGGTAAAAACTTCTCTTGCACCCGGATCAAAAGTGGTGACGGATTATTTAAAGAGATCCGGTCTTTTAGCTGATTTAGAAGCTCTTAAGTTTCACGTGGTAGGATATGGTTGTACTTCCTGCATCGGAAATTCAGGACCACTACCGCCTGCCATTGACAAAGCAGTCACTGAAGGAGGTCTTGTTGTCTCATCCGTACTCTCGGGGAATCGAAATTTTGAAGCACGCGTGCATCCGAAAGTCCAAATGAATTTCCTGGCTTCACCGATGCTGGTAGTGGCATATGCGCTGGCCGGACGTTCTGATATCAATTTAATGGAGGAACCGTTGGGACATGACCCCAATGGAAAGCCCGTTTACCTGAAAGATATATGGCCGAGCCAAGAAGAGATCAATGAGGTCATGTTACAGGCAATTAAACCGGAGGATTTTGAAAAAGCATACAGCGTCATTTTCGACGGAGAAGAGCAGTGGAAGAATTTGGAAGCTCCTACCGGTACAAATTATGAATGGTCGGATGATTCTACCTACATCAAAGAAGCTCCTTTTTTCAAAGGAATCAGTGAAGAAGCAGCCCGCGGAGAAGACATAAAAGGTGCAAGAGTTCTGATCAAATTGGGAGATTCCGTGACCACGGATCATATTTCTCCTGCAGGATCTTTCGCTTCGGATTCTCCTGCAGGTCAATACTTGCTCAATCATGGAGTAGAACGTCCAATGTTCAATTCGTACGGATCACGACGGGGAAATCACGAAGTAATGATGCGCGGAACTTTCGCCAATGTACGGATCAAAAACGCACTTTCACCTAAAGAAGGTGGATATACCACCTATCTCCCGTCCAATATTGTCATGTCTGTATATGATGCAGCCATGGAATACAAAAAAACAGACACTCCACTGGTTATCCTGACCGGAAAGGAATATGGAAGTGGTTCTTCGCGAGACTGGGCGGCCAAAGGCACCACCCTTTTGGGAGTAAAAGCTGTGATTGCAGGCAGTTATGAGAGAATCCACCGAAGCAATCTCGTACAGATGGGTGTTCTCCCACTCGAATATGCAGACGGACAAGATGCAGATTCTCTGGGATTAGACGGAACTGAAGTATTTAATATATACGGAATTGCGGAAGGACTTTCTCCGGGAAAAAGACTGAAAGTAACGGCTGAAAAATCAAATGGTGAAGTAGTGGAATTTGATGCTATCGCACGAATTGATTCACAAATTGAGATTGATTATTACCTGAATGGTGGAATCCTTCATTATGTCGTCCGACAGTTTTTGAAAAATAATTAAGCACAGAATATAAAATAAAAGCTTCCTGCCCCGCTGCTTCTCCATTGAAGCAGCGGGTTTTTTATTTTCAAGAAATACCGAGTTTTGACAGAACGAGGTTGAATCATTTTTGATTCTTCATCAGCATGAGTCACGTCTTGTATTTATTGGTTGTTTTTTTGCAGGTCATTGATGAAATGAACTTTTGCTAATGGGTTCCATGAGGATTGCTGACACCCATCCACCACCTTATTCTCATCCAATCGCAGGGATCCGATTGTATTCTTCGTCCGCGCTCCAAGTCATCATCTCCTCCTGAGGAACATATAGCCCGGAATGATGATCTACCAAAATTTTATTTGGTTTTCCAATATTAAATAGTGAAATTGAGCCTATTATTTTTAATCTTAAAAAATCAGATTCACAGATGGAAGACATCAGAATAAAATCCTGGGAACAATATGAAAGAGACTATCAGGAAAGTGTAGACAATCCGGAAAAATTTTGGCAAAAAGTGGCAGACAAACTGGAATGGAGAGAGCCGTACGACAAAGTGCTTGAATGGGAATTTAACACTCCTAGCATCAAATGGTTTGAAGGGGGAAAAATCAATATGTCTGAAAATTGCCTGGACAGACATCTCAAAACTCAACCCGACAAGACAGCTTTGATCTGGGAACCCAATGATCCCAATGATCCGGGAATCTCCTGGACTTATTCTGAACTCCATGAAAGAGTATGCAAATTTGCTAATGTCCTGAAATCCAAGGGAATTCAAAAAGGCGACAGAGTATGCATTTATATGCCGATGGTTCCGCAACTGACTGTGGCTCTCCTGGCCTGCTCTCGGATCGGTGCCATCCATTCTGTAGTTTTCGCCGGTTTTTCAGCTCAGTCGCTGGCAGACCGGATCAATGATGCTTCCTGTAAAATAGTACTGACTTCGGACGGAAGCTTCCGGGGACACAGAGAAATAGCAATCAAGGACATAGTAGATGAAGCCCTTGCAAAGACCAATAGTGTCGAAACAGTCATCGTTTTCAAACGTACCGAGCAGTTTATTCATATGGAAAAAGGGCGGGATGTCTGGTGGCATGAAGAAATGGAAAAAGTCAACGCAGATTGTCCGGCGGAAGCCATGGATGCAGAAGATCCGTTGTACATTCTCTACACCTCCGGCAGTACCGGAAAACCAAAGGGCGTGATCCATACAACAGGTGGATATATGGTCAGCACGTATTATACTTTTTTGAATGTATTTCAATATGAACCGGAAGATATATATTGGTGCACTGCGGATATCGGCTGGGTCACCGGCCATTCATATATCGTCTATGGACCCTTACTTGCAGGGGCCACTACCCTGATGTTTGAAGGCGTACCCACCTGGCCGGACGCAGGCAGATTCTGGGAGATCGTGGATAAGTACCAGGTGAATCAGCTTTATACAGCTCCCACTGCCATCCGCGCTTTGATGGCCCATGGTCTGGAGCCGGTCGCACGGTATTCTCTCAACTCACTGAAAGTGATCGGATCCGTAGGAGAACCCATCAATGAGGAAGCTTGGAAATGGTATCATACCTACATCGGAAAAGGAAGATGCCCCATCGTCGATACCTGGTGGCAAACTGAAAACGGCAGTATTCTGATTTCTCCGATTCCAAATGTCACAGAATTGCGACCGATGTATGCTACCTATCCGCTACCCGGTGTACAACCTGTGATCCTGGATCAGGACGGAACGGAAATCGTCGAGCCCAATAAAGAAGGATTGCTTTGTCTGAAAGCACCATGGCCTTCGATGTTCCGTACCCTCTGGCAAAATCATGACAGAATGTATACAGAATATTTTTCAGCCGTCAAAGGATATTATTTTTCAGGAGATGCAGCAAGAAAGGATGCAAAAGGCCGGATCAGAGTCATCGGGAGAGTAGATGATGTAATCAATGTGTCCGGACATCGGATGGGAACCGCGGAACTGGAAGATGCGATCAATGAACATGAATGGGTGGTAGAATCTGCAGTGGTCGGATTTCCGCATGCGATCAAAGGACAGGGCGTCTATGCCTATATTATCGTGGATCATCCTATCAGTAGTGAAGAAGCTTTCAAAGGTGAAATCAATGAAGTGATGCGAAAAGAAATTGGTCCCATTGCAAGACCGGACATCATCCAGATCGTTTCAGGATTGCCGAAAACCAGAAGTGGTAAAATCATGCGACGAATTCTACGGAAAATCGCAGAAGGAGATATTACCACCCTCGGCGATACTTCTACTTTACTGAATCCGGAAGTAGTGGAAGAGATCATAGAAAAATCTCCGACCGTTCCCAACGATCAAAAGGCAGCATTCTTAAATCAATAGAATCCATAAGATCTTTTCAGAAATTTAAAAGAGTCTGCCACTTTCTTGTGACAGACTCTTTTTATTTTTCATATCTCCGAACAGGTTTCTTCATATCTGATTCAGAGCAGTAAAATAACAGAAAGAGAAATTAAAATTCCTGTCCTGCACCTTCCTGCCCTCCGGATCCACCTTTCAAATCCGTATTTTCAATGGCACTTCTTCGATCCTGCTGTTTGAAATCCAGATTTCCGAACCGATAACTAAAAGTCAGCCCAAATGATTGAAAGGGGATGCTAAATCTTGACTCCTGCGTAAAGTTAGCCCCCTGAAGATGGGATTCAAAAGTTTTACTTTTATTAAAAGGATCCGTCACCGTCAACCCCAATGTTCCCCTGTCCCCGAAAATCTCTTTTTGGATTCCAAAGTTCATCATTGAAAAAGAGGGCAAGCGGCCTTGAATAGACCATCGCTGCGAATTATAAAACCCAAAAACTTCCGCTTTCCAACCTTTTGCAAAACTATAAGATCCGCTTAAAAATACTCGCGTAATCCAATTACTATATGGATCCTGAACATTCAGCTCTTCCGACGCTTCCACTACCTTATGTTGATTGATATCAAAATTCCCCCGCAAGGTCAGATTATTACTTATAGAAACTGATGCAAATATATTGGCACCATACACATCTGTGATTCCAATATTTTCAAAGGTATTTACAGAAACTCCTTCCTCATTAATCCGAAGATAACTGGAAATAATATCCTTCGTTCTTCGGTAGTAAGTGTTCAGATTGAGCACCGTTCCTTTGATAAAGGTAGAATAGCCTAATTCATACTGACTTGTCAATTCCGGTGACAAATAAGGATTTCCTTCCGTTATTATTTTCCGATCCTCTTGATTCCGATAGGGATTGATATAAAACAGACTGGGACGCTGAATTCTTTCAGTGTATGAAGCTTTGAGAGTGCTGTAATTTATTTTTTTTGAAAGAATCAGGGTCGGAAGAACATTTCCATAACTCTGATCAAAGGCGCCTGAACCGTCGCTAAATTTTCCATCGATTTGAGTAGTTTCATAACGGGCACCTGCCACGGCAGACCATGTTTCAGCAAAAGAAAAATTCATCGAAGCATATCCTGCATATACATTTTGGCCATACAAAAACTCATTCGTTCTTTCCAAATCGGTCACATATTGATTTTGATTCGGGTCAAAAACCTGAAAATCATAATCACTATCGATATTTCTAAAGACAGTTTTTGCCCCTGCTTCCAATTTTATATTGTCACTGAAAGGCTTGGTATAGTCGATTTGGATTGTCGACTCAATGTTGTCACCGGTATTCTGGTTTTTTTCTTTATAATCCAGTGCCGGATCATTTCCGATTCTTTCCAACACCTTTTTGTCTTTGCTCAGATTACCATTCAACTGAAAAGCTAAAACCAATTCATGTCCTTCGTCATCAAATTTTCTCGTATAATCTGAGGTCCAGTCAAATCCGGAATTCAAATTATCCCCGTCATTCAATCTTTTATATTCTTCCGTCAGATTTTCGAGAGGGTTTTGAAACAGAGATTGCATTTCTCCATCCTGTGAAGAAGAAAAGCCACGGAATGAAATCGTGGAGTTGATTGCATTATATGCATTAAAATCATAAAATGCTCCGATTTTTCCTCTAAATCCGATTCTGGAATTATTATTGAATCCCTCCTGACGCAAAATTCTGGTTTGGTCTCCGATCTGGTCCTCTCGGAGGAAGAAATTCTCTCCTTTTTGCGGCCAACCCGCAAAAATTCCCGCTCCCCCGTTCACTCCAAATCGTTGTTTCACTCCGGAAATATTGAAAGCAGCCCTGTTTTGTCGCGTCCCTAAAGAAGCATTCACATTTCCGCTCATTCCCTGGATTTCACTCTTTGTCGTAATGATATTAATGATCCCACCGGATCCTTCTCCGTCATATTTCGCACTTGGAGTAGTGATTACTTCCACTTTAGCAATCTCATCTGCCGGAATCATTTTCAAAGCATCCGCGATCGAACCGGAAAATATCCCGGATGGTTTTCCATTCACCAAAATTTTTATATTTTCCGAGCCCCGAAGTGAAACATTCCCTTCCATATCGACAGAAAGCATCGGTACTTTTCTCAGCACATCGGCCGCATCTCCTCCTCGGTTGGTCACGTCATTCTCTGCATTATAAACAATACGATCCACTTTATTTTCAACCAGAGCTCTTTGTCCTTCTACCGTTACCGTTTCCAAAACTACCTGATCATTCACTAGATTGATGATTCCCAGTTTGGCATCCGGATTTTTGGGAGTAAGTTCTACTTTTTGAAGTGATTTGGTTGTATAGCCGATGAAAGAAATATTGATATCATACTCTCCGGGCTTCACATTCGGGATCTCCCAATCCCCTTTTTCATCTGAAATCGTACCATCGACCACATCTTCAGATCCATTCTGATGAAGCACAATGGTTGCAAATTCCACAGGTTCTCCGGAAATACTATCTATCACAGTCCCGGTGATTTTTCCTACTATTGAAGATCCGCCGCTCCCCGGAAATTGTGCAAAAGCCAGATGAAAAGTGAAAATCAAAAATACAAAACTAAAGAAATATCGCATAAATTTTTATTTAAGGAATTGAATGATTCTGCTACTCTTGATGCAAACCTATGGCAATAAAGATAGTTCAACGCTTTTTTTAGACTAATGGATATTATCTGACGATGTTTTGCATCAAAAGCCGATCATCGGCATCATTTATGCGATTTATCCGTGAAACAGGGGGAATTATTTCCTGCGAATTCCGATTAAATACCCGTACGGCTGCAATTCTTCTACATTGTCAAATACAACCTTTGCAATTCCTAGAATAGGTACAAAAACTACCATTCCGGCGATACCCCAGATAAATCCTCCCATGAAAAGAGCAACAATCGTCGCCAAAGGACTGAGCTCTACTTTGGCTCCGGTGATATTTGGAGTGAGGATATATGCCTCCACATGCTGAATGACAATAAAATAAATCAATGTAATGACCGCTACCGAAGCAGTATCCTGGGTCAAAAAAGCATAGATGACCGGGAAGGCACTCCCGGAGACCATTCCCACATATGGAATCAGATTGAGCAGGCCGGCTGCCAGACCGAAGAACAAAGCATGTTCTACACCGATCACCGACAGTGCAACAATATTGGCAATGGTGAGAATCAACACCACGATCA
>Ga0079226_10003172_pt1 | contig 12640 bp, 13 predicted proteins | sample Poulit2014_FD_76345 | JGI IMG/M metagenome (GOLD analysis project Ga0079226, IMG submission 76345) | Agricultural soil microbial communities from Georgia to study Nitrogen management - Poultry litter 2014 | ecosystem: Environmental > Terrestrial > Soil > Agricultural land | place: USA: Georgia... | reverse complement strand
CCCCTTAAGCTTGATCCGAAAAATTTGCACGCTTGATCAATCACTTTACTCGGAGCCTGGACGATGGAATATTCAGTTTCTTCTTCTAAAATGAGAGATGTTGATTTGCCATTTTCATCAACTTGTGCGATAACCGCAATAGTTTGTGGAGTAATTTCATAATTTGAAGTTAAGTTATTTTGTAACATTTTCTTTTCATCCTTTCAAAATGTGTCAGACAAAAAGAAAGAGGCTTGAGTCAATTATACCATGTTTATTTAAAAATCAAGGATAATTTTACTTTTCGAGGAATTTATTTAGTTAAAAAGCCTCATTATCGCTCGCTAATGAGGCTTAAAATTTATTAATAAATTAAATTTACAAACTCTTCTTTCGTAATCTTACCTAAATAGTTAGTAACGTCAACTGTTGAAAGAGCCTCTTCTAAAGCAGCTTTTTCATGACGAATACCGATTAATTTTTGTTCAAGCTCTTTAATGTCTCCAAGGCCAAAAAAGTCACCGAAGATCGTACATTCTTCAATCATTCCTTTTTTAATATATAGTCGAACGTCTAATAATCCAGATGGGAACTTGTGCGACTGCTTAAAGTTATATGTAGGTGACTTGCCGTAGTTCCACTCCCATTTTTGATAACGCTCTTTAGAAATCGCATGAATGTTTTCCCAATCTTCATCAGTTAACACATATTGTGGAACTTCTTCAAAACTGTCAACTGAGAATATTGAACATAATAATAGTTCTTTAAATCGTTCCATCGACATGTCTTCTTTTAAAAATTCGACAATGTTTGCCACACGACTTCTAATCGATTTTATTCCTTTTGACTCAATTTTTTCTTGACTAACGTTTAAAGCGGATACGACGTGTTCAATTTCAGAGTCAAACATAATCGTCCCATGACTAAACATGCGACCTTTCGTTGAAAACTGAGCGTTCCCTGAAAATTTCCTTCCTTCTACGAGTAAATCATTTCTTCCGATGAGTTCTGCTGGGACATTAATATTATTAAGCGCTCGTACGACAGGTTCTGTAAATTTTGCAAAGTCATGAAAACTATCGCCATCATCTTTCGTAATAAAACTAAAGTTTAAATTACCGAGATCATGATAAACTGCACCGCCACCTGACAGACGTCTCACGACTTTAATGTTATTATCCTCAACATAACTCGTATTAATTTCTTCAATTGTGTTTTGGTTTCGACCAATTATAATGGATGGTTCATTAATATAAAATAGTAAATACGTTTCTTCTTCAGCGAAGTTATTTAATAAATATTCTTCAATTGCTAAATTAATATACGGATTTGTTATCCCTTTGTTATCAATAAATTTCATGTAAATACTCCCTCCATATAAACAAATATATCATTTAATAAATCCTTCTTTACTATCCCAAATGAGTCCTTCATTTGCAAGTGTTATCGGACCATTGTAATGTCTCATTGCTTCTTCTATTAAATCCGTTTTATTCCCGTATTGTGGTAAGTGACTTAACAGTAAATGATTCACTTGGGCGTGCGCAGCAATATAACCACCTTGTTCACTCGTCATATGTCCTGCTGCTTCACCATCTTGCTCAGCATAAAAGTTGCAATCTGTTATAAGCAAATCAGCGCCTTCGGAAAATTTAATCCATTCCTCGTCATAAGCAGTATCTGCTGTATAAACGATCATTTTTTCACTGTCATTTATTCGCATACCATAACATGGAACGGGATGTTTTGTTTTTAAAAAATCAATCATGAATGGCCCAACCATTAACGTTTCTCCAGGTAAGTATTGTTTAGCTACCGTTTGGTCATGTGTTAAATCATAAAAGCGATCATCCTCATCATGTCCATAAATAGGTAATAAATCATCACCTTTTCCTAAGTACATGTGCACAAGTTTTGCATATTGCAACACGCCTATATCAGCCATGTGGTCATGGTGATAATGAGATAATATAACAGCATCAATCTGTTCGATATCATAATATTTTTGTAAAGTTGATAAAGCCCCGCTCCCCATATCGATTACGAACGTAAAGCCATCCTTTTCAAGCACGTAACATGACGTTGCCTCACCAACTGCTGGATAACCGCCCCAAAAACCTATCACTCGTAATTGCAAATTATTTCCTCCTTTTATAAGTTGTTATAAAACAGGTGTTGACAAATATATTATTGTTATAGTACAATGTTCTCAACAGTCTAAATGAAGGGTGATAAAAATGATTAATGTACTCGATTTTTTCAAACGTTTGCCGAAGAAAAGATGTCAAAACTGCCATACGATAATGGCTGAAAAAGCTGATTGTTACGGTAATCTATGTGATGACTGTGATCATCCAGCCCGCTAATTATTAGACAACATACATTGCACTTATTTACTGTTTATACTGTACTATAACAATTTTACTAAGAGCAACGATTTATCGTTGCTCTTTTTCTGTTCATTTAAAATGATAGTTTCACTTTCTCTGATGAATTCCCCCACATTTTTGTCAGTGGGTTATATGGAACGACATAATACTCAGTCGTATCAAAAAGTGAAACACTATCTAAAGTATACTCGCTTTCGCCTGTCACTTCACCAATTTTTTCATCAGTCGTCTCTTCGTGTACACGATAAATATGATACTCTGTTCGCGGATCCCCAGTTACTTCCCACGTAATTTTCCCTTTAATCATATCTGTCCCACCAAGAATGTACTTACCTTCAATCGCTGTTATATCAGTTAATACGATTGGATCTGGTAAGTCTTCTACACCGTCAGGCTTTTCAAACGATGGCTTAAAATCCATTGCTTGATCTAATGAAGTAAGTATATCTTTCGTTAGTACAGTTGCCCGTTCACTACCTGCTGATAAATAATGATCCCGGTCTGAACGATCATAACCGATCCACATAGACGTCACATATTCAGGTGTATAGCCCACAAACCACGCATCTTTATATTTACCTTCAACGAATGGATGCTCTGTCGTCCCTGTCTTACCAGCTAAATCTTTCGAGTAAACACCTGATTTTCCTGTACCATGTTGAACAGCAGCCTGAAGAACTTTCGTCATTTCCCAGGCTACCTGTTCTGAATATACACTAACTTCTTCTTGTCTATGACTCACAATTAACTCCCCTGAACGATTATATATTTCATTAATCGTAAAAGGTTTTACGTAAAAACCGTTATGTGAAAATGTCCGATAAGCTCCGGCCATCTCTAATGGACTAATCCCTTCTTCTAAACCACCGAGAGCAACTGCTAACCCATCATCTGTTAAATCAATAGCCATTTTCTCTAAAAATTCTTTTCCGTAGTCAATCCCTATTTCATTAAATAACCATACCGTCGATGCATTTTTCGAGTGAACAATCGAATCATATAAAGTCGTTGCCCCGCTATACGTCTTGTCACTGTTTGAAACGACATAATCATCGTAGCTTAAGTCTTCATCCCTAATTAACGAATATAAGTTATAATTGTCCGTCATTAATGCTGGACCGAAGACGACGAGTGGCTTTATCGTTGAACCCGGCTGTCTTTTAATGGTCGCACGGTTTAAGTCTCCAAATTGAAAGTTACGTCCACCAATACTCGCAACGACTGCACCTGTTGATTCATCCATCATGACGAAACTTCCTTCGACATCATCTGTACTTCCTAAAAAATATTCATCTTTTTGAAAATGTTCTAATGCTGTTTTTTGGACATTTTTTTGTAAAGTTGTTTCTATTCGATAACCACCCGTTTTTAAATCTTTGATCGGTAAATTATACGTTTCAGCAGCTTCTTTTAAAACGAGATCAATATAACCCGCGTTACTTTGTGATAACTGCTCTTTTTCACGCGGAATAACGAGCTCCTCTCGTTCTGCCTCATTAAGTTCTTCCTCAGAAATAAACGCTAAATCATGCATAGATGACAAGACAGTATTTCGGCGATTTAACGCTTTATCAAAATCGTTGACAGGTGAATAATACGTTGGTGCTTTAATAACACCAGCAAGCAAGGCACCTTCTGCTCGTGAAACGTCAGCTATTGTCTGATTAAAATAAAACTGCGCAGCCTCTTCAACGCCGTACACACCGTGGCCAAAATATATTTTGTTTAAATACAATTCAAGAATCTCATCTTTCGTGAAATTTCTTTCTAAATATATTGCAATAAGTGCCTCTTTCCCTTTTCTCGTCCACGTCTTTTCATTATATAAAAATAAATTTTTAGCGAGTTGCTGAGTAATGGTACTCGCACCTTCTGATTTATTTCGAGAAACGATGTCTCGGTAAATTGCTCGTGCAACTGACTTTCCGTCAATCCCTCCATGTTCATAAAACCTTCGATCTTCAATTGCGACAAATGCTTGTTGCACATGTTCCGGTATATCATCTAATGGTACAACTGTCCGATTTTCTTCAAAAAGTTCCCAAATAATCTCATCTTCTTCATTAACAATTAACGTTTTTTCATCTAATGTAAACTTATCAGTATGGATAAACAATCTACCGCCAAATAAGATAAATAAATAACAAAGAACACTTAATGTAAATATAGTTACGATGACAAACAACCATATTTTTCTTTTATGTAATTGTCTACGCTTTATTCTTCCGTCCATAATACACCTTCTAAATCATCAATAGTCTTTCTATTATACGATATTTTTTTGATAGTTAGAACATTTTAGCTGTTCGTCCTAAATGTTATTTTTCATTCATTCTATTTAAAAACAATTACTTTCTTTATAAAAAGGGTATGATATATGTATAGAGCTTATATGTGAGGAGAGGATTAATGATGCGAGGACATATGACAACAGGTACATTCTCATTTTTAAAATCATTTACGACAAAAAACAAACATATTGATTTTTTCTTTATGAATAGTGGATCAAACACACTGATCTATTATGAAAGTGAGCAAAACGAGAAAAAGATTTTCACTTCTGGACAGTCTTATGAAGTCGTTATATCAGACGGGGAGCTTAAACAAGAAGGATATGTCGTTATGCACCATATACCTATTTCTGATGAAAGTATGCCACTTTTTGAAAATCACTTGCGAAATAAAAGCAATATTAGACAAACAGTCACAGACATACATGCTTTACGATTATTAAAACCATTAAAAGGAAATACGTACATTATTCTCACGTATTGGCCGAATCAAAAAATATATGAATTATGGAAAGATACAGATGTTTATGAACAACTTGTTACGAATAACTCTGTTCGTTCTCCTGGCTATTATACGGATGAAACTTTCATTACGTCAGGTGCGATGATTGATAAGGATTTATTATAATTCATAAAAAGAGGTAGTCACATAAAGCGTGACTACCTTTAATAATTATTCAGTTAAAACGTGTTCGTTAAAGAATGATTCAAATTGTTCCTCAGATTGTTCGCCTGAAATTCTAGCAACTTCTTCACCGTCTTGATAATGGACAAGTGTTGGCGTTCCTTCAATATCAAATGTTCCCCACTCTTCTTCAAACTCAAGCAAGTTTAATTTTTTCAAATCAACATCTAAATCTTCAGTAACAGGAATTAACACAGGTGTCGTTTTTTGGCAATGTACACATGTTGGACTATAAAAGTAAACCGTTACACTTTCCCCATCATTAATTTCCTCTGTTAAACGATCAGGTGTTATTTGATTTTGGTATAAAGGGTCATCTAATTGGTCAATTGTTTCTTGGTGCAACGTCTCTTTTCCATACGGATTGCCTGAAGATTCAATCGCTGATTTATTTTTGTAATCGACGACAAAGTACAATGCTCCGAACAGAACGATAATTGCTCCTAGTATGATAAACATTTTATTTTTCAAGTCTCTTTTATCCTTTCTTTTTTTGAATAACAATAATAATATGCAACGTGAAAATAACGACAAATGCAACTAATGCTAAAAAAGGTATCGTTATAAATCCGAAGTAATTAATATACTGCACATTGCACGGAACAATTGTACACGTTCCACCTTGTTCTTGTAAAAATGAAAGCTTTTGAATCCCGTAATGATAAGTGGAAACGAATATACCTATTCCACTTAATATCAGTCCTGGTAAAGCTATATCTACATTTTTCTTAAATATAGCAACTCCATAAATGACGACGAGTGGATACATAATTATTCTCTGAATCCAACATAAATCACATGGCACGTATCCCATCACTTCAGAAAAAAACAAACTGCCGATTAAAGCAAGAAGAGCTTGCGTCCAAATGACTAAAAATAGCTGTTCCTTCTGTTTATTCATTTGTCATATTAATTCCTCTCACACACATTTTAAACGTATTATACAACGACTATGCTTTAAATAACAATTCATGTGCTCGTATTTACGCGCTATTTACTTAACATGTTTTCTTACAAATTCAAGTTCTTCTTCAGTTAATGACACGAGTGGTAAACGAACGTCCCCAACAGGAATTCCGATCATTTCTAATGCTGCTTTTACAGGGGTTGGACTCGGAGCACTGAACATCGCATTCATCGTCGGTAATAATTGACGGTGCAAATCAGCAGCTTTCTTTACATTACCCTCTTTAAATGCATGAACCATCTCTTTCATTTCTGTCCCTATCACGTGAGCTGAAACAGAGACGACTCCTTGACCACCAATTGATAAGACCGGTAACGTTAATCCATCATCACCGCTATATAAAGTGAAGTCTTCATCTGTTCTCTGGATAATATCTGCCATTGCATCTAAGTCTGCACTCGCCTCTTTTACAGAAACGATATTTTCAATTTTTGATAATTCAACAATTGTGTCAACTGACATATTAACTGAACTTCGTCCTGGAATGTTATAAAGCATGATTGGTAATTTCGTTGATGCAGCAATTGTTTTAAAATGCTCATACAACCCTGCTTGTGACGGCTTGTTATAGTAAGGGACGACAGTCATAATGCCGTCAACACCTGCTGCTTCTGCATTCTTTGTTAAATGGATTGCTTCTTTCGTGTTATTTGAACCAGCACCTGCAATCACTGGGATTCGTCCATCAACTTGTTTAACGACAAATTTAAATAACTCGATTTGTTCTTCCATCGTTAATGTCGGGCTTTCTCCTGTCGTTCCAGCAATAATTAATCCTTCAGTTCCTGTCGCAATTAGGTGCTCGACTAACTTCTCTGTTGCGCCAAAGTCTAATTCATCATTTTCATTAAAAGGTGTTACCATTGCTGTCATAATATCGCCAAATTTCATTCAAGACACATCCTTCATATTTATTTTACTTCTCTAGCCTAGTTAGGACTTTTTATTACGCTTTAAAATTAAAAAAGCAACAACGATGGGCGTTGTTGCATTAGAAACGACTCACTAATATTTGTTTCCATGCGTAAGATAGCCCTTCACACAGTTACCTGTATGACAGTTCAGCACTTATTCAATACAGAACCAGTTTTAAAAACAGATGAGTGCATTTAAAACTTCGGCAAATTCCCCTTTCAACAACAATCATTGAACTCATTTTCTCATGTTGCTTACTTTTGGTTTTCGCTCCTCCAACTCACTTTCATTCTTGCGGAATGTTGGTTTTATTTAATTGTCTATAACATATCAGAACGCACCTTAAAACACAAGCCTTTCAACCGGTTAAGAACAACTGCAATAAAAATTTATGCTATAATAAAACAAATGAAAAAAGGAGAATTAAAGTGACTGAACACATTTTTCAACTCATTGACGATCATTTTCAAGAAATGGTCGATATAAGAAGATACTTACATGAACGACCAGAGTTATCATTTGAAGAGCATGAAACAGCGAAATACATAAGCCAGTTTTATGAGCAGTTAAATATTCCTTACGAAACAAATGTTGGTGGCAATGGAATTATCGCTACATTAGAAGGTGGTAAAGAGGGAAAAACAATCGGTTTACGTGCTGACTTTGATGCGTTACCTATTCAAGATGAAAAAGACGTTTCTTATAAATCTAAAAATGACGGGGTTATGCACGCATGTGGACATGATGGACATACAGCTATTTTATTAACAATCGCTAAAGTGTTGACGTCTGTAAAGGATGAATTAAAAGGGACTGTAGTATTTATCCATCAACATGCTGAAGAATTAGCACCTGGTGGGGCAAAACCAATGATGGCGTCTGGTAAGCTTGATCATATAGATGCGTTCTTCGGTTCTCACTTATGGGTACCAACACCTTTAGGGACAATTGATACGACTAAAGGAAACTTTATGGCGGGTGTTGATCGTTTTGAAATTACGATTCAAGGAAAGGGTGGTCATGGCGCCGCTCCTCACGAAACGAAAGACTCGATTGTTATCGGTGCTGACGTCGTTTCTCAAATCCAACAAATCGTGAGTCGACGAATTGATCCTTTAGAAACCGCAGTCGTAACGATTGGATCTTTTCAATCGGGTAATGCGTTTAACATCATTGCTGATACAGCAAAAATTGTCGGAACTGTCCGGTACTTTAATCGTGACGTTCAAGAAACGATTATGAAAGAAATGAAAAACATTTTACAAGGATTATGTGTAGGTAGTGAGTGTTCTCATACACTATCTTATGAAAAAGGATATCCACCTGTTATTAATCACGAAGACGACGCTGAATTAATTATGACATTCAGCGAGCAAATTAAAGACGTCAAGGAAGTACGTGAAGTCCCCCCTACAATGGGTGGAGAAGATTTTGCTTATTATATTTTAAATCATCCTGGGGCATATTTTTTCACAGGTGCACAAAAGGAAGGTCACGTTTACCCTCATCACCACCCACTATTTGACTTTGATGAACGTGCCATGCCAATTGCAGCAAAAGCACTCATTCAAGCGTATCTTAATTATCAAGAGAAATAAACCGAACAGAAAAACAGCATTTGCCACTAAGTATGTAGTGAAGCAAAAGCTGTTTTTTTATTCATTCTTTTTTAACTTTTTCTTTACATATTTATTCATAAATAAATATACGAAACCTATTCCAATAACGAGCATAAGCAATGATTCTTCATAATGAAACGTTCCAAATAAAACGAGTGTATACAAGATTGTTTGAGCAAACGCTAAATTACTCATTAACTTCATAATAGCCCGCATTTTCATCGTTTCATTCGTCGGATAAATATCCATCCATAACTTTGTTCGGTAATGATTAAATAACGTCATCATCTGGAACGTACTCATGTAAATAAACAATATACCTAATGCAATTTTTACTAACCCATTCGGAACGAAATAAATAAATAGTCCTCCGAGAATGAGCAAGCGTACATACATTCCTAAGTAATCACCACTCCGAATAAATGTTATCCGATATAAATAATGATACGTGAGATGATGCTGAAATGGTATTTTTCTAATAAATACATTTAATAAACGACGCTTCTTTATTGACGTTTCTAAATAAGGAACGTCGGTGAATAAATTAGCTAACCGATAAAACAATTGCATTTTCTTATCTTCTTCACTGATTAAACGTTCCCACGCAACCGTTGCACGCCGCTTCACAGACGTATGTAAATATAGCAATAGAGCGAGCAATAAAATAAAACTAAATAACGTATAGACGTATGCTTGAATAATAAAAAAGTAAAACGTACTTACGTTTAACAATAACCTCAAACTAATAATAACGATTTGGCGATTGCTCTCATCCATTTGAGTACGTAACCAATTCAGATAAATATTTATCCCTTTATACGTTAACAAAAGGAAAATTATAACGACATATAGTGAATCTACCCCGTTCCTACTGGCATGACTGTACAGTGGCGCTAAAGCTGCAGCAGCTATAAATACAATATACAACTGAGTAAAAAAGCTATAAAACAAGGAATATTTAAAATAGTGTCCCATTTTTTGCTCAGCAACTGTTAAAAAAACAATATCTGCTCGTTTTAACAACGTGCGAACGGGAGAGTATGTGACTACTAACCCAAAGATAATGGCGACAATCATTGCTGACGGAAATGCCTCCGTTAAACTGCTAATCCATCGCTCATAATAGACGGCTAAAATAACGATTGTAAATAGTAATGCAATCGACAAATGTTCATTAAGTATGTAACGCGAATAACGGCTTAATTCTTTTATATGGTCTTTTAATCGTTGCTTAAAAAGCTCCTTAGCGTCAAAAATCATGAGACTCTTCCTCTGTTAGATGTATATATAAGTCGTCTAAAGTGGCATCTTCCATATGAAAAGCTTGTTGTAGTTCCTCTAAAGAGCCCGTCGCTCTAATCTTTCCTTCATGAATAATAACGAACCGGTCACAATACTTTTCTGCCGTAGATAAAATATGCGTCGACATTAAAATACTTGCACCACTTTCCTTCATATCTTCCATCAATTGTAAATAAGAACGAATACCAATTGGATCAAGTCCGACAAAAGGTTCGTCAACAATATACAAGTGAGGTTCTATTAAAAATGCACACATAATCATTACTTTTTGGCGCATTCCTTTAGAAAAGTGTACAGGGAACCAATGAAGTTGTCGTTCTAGCCGAAACTCCTTAAGTAATGGTGGCATTCTTTTATTAAACGTATCTTCTGATAAATCGTATGCCATAGCTGTTAAACGTAAATGTTCATATAACGTAAGCTCTTCATAGAGAATAGGTACTTCAGGTATATATGAAAATTGTTTTCGATACGTCGTTGGATCTTCTTTTAATGAATGTCCGTTAATGAGAACGGATCCTTTTCTCGGGTTCATAAGACCAATTATATGTTTAATCGTTGTACTTTTTCCAGCACCGTTTAAGCCGATCAAACCGACAATTTCATTTCGTTTCACTTCAAATGATACGTCTTCTAAAATATTCTTTTGTGTATATCCTCCGTACAAATGATCGATTTTTAGTAATGGGTCCACATTGTTTCCTCCTACTCCCTTTTCACATTAAAAGTGTAGCACGTCCCGTCCTTCTTTAAAAACAAAATAACTATTTATGTTTCTAGTTCATTTGTATGTATCTATATGGTAATCTTATGGATAACTGAGTTTAACTTAAGATTTCATAAGGAGATGTTTACATGACACATGATAATTGTATTTTTTGTAAAATAATTGATGGAGACATTCCATCAGCAAAAGTATTTGAGAATGAACATGTCTTCGCTTTTCTTGATATTAGTCAAGTCTCAAAAGGACATACACTTATTATACCGAAGCAACATACACGTAATCTTTATGATACACCTCCGGAAGTTGCAAAACATCTATTTGAAGCTGTTCCACACATTGCAAATGCGATTAAAGATGCTTATAACCCAGTCGGAATGAACGTATTAAATAATAATGAAGAAGCAGCAAGTCAAACAGTGTTTCACTTACACTTGCACCTCATTCCGAAATATGAGAATGGAGACGGCCTGTCAACAAACTGGATAACGAATGAAAGTGCTTATACGAGTGATGATTTAGCTGAAATAGCACAAACCATTAATGAAAATATCTCAATATAAACGTTCGAGCTCATTTCACATACTTCCTTATTTATCTCAACTTTGTTATAATTGAATTATCATTCCGCAATTGGCATAGACGCACAATTGGGAATAATATTTAGTTGAGATGAGGAGAGTTAAGAATGAATTTAAGAGTATTAATTATTTTATCATTATTAGTTGGGATAGGTGCTGTTTTACACGCTGTTGCGCCACCGATTTTATTCGGTATGAGGCCAGATATGTTACTTTCGATGATGTTTCTAGGAATCATTTTATTCCCTAAAGCGCAATACGTCGTACTACTATCTATTGTAACAGGAATTGTTTCGGCGCTAACAACGACATTCCCTGGCGGAGAGCTCGCTAACATTATTGATAAACCAATTACAGCATTACTGTTTTTAGGATTGTTTTTAGCTACGAGAAATCTCGTAAATAATAACATTCTAGCACCAGTTTTAACAGCTGTTGGGACAATCATTAGTGGAGCAATCTTCTTGTCGGTCGGCCTATTTATCGTAGGTGTTGATGTAGGTGCAGGATTCACGGCGCTTTTAGCGACTGTCGTACTCCCTGCAACAGCAGTAAATGCGATCGTTATGATTGTCATTTATCCAATCGTCCAAGCAATCATGAAGCGTTCAAGAATAGCAACTGTCTAACAGATGATAAAATAACCGGATTAATCCTCTGGCAATAATATGTCAGAGGATTTTTCACAATATGTTTGCCTTCATTCGAATTAAGGTACAATATATAAGTAGAAGAAATTATCGTTATACACGAAGGAGGTTATACTCATGTCTAAAAGTAAATCTATTTTAATCGGCTTTTGTATCGGTGGAGCAATAAGCGCAGCAACAGTTCTATTAAGTACACCTTCCTCTGGTAAACACATTCGCAAGAAAATTAAAGATCAAGGGCTTGAATGGAAAGAAGCTTTTAATAACTTAACACAAGAAGCGGTTAAACTTAAAAACCAAATCACAAAAACATCGAAAGAAGGAATTGCTCTTATTAATGAGCTAACTGATGAGATGAAAACGTCTGTTGAAGAATGGAAAACAGCTGTAGAACCTCACCAAGAAAACATTCATAAATATTTAGAAGAAATTGAAACGAGCTTACAGGAATTAGAAGTGAAAATTAAAAATGAACCTGAAACACCTGAATTTTAAGCAATGACAATATACGTTTTAAAAGAGCTATGGCACATAATG
>Ga0079226_10003171_pt1 | contig 12644 bp, 13 predicted proteins | sample Poulit2014_FD_76345 | JGI IMG/M metagenome (GOLD analysis project Ga0079226, IMG submission 76345) | Agricultural soil microbial communities from Georgia to study Nitrogen management - Poultry litter 2014 | ecosystem: Environmental > Terrestrial > Soil > Agricultural land | place: USA: Georgia... | reverse complement strand
ATAAAAAAAGCAGCCTCCTAATTTTGGAGGCTGCTTTTACACTCATAGTTACGAGCTCAGTTCAATTAATTCTACAGTTTCTTCAATCTGAATCGTATCTTGTACAGATTGAATCATCGAGCAATTTTTACGGGATAGTTCTAAGTTACGATTTATTTTTTCAGGATCTAAATGATACCCTTTAATAATATAATGAATCGTAATTTTTTCAATTCGGTTTGCTTGTAATGCGTTACGTTCAACGGTTGAACTAATTTGTAAATCTTCAAGTTCTGTACGTTGTTTTTCCAAAATTTTTCTAAAAACGGATCCACTGCAACCAACAATTGAAGCCATCATGAGTTGAAAAGGGCGAAAACCTTTAGTTTCATCACCAGATATATCCAAATCTCCATATGTAAGGTTTACTGTCATTGCATCTTCTTTCATGCGAAATTTCATCATTATGTCCACCACCCTGTTTTGTAAATTATGCTTCTTCCTAAGTATAACGTATTTTCAAATTTTTACCTATGAAAACGCTTTATTTATCATCAAAGCAACAATCATTTTATAGAAACTTACTGAAATGATATTCCAATTTGTCTTGCACAAACGAAATAACAACGCATACCAACCAATAAATAATTGCGATTACAATATAAAAAGTCATTGAGTCAAATTCTCTTCCAGCAACGATTTGTGCTTTTTGGAACAATTCTGGCACGGTAATAACTGCTGCAAGCGATGTTGCTTTAACCATATCCATAAACACATTTGTCAAAGGTGGTACTGCAATACGAATTGTTTGAGGTAAAATAATTAGGAACAGAGTGGATGTTGAATCCATATTTAATGCTTTTGCTGATTCCCATTGCCCAGAATCAATACTATTTAAAGCTGCCCTATTGATTTCTGCAATATAGGCAGCGCTATTTAAACCGAATCCTAGACAAGCCGCGACAAACGCTGTCAATTTTATACCAATCATCGGCAATCCAAAATACAAAATAAATAAAAAGACAAGCATAGGAATACCTCGCATAAACGAGATATACATTCGTGACGGTAAGCGTAGAATCCACTTTTTTGAATTTCTCATTAATGCTAAAATTAATCCAAAAATTAATCCCAGTAACATACCGATAAGTGAAATATACAAAGTCATTGACAATCCTTCGATAATAAATGGTAGATTGTCCCATGCTAATTTGTAATCAAATAACTGATCCCAGTTTATTTCACGAAATGTGAGTTCCATTTAAAATTCAATGCCTTCTATTTCTTCAATTTTTTCATCATACTTTTTAGATGCATCTTCATTATAAAATTCTTTTGCCATTTTTGTTAATGTGCCATCTTCATGCATTTCATCTAATGCTTCATTTATTTTTTCTTGCAGCACTGTAGCTTCTTTTGGCATAATAACAGCTGTTTCTGTTGGATTCACTTTAATTGTTGGATGTAAGTGAATATCAAAGTCTGGGAATCCTTCCACACCGAATTTGGCTAAGTAATAATCATTAATAACTGTATCTGTTCGTCCATTGTTCACATCTCTTAAGTACGCTTCATTTCCAGCGTTACCATATGTAACAACTTCCGCTCCAAAATGCTCAGCAATTTGACTATATACTGTTGTAGCACCGCCACCTGCTTTTTTACCTTTTAAATCTTCTAATTTCTCAATACCTGAATTATCATCCTTACGAACAACCATAGTTGTATAAGAATATTTATATGGCTCACTAAAAGCAAATTGTTTTTTTCGCTTATCTGTTATCTCAATATCATTGGCAGCGACATCGATTCTACCACTTTTAATCCCAGGCATCATGCCATCGATTCCCATGATTTCATATTTAGGTTTTAAATCTAAACGTTTCGCGATTTCACGTGTCACTTCCACATCAAATCCAGTCAATTCATCTTTATCATCATCCTCATAGAACGAGGCAGCGATTAACGTACCTGACGTACCAATAACAAGTTCACCAGATTCTTTGATGTCCTCCCAAACTTCATCTTGTTTATCTTTGTTGTTTTTGTTGCTTGTCTTCTTAGACTCTGTTGAACTACCACAAGCAGCAAGTGTTACAATTAAAAACGTCGTGAGTAATAATATGTATAATTTCTTCATTCCTCACTTTCCCTCCCCTTATTTATTTGTTTCATTTCTTATTGATTATATCAACAGCTGCCCCGTCTAACAAGCCATTCTCCAATTCATTTTCCTATAAAACTACAAAATTCACTTATAAATGTCAGATATATCAGACATTTATATTTAAACAAACGGCTTCCCTATTGTGGCAAGTCGTTCGTTTTTAACTCTTTCATGAATGCATTAATCACTCCACCGATTAAAATCACCATTGCAGCTAAATAAAGCCAAACCATTAAAGCAATAATCGTTCCTAAACTGCCATATGTAGTTGAGTAGTTTCCGATTGTACCAACATAATAAGAAAATATATAAGACACAATTTGTAAACATAACGTAGAGAACAACGCTCCGTACATAACTTTTTTAAATGACACCCTTGTATTAGGAATCAGTTTAAATAAAATGGTCAAAATCATGAAAAATACAAAGGTAGAAAGACCCCAACGTAATAAGTTCCATATCCAAACAAAACCTGTTGGTAACTCCATAATGGATGCTACATATTGGAAGATTAATTTCCCAAACACCGGTAATATTAATGCAATAATAATAATAAATATAAAGCCGATTGTCAGTCCAATTGAGATTGTCTTCGTATATAGATAAGAACGGCTCTCTTCTACATCATATGAATGATTTAAAGATCGACGTATCGCATTAATCCCATTAGAGGCAGACCATAATGTTCCAATAATACTGATTGAAAGTAGACTTCCGTTCCTTGTCCCAATTAAATCAATGACTGTCGTATGTATATAATCCGTTACTTCTTGAGGTGTGTAATATACAAGCACATCATAAAATCCTTCTTCATCAATTGGTAAATAACCAATTAAAGTAATTAAAAATACTAATAATGGAAATAAAGATAACAGAATAAAATAGGCAGCTTGTGCAGATGTCGCAACAATGTCTGCCTTCTTTATGTAACGAATAAAATCTTGAATACGGTTAAAAGTTCGACTGTCTTGCATGATTATTCATTCTCATTTGTACCAATATCTATAGGTTCCTCATCACCAAAACGTGATAATGTTCCTTCTACTTGTTCAAAGATATTTAAGATGTTTTCCGTTTGTCGATCAACAAATTCATTCGCATCTTCTATTTTAGTTCGTGCTTTTGTGACGATTGTTGATGGATTCTGAACCAATTCTTTTCCACACTGCAATTGTGTTTTCAATTCCTTTCTTACTTCTTTATCTGTAAGTGCCACAATTCCACCTACAAATGCTCCAGCTATAATACATAAACTTAATTTTTTTGATGCCATTTTTATCGCTCCTTATTTATTTTAATTTGCTTTCTATTATACATCATTTTAGCATAGCTGTTTTCTGTTTTTCATTATTAAATCAACCTCTTTTGTTTGATCTTGCTTATTGTTTTTTAAAAAAATTTTATTCTTCCTATGATTCTCATTAAAACATATTCTGACAAATTTTTATTCTATTTAGGTTTTAAGAAAAATCGTTAGGGTAATTGTCTTGTAATTTTAAAGCATCTAATAATTCGCACAAAATAATTGTCTAGATTGCTTTAAAATAATCTTCAGTACATAAAATCTAAAAATTCTGTACTGAACACCTTAGACATAACATAGAACATACAAAGGGGGATTGCACTTATGAGTTTTCATGAGATGGTAGGTGCTGTAAACGACTTCGTATGGGGTACACCAACACTTATTTTAATTGTTGGTACGGGGCTTTATTTAACAATTCGCCTCGGGTTCTTACAGTTTAGAACATTACCTTATGCACTAAAATTAGCCTTTTCACCCGCAAAGCAAGATAGTAAATCTAAAGGTGACATCAGTCACTATCAAGCCCTCACCACTGCAATGGCAGCCACCATTGGTACCGGTAACATTGTCGGTGTCGCAACCGCTGTCGTTCTAGGTGGACCCGGCGCTGTATTTTGGATGTGGCTCTCTGCATTATTCGGAATGGCTACAAAATACGGTGAAGCCATTCTAGCTGTTAAGTACCGGGTTACCAACTCAAAAGGGGAAATGTCCGGAGGTCCAATGTATTATCTAGAACACGGACTTAAAGCCAAATGGCTCGGTATTCTATTCGCGTTATTTGGTGCGATTGCAGCATTTGGAATTGGTAACATGGTACAATCAAACTCTATTTCCACATCGATTGAGTCATCATTTAATGTTCCCACATGGGTTACTGGTTTTGTTCTAACCATATTAATTGCACTTGTTATTTTAGGCGGTATTAAGAGTATTGGTAGAGTAACAGCTTTATTCGTTCCAGTAATGGCAGTATTCTATATCATTGGCGGTTTAATCATCATGATCATGAATTATGATATCGTTCCGCAAACAGTTGGATTGATCTTCAATGATGCGTTTACAGGTTCTGCTCTCGGTGGTGGTATCTTAGGTACTGTTATTCGTTACGGGGTTGCACGTGGTGTATTCTCAAACGAAGCTGGTCTAGGTTCTGCTCCAATTGCAGCTGCTGCTGCAAAAACAGACTATCCAGGCCGTCAAGCATTAGTATCGATGACACAAGTATTCATTGATACAATCATTGTCTGTTCTATTACTGGTATTACTATTGTTATGGGTGGTATGTATAAAGATGGTAACCTAGAAGGTGCTCCACTTACAGCCGCTTCATTCTCTAAATTCATCGGGCCTTATGGTGAATACGTTGTAACATTAGGGATTATTTTCTTCGCATTCTCAACAATTGTTGGGTGGTCATACTACGGTGAGAAATGCTTTGCTTATTTAATTAATGACAAAGCAATTCCTTACTATAGAATTGCATTTGTATTAGCAATTATGTACGGTGCAGTTGAACAACTAGATATTGTTTGGGATATCGCAGATACAATGAACGCGCTTATGGCATTCCCTAACTTGATTGGACTACTTGGTCTCTCCGGTGTTATTGCCTATGAGACAAAACGATTTATAAAAATATCTAAAGAAGAACGAGCCCAAGAAAAGGCCGATAAGTTAGCTGCTAAAAATTCTTAAACACAAAATAAATAACCCATATTTCAGAATTCTGAAATATGGGTTATTTTTAAGTTTATTTACCGATAAACATTTGCGTCCAATGATTACCAGCTTCCTCATAGCCAACACCAATATGAGTAAAGTTTTCATTCAATATATTTGCACGATGGCCTTCACTATGCATCCAAGCATCCACTACCTCTTCAGGTGACGATTGCCCCTTAGCAATATTTTCTCCTGCTGTTTGATAGTCAATACCATATTGCTTCATCATATCAAATGGTGAACCATATGTAGGACTGGTATGAGAGAAGTATCCTTTTGAATTCATATCAGTAGATTTATCTTTAGCAACTTTACTAAGTTCTTCATCGATTTTCAAATCTTGTAAACCTTGTTTTTCTCTTTCTTTATTTGTTAATTCTACCACTTTTTCTTCATAAGCACTTAATGATGTCTTCTCTGCCTCAGATGATTGATCGTTATCCTTCGTGATGTCTTCTTTCTCTACATCGGTAACTTGTTGATTTATATTTAACATACTATCTGATGAATCTTCATGTTGTGCTGTATCCTGTGATTGCACAACATCTGTTGCAGACGCACCTACATTCGTAACACCGCCGAATAATACTGCTAAAGAAACACCTGATACGATTGTCCATTTCTTATTCTTAAACATAAGCCACTCTCCTTGTCTTGTATTTGGTACGTAAAAATCATAGCATGGAATTTGTGTAATAATAGTGGAAGTAAAATCCAATTACTCTATGGATTCATTGTACAAAAATTATAAATTTTAAAAACGTGTCACAATCAGTATTTTTTAGATTAGTACAAATTTCCATACTAGTAATATGAAGTCTTTTTACCAATATCTGTTTTAAAATAACTGTTGACGACTTCAGTAAACCAATTGTTTATTACAAAACATTATCATTCGTAATATAATTGTTATGTAGCTTTTAAATTCATCCTTTAAACGTGTCTCTGCAAGGCTTATAAGGACAAATCTGAATTGAATTGGAATATTTTTAGACTTTCTACCCTCACAAAATATTGTTATATTAAGAAGTACTATATGAAGAATAATGTCATCTTTTGGAGGAACAAACATGCTATCAAATACTGAAATTGGAATTGACTTAGGTACAGCAAATGTATTAATTTATTCAAAACAAAAAGGTGTTGTTTTAAATGAACCGTCTGTTGTAGCTATCGATGTACATACAAAAAATGTTGTTGCTGTTGGTACAGAAGCAAAAGAAATGGTCGGTAAAACACCAAAAAACATCGTACCGATTCGTCCTTTGCAAGACGGAGTAATTGCGGATTATGATGTTACAGCTAAAATGCTCAAAGAATTCATGAAGAAAGTAAGTAAGAAAGTCGGTTTATCTATGCGTAAACCTATCGTTGTCGTCTGCACGCCTTCTGGAAGTACTTCTGTAGAGCGTCGTGCAATTCATAACGCTGTTTCAAGTTATGGTGCGAAACACGTTCATTTAATTGAAGAACCAGTAGCTGCGGCAATTGGTGCTGATCTTCCTGTTGACGAGCCACTTGCAAACGTAATCGTTGATATTGGTGGTGGTACAACAGAAGTCGGTATCATCTCATTCGGTGGTGTTGTTTCTTGTAATGCTATCCGCGTTGGTGGGGACCGATTTGACAACGAAATTATCCAATATATTCGCAAAGAATATAATGTTTTAATTGGTGACCGTACTGCAGAAAATATCAAAATCGAGATTGGTAATGCACACCCAGATCATAAAGAAAACGAAACAGAAGTACGTGGACGTGATATGGTAACCGGTTTACCAAAAACACTTACCGTGACTTCTTCTGAAATTCATAATGCATTAAAAGAATCACTTGATCAAATCTTAGAAGCAATTCGTTCAACATTAGAAAACTGTCCACCAGAACTAAGTGGTGATATTGTCGATCATGGTATTGTCTTAACCGGCGGTGGTTCATTATTAAATGGAATCCAAGATTGGTTATCTGACGAAATCTTTGTTCCTGTACATCTTGCTCCAAACCCACTAGAATCTGTAGCAATTGGTACTGGTAAATCACTTAAAATCATCGATAAATTACAAAAAGCAAGTAAATAATCTAGAACTTAAAAACCTTAAATGCCACATGATTAGGCATTTAAGGTTTTTTTAATAAAAGTTTGCTAAACATTTCACAATCATGTATAATGAATTATAGATGGATAGATTGTATGACTACTTTCTCATTTACTTCGATTCTATCAACTTTATTCTACTCTTAATTTTCTAATCAGTATTCATCTATCTTACTTCAACTTATTTTTAATAAAACATCATATAAGGAGATGGTCATTTGTACGTTATTTTAAGTATTATGGTCGTTTTTGGTCTGTTTTATGCTTTAGGGAAGTATGAAAGAAGACGTCGTGCTTTGTTTTTCCGAAATGTCTTAAGTATTTTTAAACTTGAAGATGAAATTGAAATCAATTCAAAGACCAAATTGGTTCTTCAAAAAGAAGAGAGCATTGGACATTTTGATAAATATTCTATTTCTGTCGTATTCGAGAACGTCACAGTTGAGAAACGTTACTATACAGAGAACATGAATCAAGATGAAACCATTGCTTTTAAAGGACCTTGGAAAACAGATATCTATAATTGCCTACGTCGTAAGCATAATTTCTATACTCACTTTAAAACAGATAATGTACTCAGATTTAAATCACGTGAAGCTTTATATAGAGAGCGTTACAAACGCTATATTGCTACACGAGAATCATTATCGAATTAATCCACTAATTTAAAACTTCTATTCGCTCCATTGCAAATAGATTATAGTATAGTGAGTGATTCAAGGGAGAAATCCTTGAATCTTTACTTCATACCAAATGTAATCGTTTGCAATTCAAGTTCTTCTCCACTGTTTTATGAGTATTTTAGTTCTTGCACCGTCTCTATTAAGTTGTTGGAATTTGTTAAGGCTGTAATAACTGCAACCGCATTTGCTCCTGATGCAAATACAGCTGATGCATTATCAACCTTTATTCCACCAATTGCCACAATCGGCAATTGCACTTTATTTCGTATTTCGTGAAGTCTTTCTAATCCAACAGGTTGTTTCGCATCTTTTTTTGTTGATGTTTGATATATCGGACCTACACCAATATAATCTGCACCCGATTGTTCTGCTTCCAAGGCCTCTTCAACTCGAGATGTAGAAATGCCAATGATCATACTGTTCCCTACTTCTCTTCTTGCCTCACTGATTTGCATATCATCTTGTCCTAAATGAAGCCCATCAGCTTGTAACTCTTTTGCTAGTCTAATATCATCATTAATAATAAATGGTATATTATGCTGAGCACAAAGCTTTTGCAATTGACGTGCTAGTTTCAGTCGTTCTAAATACGTCTGATTTCTAGCATCTTTTTCACGGTATTGGAATATCCCAATACCGGCTTTAATTGCTTTTTTCAAAAGAGTAACTGGATCTTCTTTCGTATTTTCTCTTCCCATAATAAAATAGATTGCTTTTTCTGATATTTCCAAGTGAAATCACTACTTTCTACATGATGAAGCTTGTTTTGTTGGAACTTCTTTTAAACGCATTCCCCAATGATTTGTGGGACCATTTCCTCGACCGATTTTAAGACTGTAATATATTGCTGATGTAATGTATTTTTTAGCTATCGATACAGCTGCAGATATATTTTCACCTTTTGCTAGCTCAGCAGCTATACAGGCTGAAAATGTACATCCTGTTCCATGTGTATGTTTCGTTCGTATACGTTTTGCATCAAAATAATGAATTTCTTTTCCATCAAATAACACATCTACCGGAGCTTCCTCTGAATGCCCACCTTTTACAATCGCTGCTTGTGCACCAAGATCAGTGACGATTCTTTTACTGGCATATTCCATATCATCTAATGTATCGATTTTTGTATTAAGTAGTATCTCTGCTTCTGGTATGTTTGGGGTAACAATTGTTGCAAGCGGAATCAATTCATTACGTAATATATCTTGAGATGATGCATCCATCAATGCATCTCCACTTTTAGCAATCATCACTGGGTCTATTACATATGGAATTTGCTCCCTCTTAAGATGCTCGCCAATTAATTCCATCATTTCACCTTTAGCGATCATCCCCGTCTTTACAACGTCTGGGGTAATATCAGCAAAGACACTTTGTAACTGTGCATCGATAAAATCAACAGGTAAATGCTCTATATCCTGTACACCTAAAGTATTCTGGGCAACGATTGAAGTGACTACACTCATACCATATGCTTCTCGTTCTTGAAATGTTTTTAAATCTGCTTGGATTCCCGCTCCCCCAGTTGGATCAGTTCCAGCAATTGTACAAACAGAAGGTACAGCAAATCTCATAAGACAGCCTCCTCGTAAATTTTATATTAAAAAAACCTACCCCAAAATGGAGTAGGTTTTACATATAACGATTCATATGCATAGTTTGCCTGTCTCCACTTTCCTACGCTAGTATAAACTAGATCAGGTTCAAAGGGATCAAGTTTCCTTGTCTCAGTCCAAAGTGTGGACACCCCTAGTGGTTCATGTATTCATATATGAATTTGTAACTATAAGATAAGCTATTAACATACTTCTGTCAAACTACAATTAGAATACTTTATTATAGAAACATAAAATTACGTTTTCTCTATATTTATGCATTACCCTTATTTTCTTCTATTTCTTCTACAAGTAATGATAGCTCTTCCCAACGATTCATTTTCATTTCTAATTGTTGTTCAACTTCATTTTGTTGTTCAAATAATTCACTCACTTTAATAGAATCACTACCAGCCTCAACAATTTGCTCTGCTAATGAAGTTACCTTCTCTTCCAATGCTTCAATCTCATCTTCAATCGTTTCCCATTCTTTTTGTTCCTTGTAAGATAGTTTTTTCTTTTTATCCGTTTTATTGTTTGTTTTCGTTATTTTTGTTTCTTTTTGCACTGTTACCCGTTGCTCTTCTTGAATAGATTCTTCTGCTAAAAACTCACTATAATTCCCATAAAACGAATCAATTACCGTATCTCCACGAAAAACAAGTAATTGCTCAACCACTCGGTCTAAGAAATAACGATCGTGAGAAACGGTTACAACGACCCCCGGAAAGGCTTGTAGATACTCTTCTAAAATTCCTAGTGTTTGAATATCTAAATCATTTGTTGGCTCATCCAAAAATAATACATTTGGTTCTGTCATTAATACTTTTAATAGATAAAGTCTGCGTTTCTCACCACCAGATAGTTTACGAATATATGTCCACTGTTCAGCTCGTGAAAATAAAAATCGTTCTAACATTTGTTCGGCTGTGATTACTTCACCATCTTTAGTATGAATGACTTCAGCTACTTCCTTAATATACTCAATAATTCGCTGATCTCCATCTAATTCTTCTTCACCTTGAGTATAGTAACCAATCTGGACTGTTTCACCAACATCAATCTCACCTGCATCTGGTTGGATTCTACCAGCCATAATATTTAATAAAGTAGATTTCCCTATACCATTGGGACCAATAATACCAATTCGATCTCCAGGTTTTAGTAACAAATCAAATGAGTCAATTAATGTTTTATCTTTAAACTTTTTATCTATAGCTTGTAATTCAATAACTTTCTTACCTAATCGTTTAGAACCAACTTGAAATGCAATTTCTTCTGTTGTTGTATGAAAATGTTGCTCTTTCATTTCGTCAATACGATTAATACGTGCCTTTTGTTTTGTTGAACGTGCTCTTGCACCACGCTTCAACCAAGCAAGTTCTCTTCTTAATGTGTTGGCGTGCTTCTGTTCGCTGGCTCTTTCAAGCATTTCTCTTTCTGCCTTTTTCTCTAAGAATAACTCGTAATTTCCTTCGTATATATACAACTGGCCACGTTCTAATTCAAAGATTTTATTTGTGACGCGGTTTAAGAAATACCTATCATGTGTAACAAGTAATAAAGCTCCCGGATAATGGGATAAGTATTGTTCAAGCCATTCTACAGATACATTATCTAAATGGTTTGTCGGTTCATCTAATATTAATAAATCAGCTGGTTGAATAAGTGCACGTGCAATTGCAACACGTTTCTTTTGACCACCAGAGAGATTCTCTACCTTTTTCTCAAAATCTGTAATACCTAGTTTCGTCAAAACTGTTTTGGCTTCTGCATTAGCATCCCACGCATCTAATTCATCCATCTTCATCTGTGCCTTAAGTAAACGATTTTGATGTTCTTCATTTGTTGGTTCGTCTTCTAATGCTTTTAAAGCTTCTTCATATGAACGCATTGCGCGCATTACATCTGATTCACCATAATAAATTTGTTCTATTACCGTTGCTGCTAAATCAAGCTCTGGTTCTTGCGCCAAATATTCAATACGATAATTTTGTGCATGCTGAATTGAACCTGCATCTGGAGTGTCTCTTCCAGCAATTATTTCAAGAAGACTTGATTTCCCCGTGCCATTTACACCAATAACACCGATGCGATCTGTATCTGTAATCGTACAACGTATTTGATCAAATAATACTTTTTCTCCATATGATTTCGAAAGTTGTTCAATTGTTAGCATTGATTCACATGCTCCTAACCACGTTCTGATTTATCTGCGTCTTTCATTTTACGATCACGTACCCATTTCTTACCTGTTAATACAATGATGAATAACATCCATGATGTCACCACATAAAAAATCACTTTACTTGCCTCATCCATATCTTTATAGAAGAACGCCATTCCCGTCCAAATGATTCCGACTGCAAGTAATTGATATAGTAAAAACTTCATTAATCTTGTCGCTCCTTATACAAATAAGCTTTGCACAATTTTTTATTTTTTTAAAAATGCAAGTCTAAAAAGTGACCGAATTTATCTTTTTTTGTTTTCATATATGCTGCGTTTTCTTCACGATAATCTGGTTGTAAAGGTAATCGTGAATCTACAATGATACCACATTCTTCAATACTTGAGACTTTATCTGGATTGTTGGTTAAAAGTCGAATATGTTTAACACCTAAATCCTCTAAGATTTGTGCAGCTAAATGATATTCTCGTGCATCTGCCTGAAAACCAAGTTCAAGGTTAGCCTCATGTGTATCGCGACCTTCTTCTTGAAGTTTATATGCTCGTAATTTATTTAACAATCCAATCCCCCGACCTTCTTGACGAATATAAACAATGACACCTTGTCCTTCTTCTTCAATCATATCTAGAGCAGCATGCAACTGTGGTCCACAGTCACAACGATGCGAACCGAAAATATCTCCTGTAAAACACTCCGAATGAATGCGTACCATGACAGGTTTATCAGTGTTTACGTTACCTTTTACAATAGCAATATGTTCTTTATCGTCTAAGTCATTTGAATAACCGACAATCTTAAATTCTCCATGCTCACTCGGCAGTTGAGCTTCAATTTCTCTTTTAATATGCTGTTCGTTTGCTTTGCGATATTTGATAATTTCCTGTAAAGAAATAATATTAAGGT
>Ga0079226_10003170_pt1 | contig 12646 bp, 12 predicted proteins | sample Poulit2014_FD_76345 | JGI IMG/M metagenome (GOLD analysis project Ga0079226, IMG submission 76345) | Agricultural soil microbial communities from Georgia to study Nitrogen management - Poultry litter 2014 | ecosystem: Environmental > Terrestrial > Soil > Agricultural land | place: USA: Georgia... | reverse complement strand
GAAACTGTAGCTATGTTTGAAGACTATGTTGCATACTATAGCTTGAAAATATGGTTTGTTAAATCAATGTTAAAATAATTATTTTAAATTTCAAAAGGCGAAGAGTTAACTCTTCGCCTTTTTCTATTCTATTTTTTGTTTTATACCATGTTTCACACTGTATATTTCTGCTTCCGAAGGTGAAGCATAAACAAAGTGATTTGGTCTTATTTCTACTAAATCTGGTTTCTCACTACTGTAATCATGTAACTCTGGTTCATAATATATTCTTTTTCTATCTCTTTCAAAATGAGGATCTGCTAATGGTATTGCTGATAATAATGATTGGGTATATGGATGAATTGGATGATTATAAAGATCATCCGCATCTGCTATCTCCATTATCTTTCCATAATACATAACTGCTATTTTATCTGAAAAGTATTTTACTACAGATAAATCATGAGCTATAAACATTACTGTCAAACCTAATTCTTTTTTTAATTTATTTAATAGATTTAAAACTTGGGCCTGTATCGAAACATCTAATGCTGATATTGGCTCATCTGCAATTATTAGATCTGGTTTAGTTATAAGTGCTCTTGCTATACCTATCCTCTGTCTTTGTCCTCCAGAAAATTCATGAGGATATCTAGTAGCATGCTCACTAGTTAGTCCTACTGTCTCTAAAATATCGTATATTAATTCCATCATATGATCTTCATCTTTATATAATTTATTAATCTTTAAACCTTCACCTATAATCTCTTTCACTGTCATCCTAGGATTTAAAGATGCAATAGGATCTTGAAATATCATTTGCATATTTCTAGTAATATCCTTTTTTTCTTTTCTAGTTAATTTATCAGATATTAATTTATCTTTAAAATATACTTCTCCATCCGTTGGAGTATATAGTCTAATGATAGATCTTCCAATAGTAGTTTTTCCACAGCCTGACTCTCCTACTAATCCAAAAGTTTCACCTTTATTAATATTAAAACTAACTCCATCTACTGCTTTTACTACTTCTTTATTAAATCCAAGTCCAGTACTAAAATGTTGTTTTAAATCTTTAACTTTTAGTATAGGTTCTTGGCTTTTTTCTACTTTTATATCATTCATTAGACCCTACCCCCTTAGCCTTAGATAATTGTTTTTCAATTCTACGAGCTAAAGATGATGGTAGCTCTACCTTAGGAGCATCTGGATGTAACAACCAAGTCGATGCTGTATGAGTTGGACTTACCCTAAAGGTTGGTGGTTCTATCTCATAATCTATTTTCATTGCATATTGATTCCTTGGTGCAAATGCATCACCTTTTGGTGGATACAACATATTAGGGGGAGTTCCTGGTATTGCTTGTAATTCTTCTCCTCTTTCTGTTTCTAAATCTGGCATAGAAGCTAATAAGTTCCAAGTGTAAGGATGTACCGCTTCATAAAACATTTCATCTACTGTTGCAGTCTCAACAATTTTTCCTGCATACATAACTGCTACCCTGTCTGCTACATTTGCTACTACACCTAAATCATGTGTAATAAATATAACTGATAAGTTTTCTTCTTCTTGTATATCTTTTATTAAATCTAATATCTGAGCTTGTATTGTCACATCTAATGCAGTAGTAGGCTCATCACATATTAGAACTTCTGGATCACAAGCTAAAGCTATTGCGATTACTACTCTCTGTCTCATTCCACCTGAAAATTGAAATGGATACTGATCATATCTCGTTTCAGATTTTGGTATACCTACAGATTTCATTAGTTCTATAGATTTTTCTCTCGCTTCAGCTTTACTTATACTTTTATCATGAGCCCTAACTGCATCTGATATTTGTTTTCCTATTTTCATCACAGGATCTAAGGATGACATAGGATCTTGGAAGATCATAGCTATCTTTGAACCTCTTATTTTTGTAAACCTTTTATCATTATATTCTGTCAAATCATCACCATCGTACATAATGCTACCATCTTCAATATTAGCATTTTTAGTTAAAATGCCCATTATAGCTCTATTAGTAACAGATTTACCTGATCCAGACTCTCCCACTATTGCTAAAGTTTCTCCTTTATATAAATCAAAATTTACACCTCTCACCGCATGGACTTTTCCAGAGTAGGTATTAAAAGTTATATATAAATCTTTTACTTCTAATACTTTATCTCTATTCATATTAATCTCTCCTCTCTATTGTCCTCTTAATGTAGGATCAAAGGCATCTCTTAGACCATTTCCAAATAAGTTAAAAGCTAACATTAATACTGATATTATTATAGCTGGAAAAAATATTAAATGAGGATAATTTAAAAGTACTTTTTGCCCCTCAGATAATAGTACTCCAATACTTGGTTCTGGTGCTTGAAGACCTAGCCCTAAATATGACAATTGAGATTCGGCAAATATAGCAGATGGTATAGCTAAAGTAGCTTGAGTCACTGTTGGACCTATAGCATTAGGCAATATATGTCTGAAAATTAAGGTTCTATCTTTTGCTCCCATAGTTCTAGAAGCTAAAACATATTCCATTCCTTTATATCTATAAAACTGTGCTCTTATCATACGACTCATACCTATCCAACCAGTCATAACTAGAGCAATTATAAATGGTACTACTCCCTCCCCCATATACATAATCAAAAGTATTATAACTACTAATTCTGGAATTCCAGTTAATATTTCTAATATTCTCTGCATTATCATGTCAGTCCAACCACCAAAATAACCTGATATAGCACCATAAACTACACCAATTATTAGATTAATTAACACTGACATAACTCCTATAAATAGTGACACCCTTGTACCTCTCCATAATCTAGTCCAAATATCTCTACCTATAGAATCTGTACCGAACCAAAAATATGCATCTTTTGCTTCTTTATGTTTATACATATCTACTTTGGCTTTTACCATAGTAGTTTCTTTACCTTGATGAGTTACTGTTTCCTCTCCTAATACTTCAACTATAGAATCACCATATCTAGCTTCTAAATTTGCTTTATCTGCTCTAACCTCTTTAATACCATCTGCAATTCCCATCTTTTCTAAACCTGGTATTCTTGGTGGCATTAGAGATAATTCAACATGTTGTTGCCTATAAGTATATGGATTAATCATAGGCCCTACAATAGACATTATTACTATTATTGCTATAATGATAGCTGAAATCATACTTGGTTTACTTTCTTTAAATCTGATCCATGCATCTTTTAAAAACCCTATAGGTTCTCCTTTGAATTTTTCATCTTTCAAGGTTTCTTCAACTTGAACTAGTTCAAAACTATCTTCTTTTATATCTAAATCTAACTTTTTGAGATCTTCCATATCATTAATTATCACTTTTGCCACCTCCCATACGTATACGTGGATCTATTATTCCATAAGATAAGTCAATTATTAAAATACTACTTAAACTTATAGCTGAATAAAATAATAAAACACCTATAGTCAATGGATGGTCTCTAGCATTTATTGCTTGTACCATAACTTGACCTACACCTGGTATACCAAATATATTTTCAATTACCAAGGAACCTCCTAAGATTCCAAGAAACATAGGTAAGATAACATTTGCTAATGGAATAAAAGAATTTCTAATTGCATGTTTTATAGTAGCATGTACTTGTGATAAACCTTTGGTTTTAGCTAGTAACATATATTCTGAGTTTAAAGCATCAGATAATTCTGCTCTAACATATCTAGTAATAGTTGCAATACCACCAAATGATAATGAAAGTATTGGTAATATCATAGATCTAAATTTAGTCCAAGTTAATGTAACTTCTGTTGATAATAAAATCGGAAGTAAATCCCATTTAAATGCAACAAAATATTGTAATAAGGCAGCGAATACAAAAGATGGTACTGATATAAATAAAATTACCATCAAAGATAAAAGGGTATCTATCCAAGTATTCTTTTTTAGTGCCGCTAAAATCCCAAACGCCATCCCGACAGGAATAGTAAATATTAAAGAAAATATGTTTAATTGAAGAGATACTGGTACCTTTTCTTTAATTATATCAAAAACTGGCCTATTTGGTTGTAATTTAATTGATGAACCAAAATCACCTTTAAGTACATCTTTGATAAAGTGTCCATATTGTACTCTCATAGGTTCATTTAAATGATATTTATCTTCCATCATTTGTTGTATTTCTGGCATTAGCATAGGATCATGAAATGGACTACCTGGCATCATTCTTAATATTATAAAAGAGATACTTATAGTTATAAATAATATTAGAATTATTCCAACTATTCTTTGTGTCGTATACCTTAGCATATAATTCCTCCCTACTGACTATATTTTAATTTAAAATGAGTGCTCAAACTATCTGAGCACTCATTTTTTATGCCTATTAGACTAGGCCTAAGACTAATTACTATAGTCCATCTATTTCAGATTGTGGTAGAGCAAATCCTACACCTGAAATATACTCTCCATCTGTTATTAAATGAATTCTATCTGAGTAGATAGTTGCATTATTGTTTTGAAATATTGGTATTTGCGGTACATAGTCAATTAACATTTCTTCCATTTCAGCTAAAGCATCTATTCTTTCGTCTTCTTTTAGCTTTAAGTCACCTGTTGTAACTCTTTCATATAATTCATCAAAATCTTTATCTGCATAAGCATGACTCTTGTTAGGGAAGTCTGTTGTCCAAACTTTCATACTAGCCCATGGATTAAATGCAGATTGGGAATAAGCCCCTATACCCAATTCAAAGTTTCCTGCACCATACTCATCATAAGCAGTTGAGGGATCCATAGCTCTTAGAATTATATCTAATTTATCGGAGCCAAATAGTTCTTCATATTCTTCTTCTGCTACTTCTGCCATTCGTTTCATATCCTCTTGTGCTTCAAAATATATAATTTCTACTTCTATTTTTTCTTTACCATTTTCCTCATATGCCTTTTCAAACAATTCTACAGCTTTATCTGGATCAAATCCATTATCCTCTGGTCTAATTTCTTTTGCTTGATCAGTATCTTTATAAGTTTCTCCTTCTTCCCAGTCTACCATTGGAACTGATGATATAAACCAAGGTGTTTCCTCATAAATATTAAATACACCTTTAGCTATTTTGGTTCTATCTATACCATAGAACAAAGCCTGCCTAAAGTTTTTATCTTTTAATATTGGATTATCATCTGATTCACTATTTATAAAGAATCCCCATACAGTATTTCCTAATGGATATACTACTCTTGGATCATCTTCATATTGTTCTATTTCAGTAGTAACTGATGCTGCATCTAGTTCTTCACTTTCAAACAATTGTATTCTAGTAGAAGCTTCAGTAACAACTCTTTCTTCTATCTTTTCCGGTTTAAACATTTCAGCATGAGGAGCATCTTCATTTTTCTCATATACTCTATTTTGATCTCTAACCCATTCTACTAAAGTGTATCTACCTGATGATGGGACTTCATCAATTGTTGTAGCATAAGAAGTTTCAGTACCATCTTCACTTAATCCATCCTCATACATTTCCTCATGTACAGGTGCTGTAGATATACTTGATAATGCAGTTAGGATGTCTATTTCTGGCATTTCATCTTCTAGAGTAATTTCTATAACATTATCGTCTAATGCTTTAATTCCTACTTCCTCCCAGTCTTCAACTTCTCCTTGATAATATTCAGCTGCATTTTTAACTTTAATATCATCCATTAAAGTCATAGCATTTCTATTAGCTAATTTTGGATCTAATAACATTTTCCAAGAATATTCAAAGCTTTCAGCTGTAATTTCTGTTCCATCAGTCCATTGTGCATCATCTTTAACTTTAATAGTCCATACAGTATTATCTTCACTTTCAGGTAAGTCTTCTGCATGATGTGGTCTGGTAAATCATTTTTAATATATTCTATTGGAAATTATATTTTATCTATAATATTTTCCTACTTAATATAATTGTACATATAAAACCCCTAAAGAAGAATTTTAAAATTCTTATTTAGGGGTTTTATATCATTAAAATTTATATTTTGTTATTATACACTTCTAAAGGTAATAATTCTATATTTTGCTCATTCCATTCTTTCTCTAGCCCTTCTATATCATAATCTCCTTTAAATACAGCAATACCACAGTCTCCTCCACCTGCCCCAGAAGATTTAGCATATCCATTGTATTTAGTAGCAATATTTGATAATTCTTTTAATATAGATGTTTCGATTTGAATATTTAATTTCTCTCCCATTGTAGACAAAAGTTTTCCATTTATAGAAATTAATTCTTGAATTTTTTTAATATCTTTCTCCCTAAAAGCTTTAATCAGGTCTTCAACAGTTTGTTTACTATCAAATAAGAATTTTTCGTAGATATCTCTTTTACTTTGTTTTGCATTTTTTACATTCTCAACTAAATTTATAGTACTAGCAGGATCACCTGTCCACCCTATAACTAATTCTAATTCTTTCGGAGGTATTAAAGATTCTATCCAAAGTCCAGGCCATTCCTTTTTCAATATATTAGATATAGAAGATTTTTTCTTTTCTTTTAGAACCCAGTCTGTATCAAAAGTCTTAAAACCAATCCATCCTCCAAAGACGCTAGCCGCTATATCTCCACATGAACCATCTTTATTTAAACTTATTTGTGATAAGGCTGATAACTTAAACAAATCTTTTTTTGGAATATCTATATTATAATGCTTACATAATACATCTACAGTAGCTACTGTAACTGCAGCACTAGAACCTAATCCAATTTTTTTTCCTTCTGGAGATTCTAGATCACTTTCTACTTTCAAATGATAAAAATCTAAATCTTTTCCTAATTCTTTAGCATAAGATTCTACAGTTTCTATAGCTTTCCTAATATAGAATAATCTATTATCTCTCTGATCTAAAACTAGTTTATCATCTTCTCTTCTCCATAATATAGGCATATCTCCATAAGAAGTAATACTACCATTATCTAATGCCTTTTCTAAAGATACTGTAATAAATCTATTTAGTGCTACTAAGATTGCTGGATATCCTGGTTCTACTACAGCATATTCTCCAGCAATATATAATTTTCCTGGTGCAGAACTTACTATCATTAATTAACTCTCCTTTAATCAGCAACAATACCTGGTCCAGGACCAGTTACTATTATTTGTTCATCATTAAATCTTTCTTCTAACCGTTTTTTTATTATATCTGTTTGAGATAATTTACATAATATTTTTACATTTGGACCTGCATCCATAGTAAAATAACAGGGAATACCCTCATCTCTCAAACTTCTCACTATATCCATTACTACTATACTATCAGGCTCCCAATAGGAAATAGGAGGATTAGCTCCTAGCATAGTACCATGCATTTTTAGACCATTTCTTTCTGTAATACTTCCCATCTGTTCAAAGTTTTTATTTTTTATTGCTACCTTAATTTCTTTTATATCTTTTTCTGTACTTTCAACCCATCCTTTATAAAATGGAGATGTTTCTACAGTTCTCTTCATTCCTTTTCTACTGGATAATTTTTTCTTTTGTTCATTTACTATTACAATAATCATACCTACATCCCAATCAGCATCATCTATAGGTACTGCAAAAGAGTCATCTTTTGAATTCCCCTTTTGCCATTCTACAAATCCACCATATATACTTCTAGTAGCACTACCAGACCCTCTTCTAGCATATATAGATAGTTCCTTAGAATCTAAATTCAACCCACTTGCCACATTAGTAGCAGCAGCTAAAGCAGCAAATCCTGAAGAAGATGATGCTAAACCAGCTGCTGTAGGTACATGATTAACACTTTTTACTATTGAGCCTTTTTCTATATTCATTTCACTACGAAACAAGTCTAAAAAATTAGTGATTTTTTTAGTTTCTATTTCGTCTTGAATACTTCCATCTAAATAAAAATAATCCTTATCTATATCCTTATCAAATACTACTTCTGTCTCCGTATAAAAACAGTCTAAAGTTAAAGAAAGACTACTGTTCATAGGTAAAGAAACCTCTTCATCTCTCTTACCCCAATATTTAATTAAAGCTATATTTGCATGTGCCTTTGCTTTACCTCTATTTTCCATTAATATCCTCCATATTATAAATCCATGTATCTTTAGCCCCACTATCTAATAATTTATCAGAAATAGTTCTAGATTCTTCTTTATTTGAAGCTAAAACTATAATACATCCACCTTTACCTCCACCTGTTAGTTTAGCTCCTAGGGCCCCATTATTTATGGCCACATCTACTAAAGAATTAAGATTATTATTGCTTACTCCTAATCTTTTTAATTTACTATGAGCTTTAGTCATATTTTCACCAAATCTTATAGGATTATTATTTTCTATAAATTTTTTTGATTCATTTGCTAGATTTCCTAGCTCTTCTATTACAGCTTCTCCTTCTTCAGGATTTGATTTTACCATATCATTTACACCTTGGACTGCTTCTCTAGTATCTCCCTTTTCACCTGTATCAGCTACTATTAGATATGCTTTCAAATTAGATATGAAGGGATTAAAAGGTTCTCCTTTTATATAATATAAACTTTGTTCCCTAGCTATAGTTGCAGTATCTAATCCACTTGGATTTCCATGTATAATCTTTTCTGATACATTTGACCACTTAATTAATTCATCATATTCTAATGTAATATTAAAATAATTATATACAGCACGAACTATAGACACAGCAACTGCTGCACTAGAACCCATACCTCTTTCTGGTGGTATTGAAGTTTTAATACTAATATGAAAATTTTTTAACTCTTTATTAAGATGCCCTAATAATTTTTCAATAGCTGTTTTTATCCCTAATAATCTTTGCGGTGTTTTTTCCAATAATCCTTTATAGAAATAACAATCTATAGAAACATCTCCTAGATCTTCATAAATTGTAGTTTTAATCTGGGTAATGGGAAAAGGTATAGATAGTGCTGGTTGTCCATATACAACAGCATGTTCTCCCATTAATATTATCTTCCCGACTGCAGTTCCTATTCCTATTCTTTTCTCCATATTCTACTCCTTCTAAATTAATATTATAATAAAATAATCTTCTCTATAATCCAAGGGGCAGCATATAATGCCATAAACTGTATTCCATAATTTACTCCTAATTTATTTAATGTACCACAGCTTATTCCAATTAGTAATACTCCAAAAACATTTATTAAACCTGCATCCATATATGCTAATAATAAGATAAATGAAATAAATAAACCTAATATTGCTTCATGAGGTATCTTTTTTAAGACAAAAGTTGATATTCTGCTAGCAAATCTATTAGCTATAATATAAGTTAACGCAGAAGCCATTATTCCACCTACTAGTATAGCTAGTATAAATTCCTTTTTACTTAATATATGATGTAAATTATTGTCTACCGTAAATATCGGTGGAGCATTAAACAATGCACCTCCTGGTCCAACAGCTGTAGGTGATAATGGGATACCTATAGCTATTAAAGGTATTATTATCCCAGAAATATATGTAGACTGAATTAGAGCGCTCATACTTGTTATAGCAGTAGTTGCCCTATTTATAGGATCCTCAATCCTATTTGATACTGCTTCTCCTATTAATATAGTTAATCCTACTGGACTTAATACAAATAAGAAATTTGATATTAAAGCAGAAATAGAAGCTCTTTTGATTTCATCTTTATTTAATATTTTTAATGGATTTAGAGTTCTATCCATACTATCATCAGGTATTTCGATTTGTTTTTTATCTTTAGTCAATAAAGATGTTCTTATATCTTTATTTAGTAAATTGAGCAAGGATACTATTAAAGGACCTATGGTTATTCCTAAAAAGAAAGATGTAGTTATATTAGTATCTTTTGGAACAATACCAATTCCCCAATATAAATGTCTCAATGCCATAAATAAGATTGCCATTGGTATAATACTAATTAAAGATAGTATTTTATTTTTACCGACTAGAGACAAAAATATAGCCCCTAGAACAAATAATAAAGGTCCTATTTCTTGTAACTTTGCTCCATAAGGTGCTAAAACATTTGATAATAATAAAGCAATAGGTATAGAAATTACAGTACCTATTACAGCTCCTACTGCCATCTTTTTTATAACTATGGCTGACATTCCTTCATCTTTCAATAATAATGAATGTTCTAACATAGGGCTAGACATTACCCCTCCAGGTAATCCTACTAATGCAGTAGGTATGGAATTTGTTAAATTTAATGTTACAATAGCTGCAATAAAAAATGTTAAAATAACTATAGGAGGAACTCCTGATAATACTACTGTTAAAGTTATAGGCATGAGAACTGAGGTTTCATCTGTACCTGGAATAAATCCAATTAATGTATAGATGAAAATAGCTCCTAATGCTGCTAAAATCATTTGTATAATAATCATGATATCCATATATTCTATTCTCCTTATTGTTTAATATCTTTTTCCAAAATAATAATCCTCTTAGGTTTAATTATTATACTTGAAATAATAAACCCTAATACTGCTCCTCCTAAACCTAAAAAAAGCTCTATCATTTGATCACCAGCTGGTGCTAAAAAATATAAACCCATTGTTAAAATACTAGAAATAACTATGGCTAAAATTAAAGATTTCATATCTACTATATCTCCCCAAATTTCTACCATTTCTTTCTGTTTATCCATATTTACCCTCCAATAATAAATAACATAAACTTCATTATAACACAAATATATATAAAAAACATATTATACAGACTGTATAACATGTTTTAATATTTGTTCTTTTAAAACTACACTTCTTTATTAGATTCTTTAAAATCCTGAATTACAGGTACCAATATGGCAGCTACTATGCCGCCTGCAAATCCATTATTATATAGATTCATTCCCCCATGGAGATAGCTTGTATTTGATACTATAGATACATGTAAAATTCCTGACAAAATCCCGGCTCCCCACCCGAAAGTTCCTGATATAGGTGCTAAAGTTGTTCCAAATAATGCTGCTAATAAAATAGCTGCTGAATTTACTTCCCATACTTTAAACAAGGAAGCTATATAAACTCCTAATATTACTGGTATAATATTTTTCATATGTTTACCAAAAGCCCCAAATCCTACTACTGTAAAAGCCCCACCTATAGTTAATCCATTTAATTGTCCCTTTACTAATAGGACATAAGATATAGATAAGATTCCTAAAATCCCCATATTAATTAAACTTAATCCTATCCCATATTTATGGATAAAATTTGGACCACCTGCTCCTGTTTCTTGAAGCAGTTCTTTAAATCCATTAAAACTATTCTTATTTAAAATCCATCCTAGAACTATCATTGAAATAAAAAATAGATAAAAATAAACACCTAATATTAAATTTTTATTATGTAGGACAATTGAAACGGCGTCATTATTAAAACCAAATCCCCTTAATAATGACATAAACAATGTACCTATAATTCCTGCAGTAAACCCTACATTATACATATTAAATCCTCTATGAAAACTAACAAAATGATTTGCCAATGGTATTAAGATTATACCTGCTATTATTCCTGATAAATTACCTAATAATATTCCCTTAAATATCCCTAATCCTAAACCAAAGCTTATTTGACTTACTAAAGGTCCTAAAGCTGTTCCAAAAAAGGCTATAACTATGTATTTTTTAAATTCTACCCTTTTTATATAACAATATAAATATACACCTATAAAGATAGACCATATATTATAGATGTTCTTTCCAAATAAACCAAATCCACCTATAGTAAATATAGAAGCTATAACTGGTCCACTCATATCTACATTATTATATTTAGCTATGCAAAGTGCAATTAACATTAATATACTACTGTTCATAAAGGCTGATCCAATGTTTCCATACTCCATATAATCTGTTAAAAGTATACTAGTTGATAGTAGTATATCTTTCATCCCTAAAAAAATTTCTTTTGGTGTATTAAATATAAATGATGAGAATAATACTATACTAATATATCCTAGCATTATTAAGTAATTTATATTCTCATCACTAATCAGATTCCTGTCTTGTTCTTCCAATATAACCTCCTCCTAATAAATTTAAATTTAATATTATGATTATATCATGACAATATATACAAAGAAAGGCAATTTACCTCACCAATTTTAAAGTAAGATAAATTGCCTAAATTTTTTATAATTTTTACTTGTTTTCTTTAAACCATGATATTATATCATCTGATTCATAAAGTGGTTCTTCATCAATTAATAGCATAGGTACCTGAACCTTTCCACCTATTCTTTCAAGTTCCTCTTTATTTTTAGGATCAGCATTAATATCTACCATTTCTACATTTATATCATTTCTTCTCATATAGCTCATTACCTTTTTACAAAATGGACACTGTTCCATATAATAAAACTTTAAATTTTCCACTAACTCTTCACCCCTATTATTTATTTTCTAGTATATTTATACCCTAGTTTTTTTAAATTAAACTATAATTTCTAATAAATATAATAAAAGTATATATCTAGAATAATCAACAAGCCTTATAGAATATCAATAGAATCAGGATATTAATATTTAAAAAGGGTGATTTATATGAATGAAAAGATGAAACGTATTTGGAGATCTTATAGATTTCCTCTTATCCTTTTAACTGGAATTATTGTTGGTAGTATTATTGGATTAATAATGGGGAATAAAGCTCTTGTATTTAAGCCATTAGGAGATATATTTCT
>Ga0079226_10003169_pt1 | contig 12650 bp, 8 predicted proteins | sample Poulit2014_FD_76345 | JGI IMG/M metagenome (GOLD analysis project Ga0079226, IMG submission 76345) | Agricultural soil microbial communities from Georgia to study Nitrogen management - Poultry litter 2014 | ecosystem: Environmental > Terrestrial > Soil > Agricultural land | place: USA: Georgia... | reverse complement strand
TGAGGGGTGTTGGGTGAAATGCTGCCGGCCGGTGTGCCAACGCTGGGTGTGACGGCATATGTAACGACAGGTTCGCCGTCAATAATAATGTCTGCGCCTGTTTGATCGTAGCAGTAGTCGCCCCAGCTGGCTGGATAACCACCAGGCGAGGAGGTTGTCATTTCAATCCAGCCGTAATTCAGTATGCCGGTATCTGCGTTCTCGAAAGCTATGCCCAGGTAACCGCTGGCACCGCTTGTCCAGTTTTCCATCTTTAAGGAAGCTGCGCTGAAGTTTGATGCCTGTCCAACTGTTGTGCCGGCCTGAAGGACATCAAATTCCCCGCTGGAGTCAACGACGCCGCCTATATCAAGGCTGTGGACGTCCCCATACCAGTAGACATACATGCCGTCGCCAAAATCATAGAGATTGATATCATCTGCTCGGCTTGGGCTGTAGGTGCCAAACTGTCCGGTGATGAAATCAAAAGTGCTGCCATCTCCGGTTTGAAGCAGCGACTCATTGATGCTGCCGCATACCAGCGGGTCGCCATCAAATTCCTTGAAGTTGGCAATGACGTTGCAGTCGCCGGTTACCGGGTCAGTAGAGAAGTTGTTACCGCTGAGCGTTCCCCCGCAGCTGCCCGTCACATTGTCAACCACGTAGCCGGGATCGGGGTTCAATGTAAAGCTGGCGGTGCCGTTTTCGACCACACTCTGAACCGAACTGGGTGAAATGCTGCCCTGGCCGCTGCCCACGCTGGGTGTTACGTCATAAAAATCGGCGTTTCCAAGCATTCCCAGCGCGCTGTCAACCTGAATGCGCGGCTTGGTGACCGTGCCGCCGGGGCGGTTATCGGTAATGAGCACGCCTGTCTGTTCGAAGGCAGCCAGGACGTCATCCACTGTAGCTGAGGGGCTGGCCTGTTTCATCAGCGCCCAGGCGCCGGCCACGTGCGGGGCCGCCATGGAGGTGCCGTTGAATGCTGAATAGTTGCCGCCCGGAACGGATGAGTTGATAGCAGAGCCGGGCGCGAACAGATCCATGATGCCGGCCACGTCGGAAAAGCTTGAAACCGTGTCATTTTTGGTGGTTGAACCGACGGCAATAGAAGTTGAAATACAGGCGGGTGAGCCAATTTGCCCGGTTCTCCCGGCATTGCCGTTGGCAATAACGGTGGCGATGCCCGCCGAGCGCAGGTTGTCGATGGCCTGCTTGGTTCCCGATGAAGAGGAGTCGCAGTAGCTGCTGGAGCCGCCGCCGCCCAGGCTCATGTTGGCCGAGGCCACGTTGTGCTGCTGTCTGAGCGTGCCGTTGATGTAGTCCAGCGCGGCAATTTGGTCGGAGGTGTAGGTCATGACGCAGGGCGGGGCGTAAGGAGAGCAGTCACTGGGATTGTTGAAGCGAGTGAATACCTGCAGGGCAATGATGTCGGCATTGGGGGCCACGCCCTTGCGCGCGCTGCTGCTGTAGCCGGCGGCAATGCCGGCCACGTGCGTGCCGTGATCGCACAGCGAGCCGCTGTTGCAGGCACTGGTTTTTGCTTCAGCCGAGCCGGAACCGGTTTGAGAGCCCTGACCGTTGGGGCACAGGCTGGTGTTGCCGCCCTGGCCGCCGGCATTGGAAAAGCAGGCCTCGGCGACAATGCGCGAGTTGTTGTTGGCGTCCTCGAAAAATTCGTGATCGCCATCAATACCGGTGTCGAGGATGGCCACGGCTGTTCCGGCGCCGTCGTAGCCCTGTGCCCAGGCATTGTCGGCGCCGATGACGCCGGTGCTTTGCTGCAGGGAGGGCGCGCTGAGCGCGTCATCGCTGATATGGCTGGCCCGGTTTGAGGACTTCAGGGTCTTGAGGCCGGCCTCGTCCACCCGCAGCGCCACGGCGGCCACGGTTTTGTATTCGCGGTTGATGGTGAATGACGTGCCGGTCAGCTCGGTCATCAGCTCCTTGCGGGTTTGTGCAATCAGGGCGCGCTGCTGGTCAACGGCGGCTGTGCTCAGCTGACCTTCCGACTGAAAGGTGGTGCCCAGATCAAGCGTGACAATGACATTGACGTGACCGTCATCACGCGCAGCCTGGAAAAGCTCGTTCAGCGTTCTTGGCTGAAGTGCCTTGGGGGCTGAATCCGACCCGTTCAGGGTGGCTGAAACAGCTTTGGAGGATGAAGAAGAGGCGGGGCTTGTTTTTGTTTTGGGTTGAGCGGCTGCTGCCGCACATAAGAACACTAAAGAGAGTATAACTAACTGAATTAGCCTTGATAGTGGCATTTTTATCCCTCATTGGTTGTTTTTGGGGGTGTTCACCTTTGCTGAGCCCTCCCCTTATTGGCGTCTGCAAAGCTGGCAAGCGGTAAAGATTACAGCGAGGTGTTCTTGAAAGCAACTTTTATGTGTGTGTATCTGCACAAGTCTGGTTTGCTGGCGGGCAGCAGGTTTTTGGATGGGCTTAGGAGAGAGCTCACACACAGCAGCAGTTGGCAACAAAGCTGAATGGCCGGGGCTGTCGATAGGCGCAAACAAAAAACGCCAGCAGCGTTCTTGGTTGAAGTGCCTTGGTGGTTGAATTCAACCCGTCCAGGGTGACTGAAACAGCCTTGGTGGGTGAAGGAGAGGTGGAGGTTGCTTTTGTCGTGGATTGGGCGGTAGCTGCCGCACAAAAAAACAAAAAAGCACAAGCAATCGCTTGCGCAAGCCTTTGATTGGGCATTTTGTCCCTCGACAGTCATTTATGGGATTGATGGTCAGCTGTGCCAAGGCATCCCCTTTATGACATTCGCAGGGCTGACGGGCGTAAAAATCACAGTCTGCGTTGTTTGAAAGCAACTGCTATGCGGGGTGTTGTGGCGGGCATCACAAGTTATCTGCTGTCACGAGAGGTGCGTGCCCTTGGGTTGAGTGTGGCGAGGTGGGAAAGCCGATCGAATACCGCTTTTGGCTGGCCTGATGCTGGCAGGCGTGTGACGGGGTGGCACAAGGCCCGCTCGCGAGCGGGCATTGCTGAAGAAGTTCAGATGGTCTGGTCGATGAATTCCTTGAGGGCTGACTTGGTCATGGCACCGACCTTGGTGCCCTGGTGTTCGCCGTTTTCAAAGATCATCAGGGTGGGAATACCACGAATCTTGAAGCGGCTGGCGGTTTGCTGGTTGGCGTCAATGTCGAGTTTGGCAATGGTGATTTTGTCGCCGTATTCCTCGGCCAGGTCTTCAAGAACCGGGGCGATCATCTTGCACGGCCCGCACCATTCGGCCCAGTAGTCAACCAGAACCGGGCCGCTGGCCTGCAGCACCTGTTCGTCGAAGTCGCTGTCGTTTACATGAATGATTTTGTCGCTCACTGTTTTGTGTCTCGCTGGTCATGTGCCGGATTGGAATTGGCGTTTTTGCGCTGTTTCGATTGCTGATGCACGTTTGCCAATATACTATGTCGCTCTTGCCGCGTTTTATTGCCCCGGACGCGCCGTTCATTAGGATGACGGCTGCAGGGCCGGAGCGGCTGGCAGTTAAACTGCTAGTTCAAGGCACACCAACCCGATTTCAAGGATCGCAATATTTCAGTGACACAGGATAATGGCGCCCAGCAGGTGCTGACCCAAACCGCCTTCGACAACTTTGACCTGCACGAGAGTATCCGCAAGGGGCTTGCAGATGCAGGTTTCAGCTATTGCACACCCATTCAGGAAAAAACCCTGCCGCTGGTTTTGCAGGGCCGGGATGTGGCAGGCCAGGCGCGCACCGGCACGGGCAAGACGGCGGCATTTTTGCTGGCGGCTTTTTCGCGTCTGCTGTCGCCCGGCTCGGCCGGACAGGGGCCCAACCCGCGCGCCATCATCATTGCGCCCACCCGCGAGCTGGCCATTCAGATCCACCGCGACGCTCTGGTGCTTGGCAGCCATACCGGCCTGCGTTCGGTGCTGACTTATGGTGGCGTTGACTATGCCAAGCAGCGCGAGGAGATTGCCGCCGGCGTGGATGTGCTCATCGGTACACCGGGGCGCCTGATTGATTATCTGAAACAGGGTGTGTACAGCCTCAAGGCCATCGAGGTGGCCATACTGGACGAAGCCGATCGCATGTTTGATCTGGGTTTCATATCGGATATCCGCTACCTGTTCCGACGCATGCCGGGTGTTGAAAAGCGCCAGACGCTGATGTTTTCGGCCACCTTCCCGCTCAAGGTGACCGAGCTTGCCTACGAGCACATGCGGGAGGCGGAAACCATACGCATCGAATCGGAACAGATCACCAATGATCGGGTTCAGCAGTCGGTCTACTACCCGGCCAATCCGGAAAAACTGCCGTTGCTGGTCAAGCTGCTGCGCGATATTGACGACGGGCACGTCATTGTCTTTGTCAATACCCGCCATGAAACCGACCGGGTGGCGCGCACGCTCAAGGCCAACGGCATTGATGCCGCCATGCTGGCCGGCAGCGTGCCGCAAAGAAAGCGTCAGTCGCTGCTGCGGCGCTTTCGCGAGAATGAAATAGATGTGCTGGTGGCCACCGATGTGGCCGCCCGCGGCCTGCACATTCCCGACGTGACGCATGTCATCAACTACGATCTGCCCCAGGATGCGGCAGATTATGTTCACCGCATCGGCCGCACGGCGCGCCTGGGCGCCACCGGCGATGCCATCAGCTTTGCCTGCGAAGACTACGCCTTCCATTTGCCGGAAATCGAGGAATACATCGATATGCAGCTGCCGGTTGAATCGCATGACCCGGATGAGCTGCCCGAGCTTGAAAGGCCCGCGCCGCGCAAAAAGAGCAGCCCGCGCGGCAAAAAAGGCCGGCGCGGTGGTCGCCGGCGCAGAAGGGGCAGTTCTTCCGGCTCGCGTTGACGCTGCGCTTTTGGCAGTTGCACGCCTGATCAGGGCTCTTCGTGTTGATGGCTGTCTGTGCTACTCTCGCGCCTGATGAGATCCGGAATCTATGCCCTGTGTCAGCCCTGATATCCCCAACCTGGTCATCGCGACTGGCGATATTGTCCGGCGGCGCTTTGCTGCTGGCAGCCGCCTGGCTGGCGGTAGGCATGTTGTGGATGATCATGGGCGGAGTTGAAGTCGAGCCGGCCGAGTCAATACCGCTGCCGCAGGAGTCGGGTGCAGGGAGCGCAAGCGGCGAATTTCGCTGGGACCTGTTCGGACGCACGGCCAGCCTGCCGCCAGTTCAGCTGCAGCCGGCGGCTGCGGACGATGGCAGCGGGCTGCGCCTGAAGGGCCTGGTGGCCGGGCCTGGAGGCTTTGCAATCATTGCGGCAGAAGGGTCGGGCGAGGACTTTTATCGCGCCGGTGACGAACTGCCTGGTGGCCGCCGTCTTGAGGCCGTGGAGGCGCAGCGCGTGCTGGTTGCCCACAATGGCAAAATTGAGCAGCTGGCGTTTGATTCCAGTCAGTCTGGCGGGGAGCGCACGGGCCGTTCGGCTTCACAGCATCGTGAAAGCGGGGTTGATGCCAGCCGGCTGACGGGTTTGCGCGGTTTTGAATCCGGCACTTCGGCACCCAGCATTGCATCCGTGCCGGCGGTCGTTGAATCTCTTGGGGTGGATGCCGGCCGCCTGGCCGACTCGATTTCGATTACCCCGGTGTCGGACGGCGGCTTCAGGCTGCGCCCCGGCCGTGATGCACAGCTGTTTGGGCAGCTTGGGCTGCAGGTCAACGATGTTGTGGTGGGCGTCAACGGCCAGCGGGTAAACTCAATGCAGGATGTCGAACAGCTGTTTGGTGAAATAATGACCAGTGGCGAGGTGGCCATCAGCGTCCGCCGCGACGGGCGTGAGGTGACGCTGCGGCCCGATCTGGAAAAAATCATGGAGCAAATGCGATCGCCATGAAGCGACTGTTACAGGCCATTGCGCTGATTGCGCTGCTGGTATCGGCCATTTCGGCTGTTTCTGCCCGGCAGGGAAACGCGGATGACGGCTACGTGCTCAATTTCAAGGACGCTGATATTCGCACCCTGATTTCGGCGGTGGCGGACATGACCGGTCGCTCCATCATTGTCGATCCACAAGTTAGCGGCAAGGTGACGGTCAATTCTTCCAGGCCGCTTGATAATGATGAAATCTGGGATGTGTTTCAGACCATTTTACGCGTACACGGTTATGCCGCCGTCAGCGATGAGCGGATTGTGCGCGTTGTGCCCGATGTCAATGCCCGCCAGGATGGGCGCGTGCCGGTGGACGACATGGAGCTGGCCGGTGATGCGCCGGTCACGCGCATCATCACGCTGGAACACGTTGACGCCAGCGAAGTCTCGCAGCTGCTGCGCCAGCTGCTGCCGCAGTCCGCCTTCATGGCACACCATGAAGCATCCAACAGCCTGATCATCAGCGATCGGGCGGCCAATATCCGGCGCATCAAGGCCATTGTCGATCGGCTTGACTCTTCCACCGATCGCGAGATCGAGGTGATCAAGCTGTCGCATGCCGACGCGGCCGAAGTGGTGCAGCTGATCAACCAGATATATCCGTCCAGCGGAAGCGCCAGGCTGGCCGTGGCCGATGATCGCAGCAACACCATTGTTCTGGCCGGCGATCCGTCGCGTCGCCTGCGGCTGCGCACCCTTGTCAGCCACCTGGATACGCCGCTGGAATCCGAAGGCAGCACGCGCGTGATTTACCTGCGCTATGCCACGGCCGATACCCTGGTGGCTGTTCTGGAGGGCATGCTTGACCTGGGCAGCGATGAGGAGGGCATGAGGGCGCGCATTCAGGCTCATGAAGAAACCAACGCCCTGGTCATCACTGCCTCGCCGTCCGTTTACCGCTCAATTGAATCGGTGGTGCGTCAGCTTGACGTGCGCCGTGCCCAGGTGCTGGTCGAGGCCATCATTGCCGAGGTGGCCATGGACACCAGCCGTGAGCTGGGCATTCAGTGGCAGGCTTTCGAGTCGGGTGACAAGGGTTTTTTTGGCGGCACCAACTTCCAGTCAGGCGGCAGCAACATCCTCAACCTCAGCGCCGGGCTCGCCGGTGGTCGCGGTGAGCAGCCGCTGCTGCCCGGGCGCGGGCTCAATCTGGGCTATGTCGGTGGGCGCACCAGTCTTTTGGGCGTGGAAATTCTTGAAATTGGCGGCCTGGCACGCGCGCTGTCACGTGATTCCAGCACCAACGTGCTGTCCACACCTTCAATCGTGACTTTGGACAATCACGAGGCCAGCATCAATGTCGGCCAGGAAGTCCCTTTTCTGTCGGGCAGCTATTCCACCCAGGGTGTTGCCACCGGCGAGGGGCAGGTCAATCCTTTCCAGACCATCAATCGTGAAGAGATCGGCATCAAGCTGAATGTCACCCCGCACATCAACGAGGGCAACACCATCATGCTTGACATTTCCCAGGAAGTGTCCACTTTGGCGCAGTCGCTGAGCGCGGTTGACCTGGTGACCGACAAGCGCACCATCTCGACGCGCGTCATGGTTCCCGATGGCTCCATTCTGGTGCTGGGCGGACTGATCAGCGACGATCTGGAGGAGGGTTTTGAAGAGGTGCCGGGGCTGGGCCGCATTCCGCTGCTTGGCAACCTGTTCCGCTACAGAACCTCCAGCAAGATCAAGCGCAATCTGATGGTGTTCATACGCCCGCAAATCCTGCATGATCAGGAGCTGATGGACAGCGTAACCCGATCGAAATACACCCATATCCGCGGCATGCAGCTGGATCAGCGCGAGCAGGGCCGCGGGCTGATGAGCAAGGACCAGGCGCCCTTGCTGCCCGAGCTGGAAGCGTTTATGCAGGCCGCGCCCGCAGTCATTGAGTCGGGCGCAGCGGCCGGGCCCGATGACGATGAAAGCTGAGTTTCGGCCAGGCTACGGTTTTGCCCGCAAGCGGGGGGTGACAGTTGCCGGTCGTGACAACGAGGGCCGGTTGAAGCTGCTGGTCCGTGAGCCGCTTGACATGTCCGCACTGCAGGAGGTTCGCCGGCACGTGCACGGGCCGGCGGCCATCGAGCGCCTGTCTGCAGCTGAATACGAAAAACAGGTGGCCAGGCTTTACGAGGCCGGTGACGAGGCGGCGCTGGATGCCGCCGAAAACCTGGGTGAAGAACTTGACCTGGCGCGCCTGGCAGAAGACCTGCCCGAGCCGGCCGACCTGCTCGAAAGTGAGGATGATGCCCCCATCATTCGCCTGATCAATGGTGTTTTGACCCAGGGCGTACGCGAAGGCGCATCCGATATTCATCTGGAGCCTTTCGAGGAGCGTTTGTCCATACGCTTTCGCGTTGACGGGGTGCTGCGCGAAGTGATGTCGCCGGCGCGCGGTCTGGCCGGGCTGATTGTCTCGCGCATCAAGGTCATGGCGCGCCTGGACATTGCCGAAAAACGCCTGCCCCAGGACGGGCGGATCGGTTTGCGCGTGGCCGGCCGGCCGGTGGACGTGCGGGTTTCAACCCTGCCGTCCAGCCATGGCGAAAGAGTGGTTTTGCGTCTGCTCGACAAGCAGGCCGGCCGCCTGGACCTGGCCGAGCTGGGCATGGATGAGCAGACCCGTGAGCGCATGGAGACATTGATTCACAGGCCGCACGGAATATTGCTGGTGACGGGGCCGACCGGTTCGGGCAAGTCGACCACGCTGTATTCAGCGCTGATGCGCATCAACGATCGCAGCCGCAACATCATGACCATCGAAGACCCGATTGAATATGATCTGGACGGCATTGGCCAGACCCAGGTCAACCCCAGGGTGGACTTGACCTTTGCGCGCGGTCTTCGGGCAATTTTGCGCCAGGACCCTGACGTGGTCATGGTGGGCGAAATTCGCGATTTGGAAACGGCGCGCATTGCCGTGCAGGCCAGCCTGACCGGGCATCTGGTACTTTCCACATTGCACACCAACACTGCTGTTGGCGCCATTGCGCGCCTCATCGACATGGGCATTGAGCCTTTCCTGCTCGCCTCCAGCCTGATCGGGGTGTTGGCCCAGCGCCTAGTGCGCGTGCTGGACCCCGCCGGCAGCGAAAGCTATCGCCTGGGCCGGGACGAGCTTGAAAGGCTGGGGCTGCCGCATGAATCGGACATTGATCTTTTCCGCCCCCGGCAGGGTAGGGCGACCGGGATCTCCGGCTACAGGGGAAGAACCGGCATTTATGAGCTTGTTCCGGTTGATGCTGAGCTGCGCCGGCTGATCCACGATGGAGCAGCTGAACAACAGTTGGAAAAACACGCCCGACAGCTTTCGCCTTCAATTTTTGAAAATGGCTGGCGCAAGGTGCGCGCCGGCACCACCAGCCTTGAGGAGCTGCTGCGGGTGACGAGGTCGGCTTGAACCATGCAGGCGTATGAATACCAGGCCCTGACTGCCGCCGGTGCCACGGCGCGCGGCGTGGTGCAGGCCGACAGCGCGCGGGCGGCCCGAGCACTGCTGCGCGAGCGCGGCCTGATGCCTCTGGACGTGCAGGGCGTTGACGAACAGCAGCGGCAGCGACCGGTGAGCCTGCGCGGGCATGGCCGCGAGCGCGCCCTGCTGCTGCGCCAGACAAGCAGCCTGCTGGCGGCCGGACTGCCGCTGGAAGAAGTGCTGTCAGTGCTTGTGGACCAGGCTGACCGGGCGCGGGCGCGCCGCCAGCTGGGCGCCATTCGGGCCCGCGTGATGGAAGGGCAAAGTCTGTCGGCCGCCATGGCCGAACAGCCCGGACTCTTCCCGCCGCTGTACAGCGCTTCGGTGGCCGCGGGCGAGCGCGCCGGCCGCCTGGCTGATGTGCTCGAAAGGCTGGCCGACTTCGCCGAAAAGCGCGAAGAGATGAAGCGCGGATTTTCTCTGGCGCTGATCTATCCGGCGGCCCTGGCGCTGATTGCCGTGGCGGTGGTGTGGGGGTTGATCGGCTATGTTGTGCCGCGCGTTGTGGGGGTTTTCGAGCAGGCCTCGCATGAGCTGCCGATGCTGACCCGCAGCCTGCTGGCCCTGTCCGGCTTTGTTGCAAGCCATGGCTGGCTGGTGCTGCTGGCAGTGGTTGGGTTGACAGCAGCGGGGCTGGTTGCCTTGCGTCAGCCGCCGGTGCGGCGCCGCTTTGCGGCCGCCAGGCTGAAGCTGCCGGTGATTGGCCGGTTTGAAAAGGCCCGTGAATCGGCCACCCTGATGCGCACCCTGGGCATTCTTGTTGCCAGCGCCGTGCCGCTGGTGGATGCGCTGGATGTCGCCGGCGAAGTGGTGGGTAATGACCAGATTCGCGCTGATGTGCAGGCGGCTTCGGCCCAGGTCAGGGAAGGGGTTTCGCTGACTGGAGCGCTGGGCCGGTTTGAGTGGCTGGTGCCCATGGCCAGACGTCTGCTGGCCGGTGGCGAGCGCAGCGGCGAGCTGGCGCCCATGCTGGAGCGGGCCGCCGAACTGCTCGAGCGCGATCTGGAAGCGGCCGGTCAGTTTGTGCTGGCGGTTTTGCAGCCGCTGCTTATTCTTGTCGTTGGCCTGATGGTGCTCTATATCGTGCTGGCCATCATGCTGCCCATCATTTCCATGAGCCAGCTTTTGTCATAGGAGCATGAGCTTGTCCGAGCCGCTCATTCGCTTTGAACAGGTGGCCAAGCGCTACCCGGGTGGTGTGCACGCGCTCGAGGAAATTGATTTGCAGCTGACGGCCGGTGAGATGGTCTTTTTGACCGGACACTCGGGTGCCGGCAAATCCACGCTGCTAAAGCTTGTCGCTCTTCTGGAACGCCCCAGTCGCGGGCGCGTCCTGTTTGCCGGCCGCAATGTCGGCCAGCTGTCGCGGCGCCACATTCCGGGGCTCAGGCGCCGGATAGGCATCGTGTTTCAGGATCATGCCCTGCTGGCTGAGCGGCGGGTTTTTGACAACGTGGCGCTGCCGCTGGTCATTGCCGGCACCGCTTTTCCGGAAATCAGGCGCCGCGTGCGCGCTGCGCTTGATCAGGTGGGGCTGCTCGACAAGGAGCGCGTGTATCCGGGCATGCTGTCAGCCGGCCAGCAGCAGCGGGTGGGCGTTGCACGCGCCATCGTGGCCCGGCCGTCCCTGCTTTTGGCGGACGAGCCAACCGGCAACCTGGACCCGGCCCTGTCGGCCGAACTGATGCGATTGTTCATGCGCCTGAACGAGCAGGGCATGACCATATTGATTGCCAGCCATGACCTGACCCTGATTCGCCGGTTGGGGCGTCGCGTGCTGGTTCTGGACAAGGGGCGGCTGATTGACGATGTGTCGGCCGCGCAGGTGGGCGCATGAGCCGCCCGCGCAAAAGGTCGACGGCCTCGCTGCTTGTCCCGGCATGGCTGCGGTCCTGGGCGCGGCGGCATGCCTACAGCTTTCTGTCTTCGCTCGGGTCCATTTCCCGGCAGCCGTTGGCCAGCTTCATGACCATCGCCATGCTGGCAATTACGCTGAGCCTGCCAGCGGGGCTTTATGTCACCCTCGACAATATTGGCCGCGCAGGTCACGGCTGGGAGCGGCTGGACAGCATCTCGATTTTCATGGATGAGAGCCAGGGTCGCGAAAAAGCGATTCAGCTGGCGTCTCTGGTCAGTACCTGGCCGACGGTTTCCGCCGTTGATCTGATCAGCCCGGAAAAAGGCATGGCCGAGCTGGCTGGAAGACTGCAGCTTGATGATGTGGCCGGTGAAATCGCGTCCAATCCGCTGCCCTGGGTGCTGGAAGTCACGCTGGCGGCAGGCGAGGATGTGCGGCTTGTGGCCACAAGGCTCGAGGATGTGGAAGGCGTGGACCAGGTCATCGTTGACCTGCAGTGGCTGGACAGGCTGCAGGCCATTGTGGCTTTGCTGCGCAAAATGGCGGCCCTGCTCGCTGTTCTGTTTGCCCTGGCGGTCATGTTTGTCATCGGCAATACGGTGCGCATGGAAATCAACAACAGACACCAGGAAATTCGCGTGCTGGCGCTGATTGGGGCCACGGACGGCTTTGTGCGGCGCCCTTTTCTGTATTCGGGCCTGTGGTACGGCCTGGCCGGCGGGGTGTTGGCCTGGCTGCTGACAGAACTGGGTTTGCTGCTGCTGGCCGGGCCGGTCGAGCGCCTGAGCGCGAGCTACGCCGGTACTTTTGCGCTCTCTTCATTACCGGCCGGGGTTGTGGCACTGTTTGCCGGCGGCAGCGGTCTGCTGGGTATAATTGGCGCCTGGCTGGTCGTGGAACGACACCTCAAGAGCATTCATCCCGAGTGAATTTGGCGATTGCTGTTGACTTGTGGTTGTTTTTGGTTCAAAATTGCTGGCTTCGTCTGGAAGGTCGAATGATGACCGGCGCGTGAAGCGCCGGGTTGAAGGCCGGAATTCCGGAGGGGTACTCAAGCGGTCAACGAGGGCAGACTGTAAATCTGCTGGCTTAGCCTTCGCAGGTTCGAATCCTGCCCCCTCCACCAGGTTTGGAAGCAGTCGGCGATTCCGGGCGGGTGTAGTTCAATGGTAGAACCTCAGCCTTCCAAGCTGATGGTGTCGGTTCGATTCCGATCACCCGCTCCAAAATTTGAAGAGCGCCCACGTAGCTCAGTTCGGTAGAGCACTCCCTTGGTAAGGGAGAGGCCACTGGTTCAAGTCCAGTCGTGGGCACCACACAACAATCGAACAAGGTTAAAGCAACAAAACGGAGTTTCGAGGCATGTCCAAGGCAAAGTTTGAACGCACCAAGCCGCACGTTAACGTTGGCACGATTGGTCACGTTGACCACGGCAAGACGACGCTGACTGCGGCGCTTACGAAGGTATGCGCGGAGGCCCAGGG
>Ga0079226_10003168_pt1 | contig 12652 bp, 8 predicted proteins | sample Poulit2014_FD_76345 | JGI IMG/M metagenome (GOLD analysis project Ga0079226, IMG submission 76345) | Agricultural soil microbial communities from Georgia to study Nitrogen management - Poultry litter 2014 | ecosystem: Environmental > Terrestrial > Soil > Agricultural land | place: USA: Georgia... | reverse complement strand
GAAATGAGTGCGCCACTTGTTGATTAAATTAGATCCCATATAATCATGACAATATAGAAAGGCCCCAGCCTTCTACAACCGGGGCCTTTTAGGTAATTAGTGATTATATACTTAGTGCAGGGCTTCGTTTACAAGTTTATTTTGTTCTGCCTTGTGTATTTTAGCTTGTCCGGCTGCGGGAGAAGCAGATGCTTGCCGGCCTACGTATTGTAATGACTGATTATCCTGCAACTCCTGTGTAATGCGATGGAATACGAAGGTCCAGGCACCCATGTTCTGTGGCTCTTCCTGGCACCAAACGATATCATCGACATGACTGTACTCTTTCAGCAGCTCGCGAACATCACGATCCGGGAAGGGATAATATTGTTCTAAGCGGATAAGAGCTACATTATCAATCTCATCATCTTGCAGCTGCTTGTAAAGGTCGTAATAAACCTTGCCGGAGCAAAGGACTACCCGATCGACATCCTCTTTGTTCTCCACTTCCTGATCGCCGATTAAAGGCTGGTAAGTTCCGCCCGAAAGATCTTCAGCTCGGGAGGTAGCCATCGGATGACGCAGCAAACTCTTTGGCGACATAATAACGAGAGGTCGTTTCTGATCTTCCTTCACATGTTCGCGCAGGATATGGAAATATTGGGCCGGAGTAGTAAGGTTTACTACCTGCATATTGTCCTCGGCACAAAGCTGCAGATAGCGCTCCAGCCGTGCGGAAGAGTGCTCCGGACCTTGTCCTTCATATCCGTGAGGAAGGGTCATAACTAAATTTGATTTTTGCCCCCATTTAGCCTCACTGGCAGAAATATATTGATCAATGACAATTTGGGCACCGTTGGCAAAGTCGCCAAACTGAGCTTCCCAGATAACCAAAGAATCCAGATTTGTGGCACTATAGCCAAATTCGAAGCCCGTAGCCGCATATTCACTGAGCAAACTGTTATAAGGATAGAAGGGGGCCTGATTGCCGTTGAGGTTGTTTAGCGGCGTATATTGTTGCTCTGTTTCGGTTCCGTGCAGTATTGCATGGCGATGGGAGAAGGTGCCTCGCTCCGCATCCTGACCGACAATACGTACGGTCGTTCCGCTTTTAAGCAGCGACCCAAAAGCCAATGCTTCAGCAAAGCCCCAGTCGATTTTTTTAGAATTCTCATCCACAATTTCAGCTCGTTTTGCTAGTTGTTTGAGCAACTTGTGGTTGGCATCAAAATCTTTGGGGACCGTATTTAGCTTAACAGCAATATCTTTGAGCTTTTCTTCAGGATAAGTGGTATCCGGCGCATCCGGCCATTCAACCTGTGTACTTTCATGGCGCTCAAGCATATCCTCCGAAACTTCCATAGGAGAAGCATTCTTAGCGTCATCAAAAGCATCATGCAGCAACCCGTCAAATTCATCATAGAGCTCCTGAACTTCTTCTTCGGTGATATCTTCCTGGCTGAGCAGGTGACGTGCATAGATGTCGCGCACCGGATCGTGATTGTCAATCTCCCGGTACATTCCCGGCTGCGTAAATGCTGGCTCATCGCCCTCATTGTGTCCGTACTTACGATAGCAGACAAGATCAATGACCACATCCTTATTAAATTTCTGACGGTATTCGAATGCCATTTGCATGGCATGCACCGCTTCTTCAGGATTATCTCCATTGACGTGAAAGATAGGAGCAAGAATCATTTTGGCCAGATCTGAAGCATCTTCGGTCGATCGACCGTCTTTGGGAAGCGTGGTAAAACCAATTTGATTGTTGATAATGATATGCACCGTTCCGCCCGTTTTATAGGCATCCAGCTGCGACATATTCAAGGTTTCGCTCACCACACCCTGACCAGAAAAGGCCGCATCACCGTGAATGAGCACCGGCATAATATTTTTAGTAGCCTCATTTTCATTCTTGTAAAGATCCTGAGTAGCACGTGTAGCCCCCTCAACAACTGGATTTACTGATTCCAGGTGGCTGTGGTTGGGCATCAGCTCAATATCGATATCCGATCCGTTCTGGATTTCGTACTGACCCTTTGAACCCAGGTGGTATTTTACATCGCCGGAGCCCTGTATGCTATCAGGGTCGAGGTTGCCTTCAAAGTCTGCAAAAACCTTGCTGTATGGTTTACCCATGATATTCACCAGTATATTCAGCCGTCCTCGGTGAGCCATTCCGATAAACATCTTCTCAACCTCGTCCTTACCGGCCTGATCCAGCATATGCCGCATCATGGGAATAAGAGTATCCGCGCCTTCCAGTGAGAAACGCTTGTGTCCAATATACTTCTTATGCAAGAACTGTTCGAAAGCCTTGGCCTGGTTTAGGTTGTGGAGTACTTCCTTTTTTTCGTCTATATTCAGCTCAGAAGTATTGGTGGTCGACTCCATCCGGTCGCGCAGCCACTGGCGCTCATCCAGATCCAGCAGGTGCATAAATTCCGCACCAATTTTGCCACAGTAAGTATCACGAAGCAGGCTTACAATCTCTTTGAGCGGAGCCTTCTTTTGGCCGCCCAGCCCACCGCAATAAAATTCGCGATCCATATCAGAGAGGCTAAGATCGTAATACTCAAGGTCCAGCTCAGGATTATGACCGGGTTCATCGCTCAGCGGGTCCACATCTGCCAGGATATGGCCGCGGGTACGATACATATTGATGAGTCGCATCACATCGGTCGCTCGCTTTGTTTCTTCGAGCGAGGCTCCCCGGCTTTCAAACTGTCCGGTGTAAGTATCATCACTGTAGGGGAGAGGATCATAGGGCATGTCGAGATCATCAAATATCTCATCAAAGAAGTTCTTTTCCCCATTAAGCAGGCTGTGAATTAATCCCAGAAAAGCCCCGGATTCTGCTCCCTGGATGACGCGGTGATCGTAAGTAGAAGTCATGGTCATGACTTTGCTGATGCCCAAATTACCGACCATTTTTTGTGACATAGACTGAAATTCAGCCGGATAATCAATTGCACCGGTGGCAATAATAGTCCCTTGTGTCTTCATGAGCCGCGGAACGGACTGAACCGTGCCAATCATACCCGGATTGGTCAGCGTGATCGTAGTACCCTGGAAATCAGAAAGCTCCAACCCGCCGTTTAATGCTTTATCGATAAGATTATTATAGGCATCATAGAACTCACGGAAGTTCATTTTGTCAGCCCCTTTAATGTTTGGGACCACCAGGTTGCGCGAACCGTCTTTGTTTTTGACATCGACGGCCAGTCCGAGGTTCACCTGGTCAGGAATAACTTTATAAGGGGTATTGTCCTTCGCCAGGTAGGAATTATTCATATTGGGGAATTCCTTCAGTGCCTTAACAATGGCCCAGGCAATATAATGGGTAAAAGAAGACTTGTTATCGTCGCGCTGCAAGAGCTGACGGTTGATAATGGCCCGGTCCTCAATAAGCATCTTCATGGGCAATGTGCGCGAGGAGGTAGCCGTTGGCAGCTCCAGACTCTCATTCATATTTTCGACAACCTTGCTGGCAGTGCCTTTAATTTTTTCAAGGGTTGTACCTTTAGGGCCTTTGGGTGCCTCCTTCGGTTTTGTTTTTGACTTTTTCTTTTTTTTAGATTTTTTAGCAGATGCCTGCTTCTTTTTTTTCGGGGCTTTGGAAACGGTAGAAGGAGCACCATTTGTAGCATCTGATGCCTCTTTCTTTAATCCCTTGGGAGCATCATTTTCACCTATATCATCAAAATAGCTCTTCCAGTGGTTCGGTACAGAAGTAGGGTCCTCTTTATACTGATTATACAGTTCTTCAACAAGTGCAGAATTTGGTCCAAACAGATCTTCGAGAGACTTCAAAATAGTTTCTTATTGAGTGTTTAAAATTAGCGCCTTATTCGAGCAAACGTCTGTCAGAAGCTTTTCGTTTCACTCTGGAAATCGGGTAATATCGTTGACACAAGGTAACCATAATTACGCACTGCGTCCATCAAAAATTCCCGGATAATTATTTGGTTATAGCTATTACGCTCCAATAAGTTGCGTTACTTAGTATTGAATGGAAGAAGGGTAAATTATAGATGAATACGATCAATTTCAGGCAAAATGTATGGAGTGTATTTTGACTATCCGTTTGTTAAGACGCTAACTCAGCATTTACCGAGAGATGCTGAAATTGGCTACAAGAGGTTTCTGAGCTTCTTTAGGGATATATTCGCCCCGCATACCACTATTACAGTTGTTTGCTTACTAAAGCGCGAGGGATCCTTGAGCAGGCTGGCAATGGCTACGCCCGCAGCGCCTTCAATGATCTTGTGATGATGCTTGGCGGTCAGGCGGATAGCCTCGGCAATTTCGTGCTCAGAAGTTAGTATAAAATCATCAACCAATCTGCGGCAGCAGTCGAAGGTTATAGCAGCGGGCTCAAAACCACCGGCTGAACCAGCCGAAAGGGTAGGCTTAGATTCGATCTGCTGATATTTGCCGGCCTGTACGCTCGCACTCATTTCGGGGGAATTAACCGGCTGACAGCCAATGAGACGGGAGCCGGGAGAGTTTTCTTTAGCAACGGTCCCGATCCCCGATATGAGTCCCCCACCGCCAACGGTAGTCAAAATATGATCCGGTGCAGGTAACTTGTCTAATACCTCCATTGCAATGGTTCCCTGGCCGCCAATGATTTGCGGATCATTATAGGGAGAAATATAGGCCCATCCTTTTTTATGTGCCTTTTCCCGAAGGTACTGTTCTGTTTCAAAAGGACCGTTACCGTAAAATTGAATTTCTATGTCATAGCGCTGGATGGCATCCACTTTAGGCTCAGCAGCATTATTGGGGAGATACACTTTGGCGTCCATCTCTAACAGATCGCATGCCCATGCAAAACCTAAACCATGATTTCCGGTGGATGCGGTAACAGGCAGCGCTTTAATTTCTTGCTCCTGCATCCACCTTAATTTGTTGAGACTGCCACGTGCTTTGAATGAACCGGTAATTTGTTCACTTTCCAATTTGAGGTAAACACGCCCATTACAGGCATCACTGAGCCAGTGGGAATAGAGAAGCGGCGTTCGGTAAATGTCTTTCTTGATTCGTTCGTAAGCTTTATCGCACTCGTTAAGCAGATCCATAATATCAGCGTATATTATCTATGAATGGCCTTATAAAAATAGGACAAATACCTGTGACAATAATACGTGCTTGAGTATAAGGTAGATATCCAGAATTTAGTATAGAGTTTTATAGTCGCCTCTTTGCAAAGCCACGGCCCCCAGCCTGAGTCCGTCCTATGAAGCCTCTACTTTGCTGAAACTACCTAGGAGCGTGCTTAGCGTAGGTAGACTCGTTTCAGGATCTCCCTTTTAAAGCATTAACTTTGTATAGGTTCCGGAACGTGTGCCACTGCCGGCGGATTAGGTCGGGAATGACGTTTAATATGTGGGTTTTCAAAAACCTTTTAGAATTATAACGGCTATGTCGGTAATCCTTCCTGTTGCATAATCTTGAGTGCATTTGTCGAAGGACAGGGGCCCGGCTTTAGTTTATAGGTAAAGCTCATTTTGTTGCCTTCAATCGTTTCAGAAAAATGCCAGTTGCTAAGCTGTGGGATAGAACCTTCCAGCTGCGCCAGCTCAAGGTCATGCGTGGAGACTAAACCTACTCCATTTTTATTAGCCACCTTTTGCAGAAAAGCGCGGCTACCCTGCAGACGCTCGCGATTGTTGGTGCCGCGGTAGATCTCATCCACCAGAAAGAATACAGGCATGGGATGCCGATCTTCCAGCATATTCAGTAGGCCATGCAGCTGCTTAACCTCCGCATAAAAGTGTGAGAGTCCATTATTTAAGGAATCGCTGACATTGATACTGCTGTATAACCGAAATGGAAGGGTAGAGAAAGCCTCCGCATCAACGGGGCCGCCGCTAAAGCATAGCGCCAGGTTGATGCCTATCGTTCGCAGAAAAGTACTTTTTCCGGCCATATTGGATCCGGTAATAAGCAGCAACTCCCCTTTTTCTGAAATAGTGAGATCATTGGCGACTTTTTCATCCCTGGGGATTAGCGGATGGCCCATTTTTTTAGCGCAGAAGGCATATTTTGTGCGTTCTTCTTCAGGGAGTGAAAAGGTGTAATCAGGATTTAACCACTTAAAGTTGGCTAAGGAGCTCAAGGCTTCGAGCTCATAGAATTGATCCATCCACTGAGACAGGCGCGGCCCCAGTTCTTGTTTGTAGGTGCTAAGTTTTTGAGTAAAGTAAAGATCCCAGGGCACAATAAGATTTAACAGCATCCAGATGACATCGCTTTGCTGTGCCGATGCTGCGGAGGAAATACGGATAATCGTATGAATATATTGGGAGGGGGACTCGTCTTGGCTCCAGTAGATGGAGCAAAAATCCTCTAAGTTAGAACCGGAGCGGTAATGGTAATTTTCCAGATAGCGCAAAACCGCATTAAAACGGCTAAGCTGCTTTTTGATCTGACTGGATTCTTCAAAAAGTCCCTCAGATTTGCCGCTGTTAAAATTATAATAGACAAGATAGGCTACCAGGCTAAAGAGCACATAGGGCGGAACGAGGCCGGTAAAATAAAGGATTGCCAGTACAATATTGGCCGTTGCCAGTGAACCAAGAACCAGGAGTGTACCCGAGTGATTGACTTCCTTAGCTTGGTTGAGATGTTCGCGAAGCTCCTCCAGGGACCAGTCGCTATCCAGCTTTTTTTTCTGATGAAGGCGGGCCATTAGATGCAGTTTGTCGCGAAAGGTGGGGAGGGCCGCAAGCTCCTTAATAATTTTCTGTCTCCCGGCTATATCCTGCGGATTGGGCTGTTCCGTTAAGAGTAGTTCTGTCAGCCGGTCGGTACTGCCCTGATAGTTGCCGCTGTCAATGAGCTGGAGCAGCGACTGCTGCCCGATGATATCCAAATCCTGTGCAAAGGGATGGTTTTGACTCAGATTACCAGGCTTGCGATAGGGGAGGTCGTCCCACTGCAAGCTTTGACGCGATAGGTGCTTTTGACGTATTTCTTTCCAAACACTAAATTTTTTTGAGGTCTGTTCCAGCCTTCGGTGAAGGGTAATCAGCTGATAAAAACCTGCAAGAAAAGCGATGATGACCAGCCAGAAGGACCATTCCGGGCCGTAGCTGCCGGCCAGATAGATCAGTGCTAAGCCCCCGACAAAGGCGGCCAGCCGAAATAGCGATAAGCGCTGACTTTGTCGGTCGAGTTTAGAACTTTGCTTTTGCAGGCGCCGCACCTGGTTTTTGAGAGCCTGTTGCAGGGATTGAACTGTATGGTTCATGCTGGTATATCATTTCCTGTTATATATGAGGTTTAAGGATAGAAAAAGGAACACTTAAATGCATATCCATTCTGTTGATACTTTCGGGGAAGTCGGTGCTGGAGAACCCCTCTATATCCCTGGAGGGAAATGTCCTGGAAATGACTGTTTAACTTCTTTATTGCCTGTATATCTTTGTTCCGTCGCTCTTTGGATGAACGTTAGGCTGGAAAAATGGCTGCTATCGGTACCTGCCGTTCTGCAGTGAATAACCTTATAAGGATTTAGAGTACCAACTATTGGTAAGAAAGTTTTAAAAGAATAGCCTGAATGGCTTATTACGCTGTAGAATCGGGTTATTCTGTTCCTGAATCGATTTCATTTTAAAATAAACGGACTATTTAAAAGAGCACTTTACAAAACCGAAAATGTCATCCCGGATCCGATTCGGGATTTCCTTTTTTATATTCCAAACCGAGATAGATTACGGAATATGACCGACTGCCGGCAGGTGAGGTTCGAAATGGCGTTTAGTAAAATATTCTGTGAAGGCCTCAATAATTGAAAGCCCTATATATCCATCTTATAATCCACGAAGTATCGTTCTTTAATGACGGAGTTAATGAATCCAACTGCTTTTTTGTGATGTTCGCTGCGCGTATACATCGTATAGTCCAGCTCAGTTTCGAAGTCGCAAATAAGAACCACATCAAAGTTCGACCCCGGTTCATCATCATCTTCTGAAATATTTATTCCAACTTCTACACTTTTTATTTCCTCAATATTAATTTTGAGCCCTTCCAGGATAAGCTTCATTTTTTCCGCATTCTTGTTCTTAGAGGCTCCTTCAGCTTCTTCCTTCAGTTTCCACATTACAACATGTCTTATCATAATATTCTCCTATTACGTTTTATTGAGTTAAAATAAATGTAGTATGATCGTCAGTTGCCAGGCAGGCTTTTGAGCAGATGGAGCTCCGGGATTTTATATAATGGATTCGTTGTTTTATTCATTATCTTCAGCTGCTAAATAACGGTTTTTTACATCTGCACGGTTACTCATATGAGTGTACCTATATTTAATAAAAATAATGGTAAAAACTAAGCGTTATTTCGCCATTAAATTAGAACGTTTATAAATTAGTATTATTCATCCTTTTAAGAGGAAATAAAGAGGTACTACTCATATTTTAAAGGCGATCATAGTAGATACGTATATTTATCGTTTTAAGAATATATAATTTAGAATCAGCAGACTTGCTAATAAATAATAATCTTTTATGAGTAGATCACTTAACGTTACACAAAAACTAATTGAAAGTCACCTTGTGGAAGGTAAACTGGAGGATTTTGAGCCCGGTGAAGAAATTGGGCTAAAGATTGACCAGACACTCACGCAGGATGCCACCGGAACCATGGTTATGCTGGAGCTGGAAGCAATGGAGCTTGATGAGGCTCAGACAGAGGTTTCGTGTCAGTATGTAGACCATAACTTGATTCAGACTGACTATAAGAACCCTGATGATCACGTATTTTTGAAATCTGCTGCTGAACGTTTTGGTTTATGGTATAGTCGGCCGGGGAATGGAGTAAGCCACCCTATTGAAACGGAACGTTTTGCACAGCCCGGGAAAACGCTGGCCGGATCCGATAGTCATACTCCGGCAACCGGATGTATGGGAATGTTGGCATTAGGAGCCGGCGGGCTGGATGTTGCTTTTGCCATTGCCGGGGAGCCAATGTACGTCAAAAAGCCCAAAGTTTTGGGGGTAGAGCTGAAGGGGAGCCTGCCTGACTGGGTTAGTGCTAAAGACGTGGTGCTTAAGATGCTCGATCGTTACGATGTAGACGGAGCCACCGGATATGTTATTGAGTATTTTGGCGAAGGATTGAAGAACCTATCCACTATGGATCGCCATGTTATTGCCAATATGGGAACAGAGATGGGCGCGACCAGTACGGTATTTCCTGCTGATGAAGAAGTTAAACGCTTTATGGATGCTCAGGATCGCGGCGATGAGTTTACAGAGCTGGTGGCCGATGAAGGCGCTGAATATGATAAATATGAGGAGCTGATCCTCGATGACGTGGTTCCTATGATTGCGCTTCCCAGCAGCCCTGGAAACACCGTTCCAGTGCGCGAGGTAGAAGGCAAGGAAATCTATCAGGCCTACGTAGGATCTTCCGCTAATCCGGGCTATCGTGATTTTTGGATAGCCGGTGAATTAGTTGAAGGGAAAACCGTCAATGACAATGTTTCCTATGATATCAATCCCACTTCGCGGCAGATCATTGAGAATATGGTCCAGAATGATGTGATGTTCAAGCTTGTACAGTCCGGCGCGCGTATTCACCAAGCAGGCTGTAACGGCTGTATTGGAATGGGGCAGGCACCGGCTTCGGGACAAAATAGCCTTCGAACAGTACCTCGTAACTTTCCCGATCGCTCAGGAACACCTGAGGATTCTGTTTTTCTGGTAAGTCCCGAAACAGCTGCAGCATCTGCACTGACCGGGAAAATTACTGATCCGCGTGATCTGGAAGAGCTCTATGATATGAGCTATCCAAAGTTTGAGGACCTCAATGATCCGATCGTCAATACCGATATGCTGACCGAGCCAGTCCCGAAAGAAGAGCGCGGAGAGATCAAGAAGGGGCCTAATATTTCAACTATGCCCGACTTTGATGAATTGGGTGACTTTGAAGTGCCGGTACTCCTTAAAATGGGTGACGATATTTCAACGGATGAAATCCTTCGTGCCGGTGCTGAAGTACTGCCATTCCGAAGTAATATTCCAGAGATCAGCAAGTTTACCCTTGATGTGGTAGATAAGAACTTCCACGATCGCGCCATGGATGCCAAAGAAAAGAATGGAGGACACATCGTTGTTGCCGGCGAAAACTATGCACAGGGCTCCAGCCGCGAGCATGCTGCCATTGCTCCCCGTTATCTGGGACAACGCGCCGTGATTGCTAAAAGTTATGCCCGTATTGGCTGGCAGAACCTGGTAAACTTTGGTATTCCACCGCTGGAATTCCAAAATGATGAGGATTATGAGGATATTGACCAAGGCGATGTGCTTGAAGTCAATGATATCCGTAGTGCTATTAAGAATGGTAATGAGGTTGTATTGACCAATAAAACCAAAGGAAATGAATACACCTTAAAGCACTCCTTCAGTGACAGACAGAAAGAAGCCGTACTGCACGGAGGCGTCATCAACCGCTTCAAGGCCCAAAAGAACGGTAACTAAAGTTGATTTCGTCTATTGATTTAAGGCCAGAGAATCAGTTTATTTATCATTATGAAATTTACTGATCTCTGGCCTTCCTTGTATCCCGATGGGAATGAAACTGAACAGCTAACATTCTGGTTGGCTGTGGTCGTCATTATAGCGAGCCTATTTATATTTATTAATACAACAATTGCCGTGAACGCCGGCGGACAATTATCTTATGATCGATTGATTCTTGAAATGATGCGTACGGGTCCCCAACAGCTTGAACCCATTGGCCCGGGCGTTATGACAGAGATTGTAAAAGATCTTTCAGCGATAGGCAGTAAATATGTGCTGGCCGTACTCACGATGATTGTTGCCTGCTTTTTGTTGCTGCGAAAACACTACTTTTCAGCCCTTGTGCTTCTGGTGATTACCGGTTCGGGGGTAGTGGTTATTTTTTCCGCTAAGGCGATCATGTGCCGTCCGCGACCAGAGATTATCACGCATATGGCCGAAGTCAGCTCACAGAGCTATCCCAGTGGACATTCGTCTCTCTCAGCGATAGTATATCTCACGCTGGGGACAATGGTTGCCCGGGTACAGTCACAAAAATGGATAAAGGCATACTGCATTGTTGTTGCTTTACTGCTTACATTGATTTCAGGTATTACCCGCCTTTATTTAGGGGTGCACTATCCATCAGATGTTATTGCCGGGTGGACGCTCGGGGTGGCGTGGGCTTTAATCTGCTGGATTCTTTTTGGTTACATGAGGACACGATTTCAGGCAAAGGTTGATAGTATTGGAAGTTGAAAATACCTTATAATATACGCCGGGACGGAGCGTTCCCCAATATGCGGGCTTAAGTAAGCAGGGAACATTTTGTGTCTCTTAATGATTGTATATATGAAGAAGTAAATAAAATAGGCTGAATAGCATTTTTAAATTTTAATCCAATATATTATGGGAACAGAAGATAAAGGTAAAGTTTTTTTGGCAGCACTGACAGGCGTAGCAAGCGGCTTGGCATTGGGATTGCTTTTTGCACCGGAAAAGGGGGAGGAGACCCGACGGAGGCTAAATGAAAGGCGTGATGCTTACTTAAAGGATCTCACCGATGAGGTTGAGGAGCTACGGAATACATTGGGCGAAAAGGCGGACGGCTCGAAGAAGGAGTTTGATGAGATGGGCAAAAATGTAAAGAAGAAAAAGGATGATTTGCTCAAAAAAGCCCGAAAACTTACGTCTTATGATGAGTGGACGAAAGAGGAGCTCTATGAGCGGGCTAAAAAGGCCGGTATAGAAGGCTACTCAACAATGGATAAGTCAGAATTAATTGAAGCCTTGCGAGAGCACTAACTCACTGTATTAATTGCTATTTCAGAGGACTCTGGAGAGACCCGGAGTCCTTTTTTATTGCTGGGTATGAAATTACAAAAGGATACAGTATCTTGGATGGTGGAATATTTGAGGGATGAGCAGGACCAGGTATTTCCTTAAAATATGGGCCTATATAGGAACACGGCGGGCCGTGTTCCTAACCATTTGCGTTATTGGTTTTACTGAATATCTCAGTTAGGTACAAACCTACAAATCCACCCCGCCTCGCTGGGCTAATGATGTCCTGCGGGAACGGGAACAGCTCGTAGCCGATTGGTTCCGCCACTGAGTGACGGAACCAGAGGGAACAATACTCAAAATGCCATTGCAACACCTAAACGTATTAACAACCAATCCGTTATCCTGCAGCACTATGCAGGGACTCCCAGAGACCAAAATCGCTGCAATATATCGTTTGTTGATCAATGGGTCCATTCCTCGCGCTTGCCATCACAGAGCGCCGGCTTTATTTTAACCGGAGAGTAAATTTTTATAAGCTCAATCTGCAGTGTCTCCCATAGACCTAAAAATAGAAAAACCTATCAGTGAAATTATAAGAGAGACAGGTAGATGTGGCGTCTCTTTATATTATTTATAGATCTTCACTTTAGTCCTAAATGCTACGAGTGCACTGGAAGAAAATGTCCTTGAAATGGCCCGCATAAGCCGCAATAGGACAATCTCCTTCCTATTGGGAGTGCCTTTAGCTGCTTGAGGGGATCGCCGCGGCCTTTGCCGTCGGAAGTAGAAGAGAACCATTTGATAAGAAAAAAGCCATGGCTGCTTGATTTTTAACACAGTTCATTGCGAATGGAGCGAATGGAATGAGCGGAATG
>Ga0079226_10003166_pt1 | contig 12656 bp, 12 predicted proteins | sample Poulit2014_FD_76345 | JGI IMG/M metagenome (GOLD analysis project Ga0079226, IMG submission 76345) | Agricultural soil microbial communities from Georgia to study Nitrogen management - Poultry litter 2014 | ecosystem: Environmental > Terrestrial > Soil > Agricultural land | place: USA: Georgia... | reverse complement strand
GAAGACTTCCCCAAATATTCTATCCCGTTTTTCGTATTCTCAAAATATATTGTATGAGTATCGCCATGATAATCATATCCAGCATTATACATAACAAACTTTAAAAACTTTCCATTCTTATAAATATCTACATCAGTATATGATTCAAAATCATCTCCATATATATACTCTCTGTCTGGATAATCTCTATCCATTTCACTCTCATACAACTCCCTAGCATCATTTATTAAATCATCATAATTAACATCTTCTATTTCTTTTGCTTCACCATTAGAACATGCTATTAATAAAGTAAACAACAACATTAAATATAAAACATAAGTCAATTTTCGGAACATTTTATCACCTCTTTCAAACAGCATACACAATTATTCAATATGAATCAACACCTATTTATTTTTACATCTGATACAGCTGTAAATCTACTACTTTCCATTCACCTTTTACTTTCTCCATATCTAACTCTAAAAAAGTTTGAACTTCACTCTCTACATTGTTAAGTGTTATCTCATTCGTAAATATACCTAATATTTTTTGTTTATCAACACTACTATCACCATAATAAATATCTAATCTTTTTACATCTGAATAAATATCACCTAAATCTTCACCATCTTTTTTATCCTCACCAAAATCTAATTCATTTAACTTTTCATCAACTATATACTCTTTAACTTTTTCTTTATCTGGTCTTATATCATATATAAAATAAGCATTTATAAATTCTTGAGCTATATCACCAGCTTCATAATATATAGTTTTACTATCATTTAACTCATTCACCTCTGACTTCAACTGTTTTAAAGAACCATCCTTATCCTCTAACTTTATAATTAAAAAAATCACCAATAAAATTAAAATAATAATAGGTATATATCTTCTCACTATATCAATCCTTTTCTAGACCTAATATTTTCCGAGGATTTTCATATGAACTATCTTCATTACTTAAATCTTTCATATGCTCTAAATGTAAATGCGCACCAGTAGAATCACCAGTATTACCACACTCTCCAATAACAACACCAGATTTTAATTCATCACCTATACTAACATCAACTTTTGATAAATGTGCATACCTACTATACTCATCTTTTTCATGTCTTATTGTGACATAATTACCATAACCAGTATTTCCTTTATTAACCTCAACTACTTCACCTATTTTTACACTCATAACATTATCACCAATACTACAAGCAAAATCGATACCAGAATGTAATTTTTCGGTGTTATGAATAGGATGCATTCTATTACCAAATTCACTATTAACAGTTACTTCTTTTAAAGGATAACCCCAATCACCATCAGAATCATTTTTAACTACCTTATCTTCCTCTAAATAACGCATAACATGGTCTACATACTCAACATCACCATAACTAGAAAAACCTTGCTCAGATGCCATTTTTAAAGAAAAATCAGTTGCTACTTCTTTTGAATAACCACCATGTTCATTTGCATATTCAATAAATCCAACTCCAAAATTATATGCTTGTAAAGCTAACTTCACATCATTATCTGCTTTCTTCATTACATTTGAAAAATATTCAACACCTACCTTAATTGATTTTTCTGGACTCGTTATTGAATTTGGCTCTAAACCCAAACTTTCACTAGACTGCATAACATCTAAATGTCTACCGCCAGACTCCTGCATTGCTAAAGCCATAACTACATCTAAATAACCTTCAATATTATATTCTTTTGTATATTTCTTAAAATATTTTTCATATCTCATTATTTCATCTGATATTCCTGTCGTAATATATTCTGATTCATCATCATTATCATTAGACTCTTCTTCATTATCATAAACACCATTATCCATAACAGATATTAAAGTTATTATCATAAATAAAAATATAAACGTTCCTGCAAAAAATGTAAAAAATATCTTTTTTCCCATACAATCACCACAATAAAGGGAATTGTATTTAACAATTCCCATAAATTATCTCTTATTACGTGAATCCTCAACAGAATTCAATCTATTTTCTTTACCATTTTTATATCCATATCCTTTATTTTCATAATCAGTTCCAACAGATTTCCTTAATTTTTTACTTATAGGGTCATTTCTCATTTTATGTTCCATTTCCACCTCTATATTCTTCAACGTACTACCACTTACTCCTGTAACTTTTTCAATATATTCATTTTCCTTTTCATCTCGTTTTCTACTATAATTTATATCATTTTTCATTTCTTTCTTATTTCGACTTAATGGCTTTTTAACACTACTCACAACTCTCTTATTTTTATTACTTGTAGAGTCTTTATTTTGATTATCATTATCCCTATCTTTTCTACTTGAAACATTTAAGTTTTCTTTATTTTTATTTTCTTTACCACTCTCACCTCTAACTAAATTTTTAATTTTACTATCACCATTTGATGACTTGTTAACTTCACCTTTATCATTTTTATTTACAGGTTGTAAACTAACATTTTTTGAATCTTTGTTTTTCAATCTTTTACTTTGTGGAGTTCTTTTTTCCTTTGCAACAGCTGTATTTTTCGATGTATTAGATGAATTTTGGTCATTTTTCATTGGAGTTCTAGTTAAAGGCTGTTTACCTGCATTACTATCTTTTGATGCAGGCGAATCAGACCTAGTTTTTGGAGAACTATTTTTTACACGTTCTTTCGCATTATTATATTGACTACTATAAAAAGCATTCATCGCTGGCAAAGTCTGAGACAAACTTTTCACTCTACCCACAGTTATCATCGATATAATTTTATTACGTTTCGCTATACCAATGTAAAATATCATTATCAAACACGTAACATGTAATAAATACATACCAACACTATGTGGTTTTACAAGAATATACATAACATATGTTATCAAATAAACCAAAAACAACAGTATTCCCAAAAATGATTTTGCTAGATATATTGAAATTAGATTCCCAAACGATTTCCAAATCGAATTTTGAAACATTGGCAAATAGCTAATAATAAACACAACAGGTAAAACAAGTGTCAATAACAAAGCCATAAATTGTAACAAATAATTTAATAAACCCAAAATTATAAATGGAACAGACAATGCTACAACAATAATAAGTGTCATAAAAACTAACCCAGCTTGTTTAAAACTTGAGCCACTTGATACACTTGAATTATCATTATTTTCTACTTCTAAATTTGCATGTGCCATACGATAACTTGTTCCTGGACTCGATAAATTAAAAGATAACATTCTGTCAACCCTATCATACTCATCAAAACCAAAACCTAAATCTTTTATTTTATCATTCTCATTAATTTTATCTTCATCAGTAGTTCCATAATTTATCAGAAGATAAGGTTTTTTCATAGCTAAATCAAAGTAAATATTACGTAAAACTGTCGTAGTACCATCTACTTTTTCATCTTTATCAATAGTGTTTATATCTGCATATACTCCCTCACGGTCATCATCCATAATATTTAATAAATCACTTCCAGCACTAACAAGAGATGATTGAATTTCATTCGATAAATTATTGAATGACTGTATAAAAAAACTTGAATTTTTTACCCAATAACCAGCTACAATCAATATTATTACGAATATCCCAAATTTTCTAAATGATTCTTTAAAACTTGCTCTACTCAAATAAACAAATAATGAATAACCAACTAATATCGTAAAAAACAATTCAGCAAAATGTATTTTCAAAACATCATAAACACGTTTATTAATATTTTCTACATCATCTGCAAAATTATCTAATTTATCTTTACTAAACATCTGTAACGAAGAATCAGTTAATTTAACTATATTTTGATTAATACCCATAAGCATATTGTTTATTGAATAAAGATTAACACCAAATAAACCGCTTGTATCTTCATTATTAACCATATATCTTTCAATAGGATAACGTTCAATATCTACTACTACTCCACCACTCTCTATTTCAGAATCATCAGAAGGACTGTTCATATACTTATAAGGCTCATATTCTTCATCTGTAAACATATCTTTAAAAGTGCTAACTAAATAATCACCAATCGGCGCATCTTCATCTAACAAATCAATAAAATTACCTTTTTTATCATCATCATCTTTATCAGCAAATGCACTTGATGAGTTAAAGAAAATAAGAAATAAAAATAATGTTAACGACAATAATATATATTTTTTAACTCTTTTCATATTCACCAACCTTATCTAAATAAGAGTGACTATACTAGCCACTCTTATATTATTAAATATATTTTTCTTCTGCATATGCTACTGCTGATTTACTTATAGTCTCTAAAGCACCTTCCCACTCTTCAAAAAGACAATCAACAGTTATTTTTGATGTTCTTCCAAACATATCTTTCATCAAACACTGGCCTTGCAACATGTTATCTAACATTTCAATATTAGCATCTGATACTTCCATTTTCATCCACTTTAATATATCTTTTCTTTCATTTTCTTCATCAAATGCAAACGATACTCCGAAATTACCTGTTTCTCCATCATCTTCACGTAACGCATCTTTAGTTGATTGAGATATAAAAAATAAAGCGTTATTATAACTTCTGCCTACACGCTTCATCTGTTTCTCAACTTTTTGACCCTGTTTAGAACTAACTATAACCCACGCTTCATCGATAAACTCAATCGTCTGTTCTTCTTTATCCATTTTCCCAAACAATTCACAATACTTACCTAAAGCAAGCATTATACTATTTGACTTTTTCTGAGAGTTTGTATAAGTATCCACACTAGCATCAGAATCTGGCAAGTCAATATTCTCTACTTCAATTATATTTATCCTATCTTTTAAAGATAATGCTTTATTAGTACCATCATGAACACACAATTTTAAAATTGAATCTTGAACTACCTCATTTAAAAATTCACCAGCATTTTTAATAGAAGAAACATCACTTTCCATCATAATATCAATAATATGTTGAGAGCCTACCTGCTCTCCTCTATCTTTTCTCTCCAAAACTTCACTTGTTGCCTTTAAAAAAGCAGTATTTATTTCATCCTTTCCTTTAAAATCATAAACTTCTGAAAATATATCTTGTATCAATTCTTTAGCTTGTGAACTATTTAAAAATGAAACAGGGTCTAATGCACCCCAATTATTTTTATCTTCAAAATCTAATGTAACAAACTTATATTTTTCTAAATGCTCTACAAACAATGGAAAATCACGTCTTATCAAACCATCGTTGATAACTTTGTCAATCCATTTTCTAATTTCTTTCTTAGGGTCTATATATAATGTTTTAATATTCATCATTGATACATATATAAATAACAATTTTGCTAAATAGGACTTACCACTTCCTATGTCACCAGTTATCAAAACATGAGGACTACGATATTTACTCCCTCTAACATTTTGATTTGCTAGCATCGGATGATAAAATACAGGGTCTCTACTCGAAGTCTTTGCAGACTCTAAATCCTTATGCAGTCCAAACCTATCTACCCAACCAATAAAAAAACCTACTTTATTACCAATATCAGAATTAACTCCAAATAAACTTTCTGATACACCATCTTGAGTAGTTGATTGCAACCAATTTTTATCTGATATTTCTAATTTCTGACCACATAACATTTTATAAAATAAATCGAGCTGGTCTGCAGTGGGTATTCTACAAATAATGTTCAATTGTTTAAAATACCTTACTACTTGCTTTGCTTTAAACAATGCTTCTTTTCTCGTTGACCCTGTAACTGTTATAGTAGCAAGCCAATTCATTACATTTACATCATTCTTTTTAATATCTTGACTTAAATTACGCAACAAATAATGACTATCTAACACTGAATCATCTACTACATCACCTGTATTACTTTGCTCAACCGCAGATTGCTTTAATTCTTTACTTTTCAAATTTACTTTTAATTTTGATTTTCCTTTTGACTCAGCATGTATCTTATAATTTACTGATACATCAAAAGGAAGAGATTGACATTCATAGAATATATCGGATTCAGCCATATTATCTGGAAACTCATCTATAACAACATATGTTACATATCCCTCATCTTGTTCACTCATTAATTTTATAGAAGATGATTCAGTAGAATCCAATATAGTATTAGCAATACTTTTTATTGACTTATTACTACTTTCTTCATCTACATCATGTTCCAAACCAGCTATATAATCATATCTATTAATATATATTAAATCATCCTCACTTAATCTACTTCCATTTACACTTGCTACCAAATCATGAACACTATTTTCTAACTCTCTAAAATCGTCAAAAAATGTGTCTGGAACATCTTGCTCCCAACCAAGAAGCTCCACAAACAAGTCTGTAAAAGTAGAAAAAGCCGAAAAAGCATTATCTTTAATGTTACTATCAACATTTACTAAAGCATTTTTTAACTTTACACCTAGAATAAAATCCTTTTTAGATAATATACCCAATCTTGAATTTAATATATTTATTGTTTCATCTAAATAATAATTTCCTACATCTTCACTATCTTTCGATATATTATAACTTAAATCTTTAAATCGGTCACTTAGCCTAAGTTCTTGCGGATACATTCTTAAATGAACATCTTCAAAAGCTGTTATATCTTCAAACAACATTCTCCAATTATTTTTATATTGCTCTATCATTTTCTGATTCTGAATCGAAATTGATTCGCTTTTTATTCGATAATACGCGAATACGTCTCCCGTTCTCGTTAATAACATGTTGTCTTTTATCGTTTTCAATGCTGATTTTATCTTCATTTTTATTATACACCCCCACACATTGTTTAAACGTTATATTAGAATACATATTCCTAACTTCTTCACCACAGCAAAAACGTTTTTTAGGTATTTTTATCATAACTAAATACATAAAATAATCATATATAAACCTATAAATATTTTTTCCCTCTGGTTTTATCTTGTTAGTTAACCAAGTTAAAAACAACGGTAAACCAACTATAAAAATAAACCACGTATTAGAAAAAGCATTAGGATAGACTTTTCGCACAAAATAGCCTATCACTAATGTTAAAATTAAAAAAATCATAAAGTTAACAGCTGGCAAAAGCTCTATTGAAAATGGTAAATAATAATTATCTGTTATTTGCTTTATTTTTTTTGGCTCTCTTAATGCTTTTCTATAATTATAAACTTCCCTCATTATATTCACCTCATAATTGTTCCATTAACGCTTCAATCCATCCACTTACAACAGTCCAATTTCTAACTACAAAATAAACAACTCCAGCTATAACACAGCTCATAATAATTGAGCCAATTTTCATGTTTACTAAATACTTTGTCACTAGAAAAATAACTATCATCAATATAACTTGCTCAATTATATCACTAAACCATGATGATACACCTTTCAAATCCGGAAGTTCATCCGCTGCTATAAATGTTAACACACCCAAAATATCCATCATTAAAATCCATCCTTTCTATTAATAATGCTCAAAATTTTCAATATAATAATTCTCTCCATCTTTAACAATACTCAATTTAACATTTTCATTTTGAACAATACCACTCAACTCATCTTCAAAAGCAACTATACACGTTACAACAAACGATTCATTATCTTTATAAATATTTATATCTTTTAAATCCTTTAACTCAAAAGCACCATCCAATGATGTTGGATTCTCCATCAAATAACTTAATTCATCTTCTGACTCAGTAGCATACTTTTCAAAAAATGAATTCATAAACTCTTCTATCTTATCTCTTTCTTTCCCTGTATATTCATCTAAATCAATATCATCTGATTCTACCTCTATTGAGCCTGTTAATTCTGGCATTCTCTCAAAATATGGAACTGCTGAAACATTAAATTTACCAGATTCATATACGACAGGAATATTTAATACTAATACTTCACTTTCTATTTCTTCATCTTTCTTTTCCTCATAAACAGAATCATACTCAACTTTGTACTTAAAAATATCATTCTTTTCATCATAGGACAATAGATTGTAAGATTTTAATATCCTATCACCTTTTATATCTCCTAAATCATAAATAGAACTAAAATCACCATCCATTGTACCATTTTTTACTAAATACTTCTGTAATTCCTCTTTCCTTTCTTCTAAATATTCATCATTATTTTTTATATTCATATATGTTGAAACAAAACCAGACAAAAACTCATCTGCTTCATTTATTGGTATATCCTCTTTATTTTGATTTTTATTTAAATTAGACAATGTCCTATCCGTATCATTTAAGGCTGAACGAGTGTTCAATGATAAATAAACACTCAAAAAAGCTATAAAAAACATACCAAGTATCAACAACCATACTAAAAACGCCACCTTTTTTGTATTATCCTTACGTACAGGATTTTTCTCTTTAACAGGGCGACGAATTTGCGCTAACTTTTTATAAAACTTACTATTTTTAAATTTGCCCAACGTATAAATACACATCACTATCAATAAAAACTAAGTTAAAAAGCAAGGCCGACAGTATTTTTTTTAGAAAAGCACTAAAAAAAATCTGCGTCTTATCCCTTGCTTTTTAACTTTTTTGCATGCTTTAATTGGCTTCGCCGAAGACGATATACAAAATAGGACAACATAAATAATCGTCTTCGTTATATCCAGTTTAGCATGCAAAACCGTTTTGAATTAGATTACTATAAACAACTTCCCTTTTTTGTAGAGTACTGGGGAAATCATCCCCAGACCCCATCGCCTCAGAGCGATGCCAAAATAGGACGGGAAAAATAAACCTCACTAACAACATTAAACAAAAAATTACTAGAATTATCTACTCTCTTAAAAATCAGTTCTTACCACAATTATCTGTTCTTTTAAAAATCGGTCAATCGCTTGTTTAACCTCATCCTCATAAACATCTTGTGTTTTATCTTCCAAATACATTAAGAAGTTCTCTAATTTTTCAAACTCTATTATCACATTATTCATTTCTTCCATCCTCTCATAATTTAAACTATCATATCCAATACATTTGATATATAAACCTTTAACATATGTTTTTGCTTATCATTTAATTCTACATTTTCCTCATAATCTATTAAATCTGTTTTCCCTAATGTATCCTCAGCTAAATTTATCATTTTTCTTGTAGCACTAGCTTGATTCAAATACCAACTTTTACTACGCTCATAAAAATCATCATTCGGCTTCGTAAAAATACTTAAACGCTCTACATCTTTTAAAAATTGTTGCCAAAATTCAGAAGTATTCCAATAAGTTTTATTCACTGATGAATCCTTTTCAACAAATCTCAAATAATTTTTCACAATACCTTTCGCAATTGTTTCTAAATTCTCATATTTTAACAATTCACAAACAACACTATACGCTCTATCATTTTTAAATCGTAATTCATACCTATTCCAGTCACCAAACTCAGACACATCAACATTATATTTATCAGCTTGCTCATGATTTTTTTCATAGAAACAAAAATACACTTCTGAACTTTTTTTACTTCCGAAATAAATAGTAGTTCCTCGTATTTCGCTATCCTTTATATTCATTGACCCTACAAAATCTATTTTTTTAAAACGACTAATTAACTCACCAGACTCAATTTTTTTCAATAAATAAGGAATTTTAAAATAAGTCTTTTTATCATCAATACTCAAATCTAATCTTGGAAACTTACCGCCAAATTTAATGCATTCCCTTAAAAAATCAAACCATGTTATTTTTCTTGTATCTAATATAACCTCAAATTGTCTACAACCACCACCAGATAGCTCTATCAAAGTACCTCGATTATCTTCTGGCTCACTATAAAATATTTTTATGTTATCAAGTTGGTAAGTTCCTCGATATCCATAAAAACCAGCGTTTTTATGATACATGTATTCTTTTTTTAAATGAAGAACATTATCTATAATATAGTCAACATCGGTCGTTTTAAAAGACACACGTAAATAGTCTATTAGCACTTCTAATTCTTCTTCTTCTCGTTCACCTGTAATTACTACCCCCCTGTTAGAGTAGGGGGGGTTTAATGGTTTCGTCACTCGCAAGCTCCTTCCTCAACCATAATCGTATCTCCATCGCCGAGTAGCTATCCGCTGTCGCTAGACGCTGTCGCGTCTACCGCAACTCGGCGCTTACGATACGATTTCTCAATCTCATTTTGAAAATTATACCCTTTCGGAACTAACGGAGTATAGAATTCAGTTATTATTGAATCACCCGAATCTAGATAACCTCTCCCTTTCGTTTTTTTATTTACAAAATTATTATCTACATCACCAAACATCATATTATAACCTGCCGCAGAATTACGACCCAATGCTACTCTAAAATTAAATTGGTCTCTAATTCCATCAGAAAGATACTTTGCATCTGGTCTCTGATTAGCTAATATCAAAAATACTCCACTTTGCCGACCTAACATAGTCAGCTGTTTCATATCTTCCAAAACTTCCGCTTTTTCTTTATGATTTAACATCTCTAAAAAAGCAACATATTCATCAAATACAACAAAATAAGGCTTCATACCAACGTCTGCATAATTACTACCTGTTTTATAATTTGACATAAACTTCATGTCTTCACTTCTTTTTTCCATTTCTTTTCTAGCCTTATTCAAACTCATTTTTATACCATTTTTTTGACTGTACACTGTTTTTTCTGGTGTTATTTCTTCCAAATCTGCTAAGTCAGCATTTTTTGGATCTAATATTTTCAATTCCGCCCTATAATCAACTAATGCATTTATTATAGTTAGAATAAAAAAAGTTTTCCCAGAGCCTGTTCCACCAGAAATAAGCATATGAGGTTGAGAATCAAACTCCCAAAATATATGCTTCATTAATTTCATTTTTCCATTTTCAACTTCTACATCATCTATATTTATTCTTTGTTTTTCTACATCATACATCAACTCATAACAAATATAATCTTCTTCTCCTATTTTATCTGTTACAGTACAAAACAAACCATTTTCCAACTCATCTGATAAATTCATAAATCTTTTTTGATACCTCGACATATCCAAACTAAATCGTATCTCTATATAAGCACCATTTTTTTTATAAAATACTTTTGGAAAATATGTTATAACTCTTTTTTGTTTTGTTCCACCATTCAATTTATTTACTGTCACTGAATCCTCATCATAAAATTTATTAGACATCATCATTCTTGCTATTTTTTGCCGATTCTTTAAATGCCTGTATTTTTCATTAAATATAAAATATAAAGCTATCAAAACTAACAAACTAACAGTTATTGATATTATTAAACCTTTTATAATATATAACCAATTATAATTTTTAATATCAATCATATAATCAATGTTAGTAAATTCTATATTTTTAACTCCATCCTTAAACAATACAAACAACATAATTATCATAACAAAAATAAATATCTGCATAGATTTCCTCAATATTATATTTCGAGTTGATGCTCTTATTCTTTTTCCTTTATATTTGAATATATTTTTCAATTAATCACCTTTCTTACCTATATAATAACAAAAAGAAGTGTACCTATTTGATACACTCCTTTTTTATCTACTAACATTTGATATTATTTTTTTTCTTCATTTTTTCCTGCAGATGTATTAATACTTGATGTACTTCCATCTTCTACTATATCCTCAGCATCAATTCTCCAAATTATATTTACAAAATTATTGTTAGCTTGACCCCTAACACTCATAATAGGTTTTCTTACCTTTACTTTTTTCATAAATTCTATTTCTTTCAAATCCTTATGCTCTGGTAACGTCACTTCAATTTGACCTTGATGTAAATCGGAAGCCAAATTATAAATCCTTGCTTCAAGCTTATCAGTCAACTGACCTTTTTCTCTATCAAAATAATATTTTTCTCTTTTCAATCCTAAAAAAACTAAATTTCCTAAGCTAACTTCTGGGTCGACTGGTAATCTTCTAATATCCATATTTATCATATCTCCTTTAGTTTATATATTCATATACACAATTTTTTCCGATTAAAAAGTTTCCCTCAATTTCTAAATCTCTTCCAAATTTCTCATAATCAAAATAATATGCTAATCTACCTGACAAACTATCCAATTCACCTGTATCTTCTAAAATACTTTCAGCTACTTCTGCCATATTTGAACAATCTGAATATACAATAACATCATCTTGATTATCTACTAAATCCTCTACATCATCAAACCACATCTCAATTATTTCTTTCATATCATTATATAATGGAGTTCCCATTATTTCCTCTACCATTTCACACTTTTTATTTAATTCATTAATAGATATATATTCATTAATATGAAAAGGTAACTCATAATCAGTTATAAAGTATTCTTCATAATTTGAATCTAAACCAATAACTTCAGATATATGTTCTTCAGAAAATGGATAATCAAACCATTCTCCAACCAACTCGCCCTCATTATATTTACCCAAGTTAGTAACATAAACCCTCATATCTTCCATAATTGAAATCACCGCCTTTCAAATGTCCGTTTATCGCTAGATACATTTATCATCACGGCGCTTATCGGCTTTCACCTAGTAGATTGTTTTTTACAATCATTAACGCTCCATTTAAAGCATTTTTGCATATATATAGTATTAGCAACATTAACTGCAAGTAAAATAAATAATACTGGACAATTTATTTCTTTTGCAGTAAAATAATCATTAGATATTGTTTACTTTACTGCGTAAGAAAAATTTATTTATTTTTCTTGCGCCTTTATTTTATTTTCAAAG
>Ga0079226_10003165_pt1 | contig 12663 bp, 10 predicted proteins | sample Poulit2014_FD_76345 | JGI IMG/M metagenome (GOLD analysis project Ga0079226, IMG submission 76345) | Agricultural soil microbial communities from Georgia to study Nitrogen management - Poultry litter 2014 | ecosystem: Environmental > Terrestrial > Soil > Agricultural land | place: USA: Georgia... | reverse complement strand
TATTTAAAACTGACTTTAGTATATTCGCTATCAATTTATAAAGCTAACCTGTGTCTTTATCAAAATCTTATTGGCTAAACGCTTTTGTTATCTTACTTTTTGCCACGGTGTTTTTTTTACTGTTCAAAAATTTTTTACCAGAAAAACTTTTTCCAGATACAGTAAAAGAATCCGAGCATATTGTTGTAGATGAATGGATGCAAAAAGCTTTAATAGAAGAGGAAGTACAGAATAAAGATACTGTTGAAGGAAAACCCTTAAAAACGGTTAAAGAAATTATTTTGGATGCTGAAAAAATAGCTTCTAAAGATAGTCTGACATCAAAATTTGTGGAGACACAAAATGAACCTGAAGTGACCCCTATTGAAGACAAGGGTTTTGAAAAAGATATCTATTTAAATAATTTCTTTCACAATCTATCGGCATTAGAAGAGCAACCTGAAACTCGAAAACTTCGCATAGCCTATTTCGGAGATTCGATGACCGATGGAGATATGATTGTGCAAGATTTACGGAAACTTTTTCAAACTGAATTTGGTGGAGAAGGAGTGGGGTTTGTGCCTATAATCTCTGAATCTGCAAGCTCTCGTGGAAGTATTAAACATAGTTTTTCTAACAATTGGATGATGCGTACTTATATGAAAACCTATGATACGATTTATCCATATGGCGTGAATGGTCAAGTTTTTTATCAAATAGATTCGGTTCTGCCTACTTATTTATATCTTTCTTCAGGGTTATATGCAAAAGGAAAAGCATTGAAAAACTCTAAACTCTATTACGGGAAAGCAAAAACAAATGACGCTAAAATAGTAGTTAAAACGCCTAATGATACTATTGAAAAATTATTAGATCCTTTACAAAAAGTAAATATAATATCCTTATCTCAGAATCCTACTCAAAGCTTGGATATTGAATTTGTAGGAACGGACTCGATCCCTTTTTATGGAGTAAATTTTGATTCTCCTAATGGTATTATAATTGACAATTATTCGAGTAGAGGGAATTCTGGTTTACCCATAACTCAACTGAATGTTCAACTTATGCGAGAATTTCAAAAATCACTACATTATGATTTGATTGTTTTACATTATGGAACAAATGTTTTGAGTAGTGGCAATTTTAATTATTCTTGGTATCAATCTAGGATGGAGAGAGTGGTGGATCATTTAAGAAGTTCTTTTCCACAAACTTCTATATTGGTGATTTCTATTGCAGATAAAGCAACTAAGTATGAGACTAAAATGCAAACTGATTCAGCAGTAGCTTATTTATTAGGTTCACAAAGAGCATTTGCCAAGAATAAAAAAACAGGTTTTATTGATTTGTTTCATTTGATGGGAGGTGAAAACAGTATGGTGGAGTGGGTAGAAAGTGAACCTGAAAAGGCGAATAAAGATTATACTCATTTTAATCATCGTGGAGCAAAACATATTGCTAAATTGATATATAATGAAATAAAAAAAGAGTTTAAAATTTATAAAAAACAGCAATTAGCTTTAGAGCTAGAGAAAGAAAAGCAAAGAATTCAGGATAGTATTCAAGAAGCTAAAGAAAAAGAAGCTATTGAATTACAACGATTAAATGAAGAACAACAAGAAAAAGACACAGTCCATGTTTCAAAAAAATAAAATTGGATTCTATTTATTACTGTTATTACCCATGTTTGGAACAGGGCAAACAATGACACCCACTTCTTATATTGACAAGAAGGCTGATCCTATTATAACATGGGGTAATTTTTCGGAAGAAAATTTAGTTATCGAAAACGAAGAGGCTATTAACGTTTTTCTGAAGCATTTACACAGTTTATATCACGAACAAAAAGATAAGGTTAGGATTGTACATATTGGAGATTCACATATCCAAGCAGGTTTTTTTCCTGATGCAACAAGAAAGTCGTTACAAAATATTTTTGGAAATGCAGGCCTAGGCTTTATTTTTCCTCATAGACTAGCTCATACAAACGGGATTTCTGGACTGAGTTTTACATCTTCTGTTCCGTGGGAAAGTAAAAGAAATATTTTTGAAAATCACACCGATCTTGTAGGGTTGAGTGGTTTTAGCTTCTACACACAATATCAGGATTTTGCAATTGCAATAGAAGTAAACGAGGATGACTATGCTTTTGATAGCGTCAAAATAATAACACCCGATAAGTTTTCTGGATTTAATGTTGCTCGTGCTATCAAAGAAATGAATTTAAAAAGTTATAGTATAAAACCTATCCAACATATTATTAAATCAGGAGAAGCTTTGTCAATTATTGCAAGAAAGTATGGAGTGAGTATAGCAGATATTAAAAAAGAAAATAACTTAAAATCAGATGTTATCCGTGCAGGAGCTACTTTATCTATCCCAGTGAAAATAGAGGTTCCAAAACCTATTGACCGAACTGCATTTGAAATATTCACTAGTTTGGAAAATTCAAACACCTATAGCTTTCCCGATTTACAGAAATCTTTATGGTTGCTACCCGAGAAACAAAGTGAAACCTATGCTCTTAATGGTTTAATTTTAGAAAGAAGTGCATCAGGGTTAATTTATAATGGGATAGGAGTAAATGGTGCACGTTTCAAAGACTACAATAGAACCCCTTTGTTTTTTGAACAACTTGATGAATTAAAACCTAATATTTTGATAGTATCGTTAGGCACTAATGAAGCATTTGATACAATGGAAGTAGGGGATTATATAGCCGACTTAAAGTTATTTATCCAAAAAGTAAGAAAGAATTTGCCAGAAATTCCTATGTTAATAACCACACCGCCACCGTCTTTAGTAAAAAAAAGCTCACCTAATATTTTTGTAGAGAAATATGCGAAAGAAATTTTAAAATTAGCCAGACAAGAACATATTGCAGTATGGGATTTATACCATGTATTGGGAGGAAATGAAAATATCCATAATAACTACACCAAAGGTTGGATAGCGAAAGACTATATACATTACACAAAAGAAGGCTATAAAAAAACCGGAGAACTGTTAAGTGAAACATTATTAAAGTCTTTTTCTAATTTTATAGTTAATTCGACCAACGAATGATAAGAAATTTGATGGATTACATACCAAATATGGAGCAAGTCAAAAGTTGGTTTTTATACGACCCTAGTTATCCTTTGCTTTTTAATTCGAGTTTGTTCTTAGGGATATTCCTATGTTTTTACTTAGGCTATATCCTAATCCGAAGAAAATTTCGACTTAGGTTACTTTATACTGTTATTTTTTCTTTTTTTTTCTATTATAAATCTAGTGGAATTTTCTTTTTATTACTAGTAGCCACTACAGTGGTGGACTATTATTTAGCTAGATTGATTGCAAATGAAGAAGTAGAGCGCAAGAAGAAAATTTATTTAAGTATCAGTGTAATGGCCAATTTAGGTGTATTGGCATATTTTAAGTACACTAATTTTTTTCTAGAAAGTGCGAATCAGCTCACTGGAAGTGAGTTTCATATGCAAAATATTATTTTACCCGTAGGTATCTCTTTTTTTACATTTCAGTCCATTAGCTATATTATTGAGGTATATCGTAAAGAGATAAAGTTGGCTGATAAATTTATAGACTATTTGTTTTACATTTCTTTTTTCCCTCAATTAGTTGCAGGTCCCATAGTACGTGCTAAGGATTTTATCCCACAAATTTATAGTAAAGTAAATTTAAAAAAAGAAGAGGTAAATGAAGCCTTATTGCTTATTATCGGAGGGTTAATCAAAAAAGCAGTGATCTCTGACTATATATCTGTAAACTTTGTTGATCGGGTTTTTGATGCGCCTAATTCCTATTCAGCTATAGAGAATCTATTGGCCGTCTATGGTTATGCCATTCAGATATACTGCGACTTCTCAGGCTATTCCGATATGGCGATAGGTTTGGCGTTACTCTTAGGATATCGATTACCTATAAATTTTGACGTACCCTATCAATCTGCTTCTATTACAGAATTCTGGAGACGTTGGCATATTTCATTATCTACTTGGCTCCGTGATTTTTTATATATATCTGTAGGAGGGAATCGAAAAGGAAGTTTTGCAGGATACTTTTTCCCTATTTTGTTTTTTTTAGGAGTAATAACTTGGGGAGTTACTCTATATGAAATTAGTAGTATCCCTTTATATATTGCTATTGGAAGTACTATAATGTTTATACTTACTATTGTTTTTGCCAAAACATCTTACAAGGCTCTATTTACCAATTTTAATTTAATGACAACTATGCTCTTGGGTGGGTTATGGCATGGAGCTAGTTTACGATTTATAATATGGGGTGCATTGCATGGACTTGCTTTGGCTATTCATAAATTATTTATGGAAATATTTCCAAAGAGAAAAAACACCCCAAAATGGTGGAGAAATCTTTGGTATGTTTTCTCTGTTATCCTAACTTTTCATTTTGTTAGTTTTTGTTGGATATTTTTCCGTGCCAAGGATTTTGATACGGCTTTGTCAATAATGAATAATATTATTAATATTACGTGGGCACCTACAGAATGGAAAATAGTTGTAGAAGCATATAACTCCGTAATGATTTTATTGACAATTGGTTTTATATGGCATTTTTTACCCAAAAAAATAGTAGGTTATATGGCTAGATCATTTTCAGTATTGCCTCTTATATTAAAAGCGATAGTTGTGGGGTTAATATTTTGGATCGTATATGCTACAGCATCTGCAGGAGCACAGCCTTTCATCTATTTCCAATTTTAAATAAGAATAGAATGAACTTTTGCAGATAAAGAAAAAAAATAAATAAGAATATGTTGAGACATTACGGAAAAGGAAGAACTTATAAACACAATATATATTTAGCTTCTATCCTATCTACTGTAGCTGGTATTGTGAATATAACGGGATGGCTGGCTCTGGGAATACTTACGACTAATGTTACGGGACATTTTGTGTTTTTATCTGAAGAGATAATGCTTCACAATTATCAAATAGCCTTAAGTTTTATTTTATTAATCAATGCTTTCTTGTTAGGAGCTTTTACTTCTAGTTACTTGATGGAAAGAGGACGTCATAACAAAAACAAGCATTTTGTAAGTTATGTTTTACCTATAGGTATGGAGGTTGTAGCTCTTTTGTTGGTGGCATTCTCGGATATTCTTTTTATGCAAATAAGGCCTTTAGGCTTAGCGATGTTATTATTGTTTTCTATGGGGCTACAAAATGCTTTGGTAACCCAAGTATCACAATCCATTGTACGGACTACCCATCTTACGGGGCTTTTTACTGATTTAGGAATTGAGCTGTCACAACTTATTTTTTATAAAAAGAGCGAAGAAAGGCGGGTGTTAAAACACAGTCTTTTTTTGAAAATAATGATTATTACTGGGTTTACACTGGGAGGAATAATAGGTGGGTTGTTATTTAATAATTATGAATTAAAAACCTTATTCCTTGCTGTAATTATTCTTCTCATTGTTTTGTTGTACGATGCTATTTCAATTCGGAAGCGTTTTAAAAAAGATAGAAAATATAGCTAGTACACGAATGAAAGATATAAATTTAGAAAAAAAATCAGCTACTATTTAAGAGTTGGAATTCTATAAAAGAAGGGGATGTAGTATATGTGGTTTAAAAATTAGGGATGTAGCATAACATTTGTTATTTTTGCATTATTCAATTTATTTGATAAAAAATATAATAGAACGAATCGTAAATAAAGAATTATGAATTTACACGAATATCAAGCCAAACAAATACTTAATAGTTTTGGAGTCAACATCCAACGTGGTGTTGTAGCCCAAACTCCTGAAGAAGCTGTAGAAGCTGCAAAAGAACTTACTAAAGAAACTGGTACTGAATGGTATGTCATTAAAGCACAAATTCATGCTGGTGGTAGAGGTAAGGGCGGAGGAGTAAAACTTGCCAAAAGCCTTGACGAGGTAAAAACAATAGCAGGTGATATCATCGGAATGGATTTAATAACTCCACAAACACCTCCAGAAGGTAAAAAAGTTCATCAAGTATTGATTGCTGAAGACGTGTATTATCCAGGGGAAAACGAACCTGAAGAATACTATATGAGTGTATTATTAAACCGTGCTACAGGTAGAAATATGATTATGTATTCTACTGAAGGTGGAATGGATATAGAAACTGTAGCAGAGGAAACTCCAGATAAGATATTTTATGAAGAAATCGACCCTGCAGTAGGATTGCAAGGATTCCAAGCTCGAAAAATAGCTTTTAATTTAGGTCTTAGTGGAAATGCATTTAAAGAAATGGTTCGTTTCGTTTATGCACTTTATACAGCTTATACCGAATCTGATTCTTCTTTATTCGAAATCAACCCAGTTTTAAAAACAAGTGATGATAAGATTATTGCTGTTGATGCGAAAGTAACTTTAGATGCTACCGCACTTTATCGTCATAAGGATTATGCTGAGATGAGAGATATCCGCGAGGAGAATCCTATAGAAGTTGAGGCTGGGGAAAAAGGCTTAAATTATGTTGACCTTGATGGTAATGTAGGTTGTATGGTGAATGGAGCGGGACTTGCTATGGCTACAATGGATTTAATAAAACAAGCTGGAGGAGAGCCTGCTAACTTTTTGGATGTTGGAGGAACTGCAGATGCAGAGCGTGTAGAAGCTGCTTTTAATCTGATACTAAAAGATCCGAATGTAAAAGCTATCTTAGTAAATATTTTCGGCGGTATAGTACGTTGTGATCGTGTAGCACAAGGTATTGTAGATGCATATAAAAATATGGGAACCATAGAAGTTCCGATTATAGTAAGATTACAAGGAACTAATGCAGATATAGCCAAAAAATTGATTGACGATAGCGGATTGGACGTTCATTCAGCCGTAGAGTTCCAAGAAGCTGCTGATAAAGTTCAAGAAGTATTGAAATAAAAATAATGAAGTAGGATCCCTAAAACAATAATGCATAATATAATCATAAAATAAGTTGAGTATTATTATATTATTGTTTACATTTGTTCAATGGTGAAAAAGTTTTCAATAGAATTATTGAAACGTTCCATATCCTACTTTTTAGCATTCTTGTAATGCTGAAAATATCTCCTCCTAAAGGAGATCTTAATAAAACAATTCCTAATGTTTTATTAAGAATAAATGGTTGAGATTTCATAATTGAAATTTGGTTAGTTAGTTGAATTAAAACCGCATATTACTCAATCGATATGCGGTTTTGTTTTGTCCATTATTTATCGACTTCTCGATAGAGCTCTCCCAACTCATCTTTTGTAAGATACCGCCATTTTCCCACTGGTAAATCTCCTAGCTGAATATGTATCAATCGAATTCGTTTCAAAGATTCAACGTGATATCCAAAATATTCACACATTCTACGAATTTGTCGATTTAAACCTTGTTTTAATATTATCTTAAATGTATATCTGCTTACTCATTCTACTTTGCAACGCTTGGTTACGGTGTCTAATATAGGAACTCCTGCACTCATCTTTTGAACAAAACTCGAGGTTACTGGTCGGTTTACACGGACGATATATTCTTTCTCGTGTTCATATTCGGCACGGAGAATTTTGTTTACTATATCACCATCATTTGTCATTAATAATAGTCCTTCACTAGGCTTATCCAATCTACCCACATGAAAAATTCTTTTGGGGTAATTAATAAAATCAATTACATTCCCTATAACCCTTTGATCGGTAGTACAGGTAATACCCACTGGCTTATTCAAAATAAGATATACATGTTTATTATCCTCGTTAATAGGTCTATCATCAATGGTTATGATATCTTCCTCGTTAACACGGTCACCTAATTCGGCAATCTTACCATTAATTTTAACCCTTTTTTCTTCAATTAATGTATCAGCTTGTCTTCTAGAACAGTATCCACTGCTACTGATAGCTTTATTAATTCTAATAGTTTCACTATTATTTATCATAGCTTTTTACCTTTAAAAGTAAGATGTTGTTTGTTAATAAGAATCACTGAAAATAAAATAATTATAATCCCTAGCCATTGTATCCATACTACGGATTCATTTAATAATATTAAAGCACTCAGTACAGAGATAGGAAGTTCTAAAGAGGCTATAATGCTTCCTAAGCCAACACCAACCATGGGAAATCCTTGGTTGAATAGGATAGGAGGTAGGATAGTTCCAAAAACACCTAAAAATACGCCCCAAGTAATAAACTGATTAAATTGAAAATGCTCTATGATCTGAATATTCCAAAATAGTAGAATAGCTATAAGACCCCCAAGAACAAGGTATTGACTACGGACAATATTGGGTAATTCTAATGCTATACGATTAGTGCTAATCATTGTGATGGTAAAGCTGATTGCAGCTAAAATTCCTAATGCAATGCCTTGCCATTCTAATCGACCAGAAATATCAAAAATATTTACAGCAAGAAAAGTGCCTACAATAACAATAAGAGCTCCAATAACTTTATTTTTAGTAAATAACTTTGGATCCGTAATCGCTTCATAAAGCAAACCAAACCAGATAGATTGCATTAATAAAATTACGGCTACCGAAACAGGGATATATTGTATAGATAAATAATAGAAGCTTGAAGTAAATCCCAAAGAACTTCCAAATAAAATTAATTTTAAATAAGAAAATTTATTAGTAGGTAGTTTGGTATTAGTATTTTTTTTCTTGAAATTAAAGAGATAACTTAATATACTTAATACTAGAAAACCAAATAGATATTGTGAAAATGCTAAGCTTGCAGTATGAATTTCTTTAAGGTTTGCGAGCTTAACGAAAGTGGCAAGTACACCATAGCTTGACGCTCCAATGCCAATATAAAGTATTCCTTTAAAAAATGGATTCATATACTGAATTTTGTACAAATATACTATAAAAAAATATCGAGAAGGTTTTATAAATACTCCCTTCTCGATATATTATAATTTGGATTATGTTTTATATTACATCCCTCCTTTACGATTTGGGCTTCGTTGAGTGGGCCATTGCATAGGCTCTAATGTTCTTGGGTTCACAGGAAGTTTTACTTGTTCCCTTGAAATTTCCTCATTGTCTTCACTTGCTAAGTAAGCTAATGTAGCGATTAAGATTACATTATTTCGAACATCATCAAAAACAATTTTATCATATGTATCCAAATTAGTATGCCAAGTAGTAGTTCCATATTCCCAGTTGAGAGAACTTAGCATGAAACCTGGAACGCCAGCAGCAACAAATGATGCATGGTCGGACCCTCCTCCCCATGGCATGCCAGGAAATGAAGTTTCGATATGTTGGCTTACTTCTTTTGGTACGTTTCTTAACCATCTTCCTATGAAGTCGTAGGAGTGTAAAAAACCTTGACCATTAATATTTACTACACGTCCCGTTCCGTTATCTTGATTAAAAACAACTTGGGTATTTTTGATAATCTCTGGATGGTCCTCTACAAAGGCTCTTGAACCATTTAAGCCTTGCTCTTCACTTCCCCAATGACCAATTAATATAGTGCGTTTTGGATTTGGATACACTTCTTTAAGTATTCTTGCTACTTCCATCATTGTAATAGTCCCAGTCCCGTTATCAGTAGCACCGGTGCCCCCATCCCAAGAATCTAGATGTGCGGAAAGAATAACATATTCTTCTGGTTTTTCAGTGCCTTTAATTTCAGCAACTGTATTAAAAGTAGGTGTGACCCCTTTGCCAGATGATTGTGCAACAATATGGAGTTTAGGCTTTTGTCCAGATTCAGCAAGACGATATACCATACCATAATCTTCTTGCGACAGATCTACAGTAGGAATTTTTTGTGTAGTAGCACCGAATATTTTATTAGATCCATATTCTTTTGACCAATAAGAAGAAACAATTCCTGCTGCACCCGATTTTTCAAGAACCTCTGAAATATTTCTCCCATTATAACCTGATTTAGAAAGATTTTCACGCCATTCCTTTTCTAATTCACTACGATGATTTTTCATTTTCTCCCAACTTTCTGGAGTAGCAAATTTTTCCCAAGTTGCATCAGGACGTCCTGTAGGTTGCGGCATAGAAATCATTACTAATTTGCCTTTTACATTTGGAAGCCATTTGGAAAAACTGACAGAATCTTGAATTTTTTTTGGAAGTAAAATTACTTCTGCAGTAATCCCTTTTTTAGGAGTAGCAGGACTCCATGCCAATTGGGTGCCATGTAATGTCTGAACACGCGGTTCAATCATATCTATATGAGAGATGCCGCGCTCCCAGGCTCTCCATTCGCCCCATTGTTGATTTTCTGCTTTGATTCCCCAATTTTGATATTGCTTCACTACCCAATTATGAGCAGCTTCCATCTGAGGAGTTCCGACTAATCTTGGACCGACCTGATCCATTAATTCATGGGCTAATTGTTCGAGTTGTGTTTCATTATTAGCTTTTTCAACAATTGCATCAATAACAGCTTGATCCTGTGCTTGTAATTGTAAAGTACCAAATACAAATAACCCAAGGATCCCTATTTTTCTCATAGGCTTAGGAAGTAGATGTTTCATAAAAAAGGAATATTTTAATTTCATAAAGAAAGCAAGATAATAAAACTTTGTGAATTCAAATGATTTTGCTTTTATTTTAATACCCTTAACACTTAGCTTCTGTTTCTATATAGTCAAAATCTCCATTTTGTGTAGGGTTTTTTATGCATAAAACCTTTTCTTTTATTTTTTAAATCAATCGCTTAAATTTCAAATACTCATTCAAACCGCTCGATTACTCATTCAAATCTGCCAATTACTAATTGGCTGTTGTTTATCTATTAATAAATAGATAGCATTGCTACTAATGATTTAAATCCTATTAATGCATTCTTTTAGCTGTCAACTATTTAAAATAGTTTATGGATTGATTCTAATTGAATAGATAATTGATAGGGTTATGTTTAACAGAATAAAATCAAAAGTAAATTATGAGAAAATTATTTTTACCTTTATTATGTTTTTTAATGCTAAGTCTATACTCTTGTTCAGACGATCTTCTATTGGAAAGTCAGACTGCTAATGATGATAATAAAGAAGTCAGTAATCGAAAAGCCTCTGAAGATGATAATTATTTATATAAGAAGAAATTTGCTATAGCTTTACATAAAGGAATGAAGGAAAATGAAAAACTTCGTGAATTTCTTAAACTTGAAAGTCAAAAGCAATTTAATAAGGATTATGATGTTCTGTATGGTTATGTACGTGATAAATTAGTAGGAGATGTAACTTTTAGAGAAACGCTTTTGCCTTATTTTGAAAATGAAGAGGAATTAATAAATATAGAAAACACTATAGAAACACTAACTATTTTTATTCCTTCATTACCAAATAATTCTTTTTCCGCTGAATCTTGGAATACAGCTAATGATGTTCCTTTAGTTGCGATAAGATTACTGAACAATGAAAAAACCCCTTTAATATCAAGTGATAGTGAAAGTTATTTATTAGATCATGATGTGATACCTGGATTTCCAGTAGTAGTGATTAAAGAAAATGAACGAATAATTGTGCCGAGTTTTCCTAATTACTATCAAAATGAAGGAGAAGAGTATTCTTCAAATAGTGGTTTTAAATTTAAGTTTGCTGCTGAAAAATTTAATAACATAAAGCCTATTCGAGTTATAGATGGTACACCAGAAGATTTAATAGCAGCTTGGGAAATTAATGGAAGGAAAGAAAATATAGGTTGGCAGAGAGATCATATCTATTACAGTATCCATCAGAATAATCCAGATGGGCCATTTATAAATAATCACAGTGAGTTTATTAGAAACTTTAAGATGGAGGGAGATCCTTTGGCTGCATTGAATTTTATTTCTCAGCCCTCGTCTGTCAATAGTCAATTTTCAGATCCAGAATTAGTGCCAGTTATAATTAATCCTTCAGGAGGAGTATCACAAGGTAGTTTTTGGACAGATGGCTACTTTGAATTTAATGTATATTTAGAGTATTCTGACAATCAAGCACCACTTGAAAAAGGTTTTAGTGCTAAACCAGAGGACTTATTTCATATTACTTATAAAAAGCTTCCTTTCCGTTTAATGGATGTTTATGTAATTGAAGATTTGAGAACAAAAACATATCCACTTAATTTAGATATGCTAACTTGGAGATTGCATGATTATAGTAACGATTGGAAATTTACATTTGAAGAAATAGATTTGAATGTAGAAATTACTTCAAATGAAAGTTACACCTCAACATTTAATACAAATTTTTCATTTGATACAGGAGAACTGTTAAAAATAGGAATGAAGTTTGGGTCTAGTAATGAAGAAACTCGTACTTCTGGAATAACTAGAAAACATACAGAAGATTCAAATAAATTAGGAGATGTTTTGGTGAATTTTGGAGATAATGTCATTATTGATGAAACAACTATAGAAATGCCTAATTTTATTCCTTTTAATTATAGGTATTATAAACTAAGAAGATATACAACCGGAAAGGTTTCTTTTTCCTTAGCTCCTATGAGAGTACAATAAATAAGACTTATTTCTATGAAAAAATTATTAATAATAGTAAGCGTACTACTCCTGTTTTCATGTAGTAAAGAGGATGAGGATATTTTGCCTGCAGCACACCAAGAGTTAATAAATAAAGTTAAAGGATTATATTACTTACGTGCAGCTTATACGGATGTACCTATAGATCTTAATCATGACGGGATTCCGCATACTAATCTTTATGAGGAAGTTATATATTGCAATGGTTCTCGTATTTTA
>Ga0079226_10003164_pt1 | contig 12663 bp, 11 predicted proteins | sample Poulit2014_FD_76345 | JGI IMG/M metagenome (GOLD analysis project Ga0079226, IMG submission 76345) | Agricultural soil microbial communities from Georgia to study Nitrogen management - Poultry litter 2014 | ecosystem: Environmental > Terrestrial > Soil > Agricultural land | place: USA: Georgia... | reverse complement strand
TCAGCTTCCTTAAAATCTATTTTATCCGATAAAAAAGATGAAGTTCCGGGAAATATCATTCTGGTTTTCCTTCAAACCCCAAAATTACATTTAAGCGTCCGCACTATAAATGAAATTAAATCGACACAGGATGAATTCTTAAAAAGTGACCTTTCTTTTATCATTACCCCCATATCAAATCAAACTTTAAATGAAAAACTAAAAGAAAAGGAAATTAACTTTACCCCTACTTTATCTGAAGCAATAGATATGATTATGATGGAAAAATTAGAAAGAGATGTTTTAGGAATAAATAAGAAAGAGGATGTTTAGATATTTACTATTTTATGCTAATTAAGAATTATAATGATTTTATAATCAAATTTTTATGAAATTTTCTGTTACCATACTAGGAAATAATTCTGCCATTCCTGCCAATGGAAGACATCCCACATCGCAAGTTGTCACTTTAAACGACCAACTCTTTTTAATAGATTGTGGAGAGGGAACACAAATGCAAATGAACCGATATAAAATAAAAAGAAGTAAGATCAATCACATCTTTATCAGCCATCTACACGGGGATCATTATTTCGGTCTTATCGGTCTGCTTAACAGTATAGGATTGCAAAACAGAACCACCCCTCTACATATTTTTGCTCCTGCACCATTAGAAGAAATTATCCAGATACAATTGAAATGTGCTAATACACATTTGCCTTTTGAGTTGCATTTTCACCCATTATATTCCGGACAAAATGGCATTTTATTAAAAGAAAAAGGAATAGAGATTTCTACATTTCCTACGACACATCGAATTGATTGCTTTGGTTTTATTTTTAAAGAAAAACATGAAGAAAGAAGAATATTACCAAAAGAGGTAGAAAAATATCAAATTCCATATACTTTTTATAAAAATCTAAAAATGGGTGAAGATTATATAGATGCCACAGGCAATCATATTCCCAACGAGAAGCTCACTGCGCCTCCCGGAAAAGAATATACCTACGCCTTTTGTGCAGACACAAAATACGAAGAAAGCATCATTCCATACATCAAAGGTGTGGATATGATTTACCATGAAACGACCTATTTAGAAGATAACAGAGAAAAAGCGGAAGCACGTTTTCATTCTACCGCTATTCAGGCTGCTCAAATCGCAAAAGAAGCAAAAGTTAAAAAATTATTGGTAGGGCATTTTTCATCCAGATACTACGATTTAGAACCCTTTGCTCAAGAAGCGCAGACCATATTCTCTAATGCTCTCGTTTCTCATGAAGGAGCAACTTATTTAATAAAAAATGGATAATTATTACTAATCTCCTTCCTTGTTCCTTTTCGCATTCAACCTTTTCAATACTTTATAGGCTACAGGAATAGAAACAATGATAACAACCCCTATAATAATATATTGCATATAAGGGCGCAGGTACGGACGACTACCAATTAAATAACCGGCAAATAGAAAACTGATAACCCAGCAAATAGCACCCAGTAGGGTAAAAAAGAAAAATTGTTTTATTTTCATCTTCAGCATACCGGCTACAATAGGTCCAAAAGTTCGAACAATCGGCAAAAACAACCCAATAGCGATAGCACGACCACCATATTTTTGAAAAAACTCTTCTGCGGCTTCTAAATGAGCATGTTTAAAAAAGCGTGAATCTGGTCGCTTCCGTAATTTCGGACCTATCTTTTTCCCAAAGAAAAAGCCGGTAAAATGACCTAAAATAACAGCTGAAATAAAAGCCCCAATAGCTACATACAAATTAGCATCTAATACTCCTGAAGCAATCATTGCTCCACAAGCAAATATGAAAGCGCCGCTGGGAATGAAAAAGCAAAAAAACAAACCGGTCTGACCATAAACAACCAGAAAAACAAGCATCAAGCCACCAACTTCAATCCAGGATCTTGCATCAAACATAAAATTAAAATGCTATTTTTTTAGTAAGAACCTTTTTCAATCTCATGGTCAATTTCTCTGTAAGCCTCAAATGAAAAGGATTTTGCAAAACATCTAATATTTCTTCTTCAGAATTTAACAGATGTTTTTCAGATTCCTTATTTAGATAATGAATTGTAAATTTATTGTTATTCAAGGCGTATCTACATTTTTCTCCCGGGCGAACCACCATCAATCTATTGACAAAAGGTGTTTCTGGATAGGTGGACATATACCAATTCATTGTTTCATAATCCGGCATAAACTGTTCTTGCAAATCAAAATCATATAAAGGACACCATGTTCCTGTAATTTTTGCTTCCAGCCGATAGTTATTGGGATGCTGAAGTATGCGATAGGGTTCATGGGATGTAGATTGATTAGCAGAGGTATCTAATTTCAGCGGAGCAGTCATAGTCATCCCACCAAATCCTACATCAGCTATATACTGTGTCTTATCTATAGTAACTAAGAGCAACATATGAGAGCGACGCGTAATCCTGTTTTCTTTGACACCCCATCTTACTCTGGCTGCCAAACCTCTTACCTCAAAGCCCATCTGACGGAGCACATTTCCAAAAAGGACATTTTGTTCAAAACAATATCCCCCCCTACCTGATTTTAAAATTTTATCATTTAATGAAGTAGAATCTAGGAGCACATGGTCTCCCACAAAAGGAGATATATTCTCGAAAGGGATAGTGGTTGTGTGTAGGTAATGAATCTTCTCCAACGTTTTAAGGTCAGCAGACCACTCCCCTACATAACTTATCCGTTTTAGATAAGCCTTTAGTGACAGTATATTTCTCCCCTTTACGTCATCCATAAGTTGCAAAATTATAAAAACGTCTTTATATTTCCCTCAAAGACCGTCTTTTTATAAAAAAAAGCATCTTTTTACAGATAGAAATCTTATATTTTATACGGTATTAAAACCGCCAATTAGCTCATTAAAAAATAATAGCTGTAAATTTAGAACCTAAAAACATCTTGACCATTAAGATATGCACAATCACCGGGAATTTATTGTTGTGAAAGAACTTTTTGATTTACAATTTTCAGCCATTATCCAACCTAATGGCGACCTGAAATCGTCAACAAATACAGCGCAACACTTGTTTGATAATGACAACATAGGTCTCCTTTTACCTAAAAATGGAAAAACCAACTATGCTTTTTATCCATTCATCATGAAGCAGTTTTTACATGCTAATATTATAGGTTTAAATGAACATGCACGTCTGTTACCCTTGTACCGATCCAACACTCAGGGAAAGAACGATATCCTTCCAAAATCTGGCAGAGTTCCAAATATAAACAAGGTATTCTTAAAAAAGGTAGAGAAAGGTTTAGGCTTACTTTTTATTCCTGAAGCCCAAGAGGGAAATGTCTGTTTTTCAACGAACAACAACGAGATACGTGATGATTTCAAAACAGTTTTTACGCCCATTGACTTCTTGGATTACCTCTATGCCGTTATGCATCATCCCCGGTATCAACAATGGCTTACAGAGAAATTAGCAACTCAAATAATAATCCCTTTGCCCACGCAAACTAATTTTTGGACTTTTGTCAAATATGGGCAAAAATTGCGTCTCCTGCACCTCCTGAAATGTCCTGATGTGAACCATTTTATTACAAATTTCCCTGTTAAAGACAACAATCTTATTTCTACAAATGAATTTCCTCTATTTAGATTATCACATCAAGAAAACAAAAATACCGGCTGCATACAAATAAATAAAACTCAATATTTTGATCATGTACCCATAGAAGCTTGGGATTTCTCTATAGGGAATATACAACCTTTGCAGCAATGGCTGAAAAAACGAAAAGCAACCACTTTAAGCACAAATGATATAAATTATTTCCACAAAATGGTTATTGCGCTATATAAAACCCAAAAAATTCAGAATGAGCTACAACAATTATCTACTCCTTTTTAATTAATATGTATCATTAAAAACTTGCATTGTTTATATTTTTCAATATCTTGTTCATTGTAATAGTCTATATCATGATATAAACGTCCGCTTCAATAAATGTAATATGCAAAAACATACACCCCAAAAATTAGGACAAGTATTGAAACGCGCTATTAAAGATTTTTCTAATTACAAAATATCTAAGAAAAGCGCAGCATTAGCATACTATACCATTTTTTCTTTACCCGGTATGTTGATTGTCATTGTTACTGTATTGGATACACTATACGGACAGGCAGCAATAGATGGGGCTTTTCAGAATAAAATCCAGGAAGCAGTAGGAGATCAGTTAGCCACTCAAATACAAAATATTATCAGTAATGCAGCTATTTCTGGCCAAGCATCTATTGCCACAATCATAGGTATTCTCGTACTCATTTATGGTGCAACAAAAATGTTTTCAGAAATGCAGGATTCGATCAATCTTATTTGGGATATAGAACCCAAGCCTAAGAAAGGCTGGCTTAAACTTGTTGTTAACAGGGTAATTTCTTTCCTGCTGGTGATTGCTCTGGGTTTATTGCTTCTGGCTTCTTTTATATTAAGTGGTGTTATTGCAGTAATAGGAGATTATTTAGCGCAATACTTTCCGGAAGCTACCGTTATCTTACTGACCATCATCAACCTGGCACTTTCTTTTTTCATAGTATATGCATTGTTTGCTATCCTCTTTAAAGTACTTCCTGATGTTCATATTCGATGGCGTGATGTATCGGTCGGAGCCTTTGTAACTACTTCATTATTCATTATAGGAAAAATTTTGATATCTATTTATTTAACCCAAGGCAATGTAGGCAGTATCTATGGAGCTGCCAGCTCGATAATCATTATTCTGCTTTGGGTCTTCTATTCAGCTATGCTTCTGTATTTTGGAGTAGCCTTTACTAAAGAATATGCAAGTATTTTTGGAAAAGAGATTTATCCTTCGCAAGCGGTATGGAAGAAAAAAGTTACGCTGGATGATTCGCATTCTTTACAAAGTATTGAACAGGCAATCATAGAAGGTCGAATAAAACCAGAGGAGCATCATCAGGATTCTCCGGAAAAATAAATCAATTTAAAATCACATTCTTAATTTCGATAAAAATATCTTTTATCATGCTTTGTATATATCACGAATCAACAGATCCTTATTTTAATGTTGCTACAGATGAATACATTCTTAAGTACCTACAGGAGGATTGTTTTATGCTTTGGCGCAACGACAATGCGATTATAATTGGTCAATATCAAAATGCCCTGGCAGAAATTAATTATGATTATGTCAAAGAGCATGATATCAAAGTCGTTAGAAGATTATCCGGAGGAGGGGCTGTTTATCATGATTTAGGAAATTTAAATTTCTCTTTTACCCAATCCGGGAAAAATTCCAATTTATCGGACTTTAAGAAATTCACCCAGCCTATCGTAGATGTTTTGAGAGAATTAGGCGCTAATGCCGCTTTAGAAGGAAAAAATGATTTGAGTATAGATGGTAAAAAGATTGCCGGTAATGCTGCGCACATTCATAAGAATAAAATTTTATCACACGGTTGTCTTCTTTTTTCTTCTGAAATGCGGAATGTAAGTCAGGCTTTAAAGATTAATCCTGTAAAATACACAGATAAGGCTGTAAAATCTGTACCCAAAAGAGTAACTAATATATCGGAACATATTCATCCCGCTATGGATGTACTGGAATTCAGTAACAGAATCATGAAACACGTTATTTCCATCTACCCGAATGCTCGACCTTATAAATTCACCAAAGAGGATTTAGCAAAAATTCAAGAACTGCGAGATGAAAAATATGCTACACAGGCATGGAATTTTAATAAATCTCCCGATTATAATTTCAAAAAAGCGATAAGAACTAAAGGCGGTTTACTGGAAATGAACCTGAATGTAAAAAAAGGGATTATTGAAAAAGCAACCATATTTGGAGATTTCTTTTCAACAAATGGAATTTTTCCTATAGAAGAAGCCTTAGTGGGTACACCGCATGAAGAAACAGCTATTAAAGCCGTACTTTCTGCTTTCAATATAGAAAAGCATTTTAGTAATATTACGGAAGAAAACTTAATTCAAGCGATGTTTTAAAACCTTTTTATTCTTTGGTTTCTTCCATAATCTGATCCATTTGTCTTCCCATCTCATCTAACAAACTGGAAATTTCTTCCGGAGCTTCTGTACTACCGTCTTTCTGTGTAGCATACCAAATGAGACACATGGAAATATAATCTTGCATATCTTTCCCTGCAAAAGTAGTTTTAAACTCAGTAATTTTACGATTTACCGCCTTCATTGTCCGCCTTACAGCCTCTTCCTCCGAAGGTTTTATTTTTAACCTATAGGTTCTATCTGCTACTGAAATGTTAGCTGGTATTGACTTTTCATTCTCCATGATTATTCTTTCATCATTTCAACAATTCTTTCATAAATATCTACCGCATTAGGCTTTGAGAAATAATCTCCATCTGAACCATAAGCAGGTCGATGCGCCGTAGATGTAAGACATTGTGGTTTGGTATCTAAATAACGATAACCTCCCTGTTCCTCCATCACATGTCTATACATAAATGCGGTTGCTCCTCCGGGAACATCTTCGTCCAAAAAGAGAATCCTACTCGTTTTCTTCAAAGATTCTACGATGCGATGTGGTCGATCAAAAGGCAATAGCGTTTGTACATCAATAAGTTCACAGGATATCCCTTCTTTCTCCAGACGTTTCACCGCTTTCATGGCAAGTCTCAAAATAGAGCCATAGGAAACAATAGTGATATCTTCCCCCGAATGAATCACTTCCGGCACACCCAGAGGCACCGTTTGCTCCGCAATATTATCAGGAAGTTTTTCTTTCAGTCTATATCCATTCAGGCACTCTATTACCAAGCCGGGATCATTGGCTTTCAGCAAAGTATTATACATTCCGGCTGCCTTCACCATATTTCGAGGTACACACATGCGCATACCCCGAAGGGAATTCATTAGAATACCCATTGGGGATCCGGAATGCCAAATTCCTTCCAGTCGATGACCACGTGTACGAACGATAATCGGACAAAACTGTTGTCCCTTAGTTCTATATTGCATTGTCGCAGCATCATCACTTAATTGCTCTAAAGCAAATAAGATATAATCTAAATACTGAATCTCCGCTATAGGTCTTAAGCCTCTAAGTGCCATTCCGGTAGCCTGTCCTATTATTGTTAATTCCCTGATTCCTGTATCAAAGACTCGATGACTTCCATGTTTTTTCTGTAGATCCATAAAGCCTTGGTTCACATCTCCAATTTGACCTACATCTTCACCAAAAGCAAAAACCTTGGAATTATTTTCTAACGTTTTATCAAAAAAACGATTCAATACTTCGTATCCGTTCAGACTGGGGGAATCCTGACTATATACCGGCTTCACCTCCTCTACTTCTAAGGCAGAATTAGCACCTGAGGCATATAAATGGCTATTATATAGATCCTCTCCCTGTTTTTTACAATACTTATAATATTCTCTTAGTTCTTCAAGAGCAGCCCCGGGTTGAAGTGTAGAAATGGTTTGAATTTCAGATAAGGTGTCTAAAACATTATATCTTAGAGGTTGTTTATTATTAATTAGATTACTCGCAACCTTTTTAATTTCTTTTTTAGCAGTTTTTTGTTCTTTTAATAATTTATTACATAGTTGAACCGTATGCTTCACCTGTTCTTTTATAGGATTCTGGTATTTTTTATAAGCTTTATCTCTTGCTTGTTTTACGACTTTAAGTGTTTCCTCTTCTATAGCTACCAGATCCTCTTCCTCGGCGAGAGAGTTTCCCAAAATCCAGGATCTCATTTGTGCGTTGCAATCCCATTCTTCTTCCCAGGCCAGTCGTTCTTTACTTTTATATCTTTCATGTGACCCTGAAGTGGAGTGCCCCTGAGGCTGAGTCAAGTCTTGTATATGAAACAGGGCTGGTGTATGATTTTCACGAATACGCGCGACCCCCTTTTCAAAAACCTCACACAATTCAGCATAATCCCAGCCCTTTGCCGTATAAATATCTAAACCTGTAGCCTCTCCATTTTTTTCAAAACCACTTAATACCCTAGATATAGAATCCTTTGTTGTCTGAAGATCACGTGGTACCGAGATACCATATCCATCATCCCAAACAACAAAAGCTATCGGCACCTGTAATACTCCGGCTGCATTCACCGTTTCCCAAAAATGGCCTTCAGAGGTACTGGCATCTCCAATGGTAGCAAAACAAACTTCATTTCCATTATTCGAAAGATGTTTTAGATTCTTTAAATCTTCATCATTTCTAAATAATTTGGAGGCAGCAGCCAGTCCGATAGCACGAGGAATATGAGAAGAAGTTGGTGAAACATCAGCCGCCGTATTATTCATTTTGGAAAGATTCAAAAACTGTGCGTTTTCGTCTATATTCGGTGAGGAATAATGAGCAATCATTTGTCGCCCTGCCGAATTGGGATCATTTTCCTCATTCGGATCTCCATATAATTGAGAGAAGTATTCTTCCACGGTGGCAAGACCAATAGCCAAACTAAAGGTTTGATCTCTATAGTAACCGGTACGCCAATCCCCGGGTTGAAAAAATTTTGATAAAGCAATTTGTGGGATTTCTTTTCCATCAGAAAAAATACCAAATTTCGCTTTACCGGTCAGTACTTCCTTCCTTCCTATTAAACTAGTATGCCTGCTTAGGCAGGCCAGTCGATAATCTTCTAAGACTTCTCTTTTAAATTCGTCAAAAGAAAGTGAATCTCCCAATGTCTCTGTTTCAGAATGATTTAAAGTGGTCATTGTTTTTGATTAGGATACAAATTTAAGGAAATAAAAAGACTTTTAAAAGATTGATTCTTCTTCAAAAGAACACACGCTTTCACTTTATTAAGATACAAATATCTTCTCATTTTGGCAAATTATTTGTACATTGCATGGCTATGAAGTACGAATAAAGAATCTTTCAATCTTTAATTTTAAAACATAAAAAAAATGAAAAAGTTTTTTCTTTTGGCGGCAATTGCCCTATTTACTTTCAGTATAAACAGTACAGCTCAGACAGCTAACAACAACACTACAGAACAACAAAAATCTCCGTTTGACGGTATTGTAGAATTTAGTCAGGATACAATAGATTATGGAACAACCAAGTTAAACAAACCTGTTACTGTAACTTTTAAATTCACTAATGTTGGCGAAAAACCATTAATCATTAAAGATGCACAAGCCAGCTGCGGATGTACCACTCCGGACTGGACAAAAGCACCTGTTTTACCCGGAAAATCAGGCACCATAAAAGCTACTTATAACGCTTCAGGGATGGGAAAAATAATGAAAACTGTATTTGTAAACTTCCAGGGAATTCCACGCGCTAAACAACTAATTCTTACCGGTGAGGTGCTCAAATAAAAATATATCGAAAGTATTTTTTAACTTTATTTGAGGCTGCTATTTATTAAGATTACATTATCACCTGGCTAGCATCTTTTTTATTGTAGCCGGGTGATTTATTCATATCACTACCTTAAAAAATGAACCCTATATGCCCACGATTAGTAACCGAGGCTTAAAAATGCCTTCTTCTCCAATCAGAAAGCTTAATCCGCTAGCAGATGCGGCAAAAAAAAGAGGAACAAAGGTTTATCATCTCAATATTGGTCAACCCGATATAGCTACGCCAAAATCAGCAATGGAAGCTGTTCGCACATCAAGTTTTGAAACACTTTCCTATAGCCCGAGTGCAGGAATAGAAAGTTATCGAAATAAATTATCTAAATATTATGCTAAAAATGACATCTCTGTATCGCCTTCTCAGATTATCGTCACTGTAGGCGGATCCGAAGCTATTTCCTTCGGATTTATGAGCTGCCTGGATCCGGGAGATGAAGTGCTCATTCCTGAACCTTTTTATGCCAATTACAATGGATTTGCTACAACAACGCAGGTTACTGTTAAGCCGGTTACATCAAGCATAGAAAACAATTATGCACTTCCTGATTTTGCACAATTCGAAGAAAACATAGGACCCAAAACCCAGGCCATTCTAATTTGTAATCCCAGCAACCCAACCGGATATTTATACAGCAAAGAGGAACTGGAACAACTGAAAGATTTATGTAAGAAACATGATTTATTCCTTTTTGCAGATGAAGCCTACAGAGAATTCTGTTACATAGGAGAACACTTCTCCGCATTACAGTTGGAAGACATGGATGAGCATGTCATTTTAATGGATACTATTTCTAAAAGATACAGTGCCTGTGGTGCCAGAATCGGTGCATTGGTAACAAGAAATGAACAAATTTTAGAAATCGCATTAAAATTTGCTCAAGCCAGATTAAGTCCACCCACCTTTGCTCAGATATTGGAGGAAGCCGCGGTAGATTTACCCGAAACCTACTTCACAAAAATGCAGGCTAAATATAAATCGCGAAGAGACTTGCTTGTAAGCGAATTGCAAGCAATGGATGGCGTAGAATGTCCGCTACCACTGGGTGCTTTTTATGCCATGGCCAAGCTGCCTGTGGATGATTCGGAAAAATTCTGTCAATGGCTACTTAATGATTTTTCTTTCGATGGCGCAACGGTCATGCTTGCCCCTGCTACCGGATTTTACGCAACCCCCGGTCTCGGAAAACAAGAAGTAAGGCTAGCATACGTACTCAATGAAGAAGAAATAGAAAAAGCAATGACTTGCCTGAAAGAAGCTTTAAAGCAATATCCGGACAAACTTTAATTTAACAAAGTTTAAACTTTTAGTTTAAATAGATTCCTTATTTTTGTACTCAACGTCATTTAGACTAAAAGCTATTATTAAAAATATTTTAAATTATGGTCATCCACTTCAGATGATCATCGTAGAGAGGATGGGAGTAAGGTCTTCGGTTTAATCCGAAGACCTTTTTTTTGTGTTAAGCCCTATTTATTTTCTATTTTTGTCACTCATAAACATGGAGAAAGAAAAGATATATCACATAGATAATTGTCAGATAATTCGGGTTCGATTCAACCAAAAAATTATCCACATCCCCAACAATAAGGGTCTTAAATGCATTATTAAAGATAATAATACAAAGAAATTAGCACAACAAATAAAAAGTGACTATCGCTCTATTTTCAAACAGCCTTTGAAAATTTCAAACCAGTCTCTGATTATAGAAATTTGGGGGCATGTTGTTATAGAAAAATGGACTTATCGACTAGCCCGAAAACTGAATAGAGAAAAAGTGTGGACACTCCATAAGACAATCTACCACCACTGTAAAGTGGTAGATTGTGGAGAAAAATCCATTGACAACAATAGAAAAATTTGGGATTTTCTGAGTTGGTTTTATCCGCTGTTTTATTTTTTTCTGTAGGATTTCCGGTGTATCATATATTTACTAATAATTTGATACTTTATCAGTTTATATTTTGATTTTGTATTTTAATACCCGAGGTTAGCACCCCGAGTTTACGTATCTTTCATTTTAACAAACTAATACGTCATTAACGTCCCTGTCCAGATCCTTTCTTTATTCTTTTTGTTTCAGATTGAATACCGGTATCATTATATTTTTTCACCTTCACCTTTTGATTTCCGAAATTCCAGGTAAAAGTCAGATTAAACGCTCGTTGATTCAGAACATTTTTGATTTGTGTATGCATATTTCCAAAATCAATAGCTCCATCAACATTCAGAGTTTGGAATATATCCTGAACATTTAATTTAACAGAAGCCTTTTCATTCCAGAAAGACTTTTCAATACCGGCAGAAATCATCCCCATAGGATTAATAACAAGCGGCCCAATAATAAATTTAGATCGATACATACCGGTTAACTCTGCTTTCCAATGATGAGGCAATATAAAACTCTGATGGGTATTAATCATAAAAGAGGTAAACCCTTTATCTAAATGATATCCATTATACAAACCCTCGTAATGTTTGTAAAATATACGAATACTGTTATAAGTCTGCCACCAATTTGTAATCTTCACTGGCAATCCCAATGTAAGAGTATAATTATCCATATCATTTAAATTGTCCTGTGTTTGATAAGTGGTATGAATAGAATCAATCTGACGAACTATCTGTGTCATAATATCACTAGTATGGCTATAATTAAATACGGCTGAATACTTCCTGTGAAATGTATAAGAAAGTTCAAAAGAATTTACAAACTGAGGTTTTAAATAAGGATTTCCTTCCTGATAGGTATATTCATCAATATAATAAACAAACGGATTTAAGTTTTGATAGTTCGGACGATCGATTCGCCTTGCATAAGAAAAGCCCAGAATATGATTTGAACTCAGGGTTTTCGTGATAGACAAATTGGGGAAAAGTTCGAAATAACTATTTTCATTTAAAGAATCGGTGGTTAGCTGATTCGCATGCGTAACAGTCTGTTCTCCACGTAATCCCAATTTTGAACTCCATCCATTTTTAAATTTCTTAGAGAAACTTACATAAGCAGCATTAACGTTTTCCTTATAAATAAAATGATTGGTAGATCTCGCATCAGCCTGCCAACTACCATTCTTAAACATCTTAAAAACACTATTATTATCGGTATGCACATAACTATATTTCAATCCCGCTTCCAATTTTGTTGTCTTGCTAAAAGGATGTACATAATCTATTTTGGCAGCATAGATATTCACCGTACTAGGCTGTTTCCCTTTTCGTTTTTTGGGATCATGTAAAACATTACCTTGACTATCAGTAACCTCTGTCACAATAGATTGTGGCATGGATTGATAAAAACGATTATAGTCCATATT
>Ga0079226_10003163_pt1 | contig 12664 bp, 11 predicted proteins | sample Poulit2014_FD_76345 | JGI IMG/M metagenome (GOLD analysis project Ga0079226, IMG submission 76345) | Agricultural soil microbial communities from Georgia to study Nitrogen management - Poultry litter 2014 | ecosystem: Environmental > Terrestrial > Soil > Agricultural land | place: USA: Georgia... | reverse complement strand
GATTCCCAACGCGCCCTTTGATCTTTCATTAGTTGAGGCAATTGAGTCGCTACCTCAACGCTTCAAAGTGCTCGATAACAGCATTGAAGATCTAAAAGCATATATGACGACTGAGTTAACGAAGTAAGGATTAGAGTTACAATGAAAAAAACATCATTCCCTAAGAGCGAAATTAAGGTTGTATTATTAGAAGGTGTGCATCAAGAAGCGGTAAAATATTTTGAAAAAGAGGGCTACTCGAACATCGAATATCACCCGAAAGCGCTTGAAGGCGCAGAGCTTCTCGAAGCGATCAAAGACGCGCACATTCTAGGGATTCGCTCGCGTACTCAGTTAACGGAAGATGTGCTTGCACACGCTGAGAAATTGATGGCGGTGGGCTGTTTCTGTATTGGAACCAACCAAGTGAATTTAGTGGAAGCGGAGCGCCGTGCGATTCCGGTATTTAACGCGCCGTACTCCAACACCCGCTCGGTGGCTGAACTTGTGATCGCTGAGATGATCATGCTCAAACGTGGCATTCCTTACAAAAACTACATGTGTCATGAAGGCGGCTGGATGAAATCAGCAAAAGACTCCTTCGAGGTGCGCGGTAAAACCCTGGGTATCATCGGGTACGGTCACATCGGTACGCAGGTGGGGATCTTAGCGGAAAGCTTCGGGATGCATGTAATCTATTATGATATCGAATCGAAATTAGCGCTTGGAAATGCTCAACCTGCAAGCTCATTAAATCGCCTTCTTGAAGAGTCGGACATTGTGACGCTTCACGTTCCTGAAGATGCGACCACGAAAAACTTAATGAGCCGTGAACGCCTTGCATTTATGAAGCAGAGCTCGGTGTTAATTAACGCATCGCGCGGAACGGTCGTTGACCTTGATGCGCTTGCGGAATTTATCGAAAAAGGGCATATCTCAGGGGCGGCGATCGACGTATTCCCCGTTGAGCCAAAATCCAATAACGATGAATTTATCTCACCGCTACGTAAATTACAAAACGTAATTTTAACCCCGCACATTGGGGGATCAACGGTTGAAGCGCAGAAAAATATCGGGATTGAAGTGGCCTCGAAACTCGTGCTCTATTCAGATAATGGATCAACGCTTTCAGCGGTGAACTTCCCCGAAGTATCGCTTCCAAAACAGCCAGGCAGCAATCGTATTTTACACGTGCATAAAAACCGCCCAGGCATTTTGCATGAGGTGAATCAGCATGTTTCAAAACTTGATTTAAATATCAATGCGCAATACCTCCAAACTTCCGCTGAGATGGGGTATGTCGTACTTGATGTATCAGGTTGTGAAGATGCGGCGCTCAAGCTCTATGAAGCGATGAAAGAGATCGATGGTACACTTAAGTGCCGAATTTTATACTAGTAACATAAAGGATTGATAAGGTGTCACTTCAGGATCAATTACTCAAAGCGGGTCTTATTTCAAAAGATAAGGCAAAAAAGATCGTTTCGGATAAGAAGCGTCGCAAGCATCAAGCCCATCGAGATAAATCGGTGCGGGCAGAGCTTGAGACCGAGAAGAAGAAACGTCAGGAAGAGCTAAAAGCATTTGATGAAGCGAAGCGCGCGATGGATCGTGAGAAAAATCGTGAGATTCAGGAAGATGAGGCGCGTAAAGCGGCTCGAATTGAAGCAAGACGCCTAATCGATACTGAGCGCGTCGATAATGCGAGGGATAAGCGCTCTGAGAGCTCTGAGCGCTTTAACTTTAGCTCTGATGGTAAAAAGGTGCGTTTTGTCACTGTCACGCCTGAGCAGAGCAAAATGCTCGCGGAAGGTAAGCTTGCAATCTGCCGCAATGATCGGGATGGGTATGATTTCCCCATCGTGCCGAAAAAAGTGGCGGAGCGTCTTCTTGAGATTGAAGCGATCGAAAAGGGGCGCTGGGTCTATTTTCTAGCCGATCCAACGGAAGTAAGCGAAGCAGACGATGAATGGGCGGCGTGGGATGCCTATGAGGCAAGTTTAAAAGACGAATAGTCTCTATTGAGGGCTACTAAATCCCTCATCGCGAATCTAAGCGCTGTGACGCGTTAAACCGTTTATAAAGGAGAGTGGAGTAGCTCTCCTTTTTTTGTGCGCGTAGAAAGCCTCTGAGGCGGCTCAGAACGAGGTAGAAAAGAGAGAGGCTGGGATCAGAGGTAGGGGAAATGGAAGGAACACAAAAAAAGCCTTCGAAACTTTTTAACGTGTCTCGAAGGCTTTTTTGGCAGAACGCCCATTTAAGTTATTTAAGCAATATACATATACATTTTACAAACGGTGCACTGGTGAATCATGATACGAGGGGAAAATAGATTGTGAGCTTTAAAAGCGAGAGGAGTGCAGGCTAAGTGTAGTTATCATGCACAGCTTTTAGCTCAAGAGATCGATGATCACAGATGCGGAAAAATTATTTACTTTTACGTTCCTCTTCTTCTTTTGCTTTTTTAAGGAAGAAGTAAGTCAGGAATCCGGCCATACCGAACATAAAGACTAATCCTAATGCGCTTGCTACTACTACCAGAAAATCACTCGACGCGACCATATGAGTTCTCCTATTTGAATGTGAAGGATTAATTCGAACTTTTTGCTATAGGGCTAGAACTTGTCAAGCTCTTCAACCCCTTGGCTTCTAAAGGAATCATGCCAAATTCAAGGATTAATAACTTGATTAATATCAAATGAGACTGTTTGGAGTGGCGATAAGAGGGGAAAGGTTGGCTAAGATCAAGGAAGGAGGGGTATTTTCGATAGATAAGAAAAAAGCACTATACCGTGAGGAATAGTGCTTTTTAAATGTGGTGGCTCGAGGCAGAATCGAACTGCCGACACGCGGATTTTCAATCCGCTGCTCTACCGACTGAGCTATCGAGCCGCTGTTGATGTAGAGTATTAAACAGCTTTTTCGCCGTTTGGTCAAATCTATTTTCGCTCAAAGATTACGCAAGTGCTAGGTTTGGTCTTTTTTGTCGCTTATTATGAAGAGCTCGACCGGTGCAAATTAGGCTAAAACAGATGGGTTTCGCAAATTTAGAAAAAATCATCAAAGATTCGATAAAAGACGGATTTCCGAGTGCTCAGATCGCAATTGAGCACAAAAGTAGCAGAATCTACCAAAAAGCCTTCGGGCATCGAACCCTCATTCCGGCTAATAATTGTGCAAATTTAATGACGCATTACGATATCGCATCGCTCACGAAGGTATTTAGTCTGGCATTTGGCTATCAATCGCTCCTGACAAAGGGGAAATGCAATCTTGATTGCTCGCTTTTTGATCTACTTACAGAAGAGAGAGAGCAGGGGCTTATCCTCCCGAGAGAAAAAGAGGCGATTACGCTCTATGATCTTCTCACCCACAGCGCCGGATTTGAGCCAAATCCCCTTTTTTACGATCCTTCTTATAGTGAAACGCTCTATTGTCAGGATCGCTCTCAGTTTTTACAAAAACTCTTGCTCACGCCTCTCGTGCATCCGCCAAAAACGACAGCGCTCTATTCCGATGTGGATTTTATGCTGCTGACATTTCTGTTTGAGCGGATTGCCGGGGAGTCACTGCAGCATTATTTGAAAAAAACTTTTTGGACACCGCTTGGGATTGAGGATTCCATCGATTACCGGCCACTTGAAAATGCAGCGATGCGCGATAACATTGCCGCGACAGAGCTTGCGGGGAATCGTCGGGATGGTGTGATCGACTTTCCCAATATTCGTCAAGAGGTGATCTATGGTGAGGTGCAGGATGAAAAAGGCTTTCACTGCATGGATGGGATTTCAGGGCACGCCGGGCTCTTTGCCAATAGCGATGCACTGTTGAAATTGATGACACTTATGCGGGGCGATAACGATTATTTCTCTAATCAGGTCATTGAGCAGTTTTTAACGCCGAGCTGGCTTGATCCGACCTTTGGCATCGGTTGGCGTCTTAATGGGGCGGATATGGGTTATATGTGCGGCGATTATGCTTCAAGCGAGGCCTATGGGCATACCGGCTGGACGGGCTGTCTGATTTTGCGCGATCCGAAATATGATCTCACTATCAGTTATCTCACTAATCGCAAACATACGCGCGTTGTCGATCCTGGTAAAAATCCCAATCTTTTTTATGGCGATACGTTGCCGGCGGGGAAATATCGTATCATAGTGAATGAAATTTACCGTGAGCTTGGGCTAGCGTAGTCCGAGGGCTTTTTTCTATTTCCTACAGGAGCATTGAATGCCAAAGCGACTCTTTTTCTTAAAACTCTTGGTGGCCCTTGGTTTGGGCGGCTTAATGACGTTTGGATTTGCCCCCTTTAATTGGGGCTATGGCGTGCCGGTGTTGCTTGCGTTTTTTTTACTGCTGCTTCGCGGTGAGCGGGGAAAACGTGCCTTTATGCTCGGCAGTGGCTTTGGTTTTGGCTTTTTCGCGTTTGGGATTGCGTGGGTTCATATTAGTCTGCATCAATTTGGGGGCGCGTCGCTTGGGCTATCGATGGGGATGGCGATGCTCCTTGCACTCTATCTTGCGCTCTATTACGGCGTGCTGGCGTGGATTGTGGGGCGAAGCAAGCTCGGTTTAGTGATGACCTATGGGTTTCTCTTTCCGGTTGTGGGCGTTTTGCTTGAATTGGTGCGTGCGCATCTCTTTACTGGCTTTCCGTGGCTTGCGCTAGGATACAGTTTGACGGAGATGCCCTTCGCGCCATTTTTATTTTCAACGATGGGAGCCCTTTTAAGCAGTTTTTGGGTCTATTTTGTGGCGGGGATTCTTGTTCTGTTTGTTTTACAGTTTGCAATGAAGATCGTGCTCGCGCGTCAGGTTCAGCTTTCTGGATGCGAAACACTTCTCCGCTTTCCGCTTCTCTATGGTTTATTGCTCGCAGGAATTGTCGGGATTGCCTATGAATGGGTCGGTGAGCCGATCGAGCCGAGTAGGAAGACCGTTCGCGCGGGATTATTGCAAGGGAATATCGCCCAAGATGCGAAGTTTCATGACGATTTTATCTATCACACGCTCGACACCTATTTTGATCTTATTGCCAAAGTGTCCGATCGCGTCGATCTCATTGTGATGCCGGAGACAGCGATTCCGATTGTTTATGATGGGCGCGATGGTGTGAGTGCGCATTTTCACCGCTTAGCGGAGCTCGGTAATACCGATATTATCAGCGGGATTTTTACCGGTGACCGGTTAACGGAGCGTTTTCGAAATGGGCTGGTGCACTATGGAAAGAGCGATCAAACGGATTATTTTTATGAAAAATACCGACTGCTTCCGTTTGGCGAATATATTCCGTTTCGCGGGCTTTTAAGCCATTTTAATGATTGGATAGAGATTCCCTATAGCGATCTTGAGGCAGGGCAAAAAGAGCAAGCGCCGTTTCAGTTCCGTTCGACTAAGGCCAAAGGGAGCGCTTCGATCTGTTATGAGGCGGTTTTTGGCGATATGCTCCGCTATCAAGCGGGGCAGAGCGAATTTTTAATTAATGTGAGTAATGATGCGTGGTTTGGCGAATCGATTGGCCCGTGGCAACATCTGCAAATCGCTCGTGCGCGTAGCATTGAATTGGCGCGACCGATGATTCGAGCTACCAATACCGGCGTGACCGCGATGATCGATCATCAAGGAAAAATATTGGGCGTATTGCCTCAATTTGAAACCGATGCGTTAGTGGGAGAATTTCAGCCGATGACGGGATTAACTGCCTACGCAAAATTGGGCGATGGCATGTGGATTTTAATCTTATTGGGCGTGAGCGGATTGATGGTCTTTGTGACAAAGCGTTACGCTCGCCGTCTTTTCTAATCGGTATTCGAGTAGATTAAGATCGATTCGGCAAGCGTTTTAATGGAATAGAGTATTGATTGGGTGGTGGGTTATTTTTGAGGGGTATTCTCTGAATTTGCGCGTTTACCAAATCCTACTCGGCCCTCTCGGAAGGGGAGTGGGCTATAGCGCGAATAGAGAACGCAGCCGGTAAAGAGCAGAATCGTTAAGAGGAAAATCACGCTCGAGACACCATGCTCGCCACTGCTCCAAAGATCGGTCGCAACGACAAAATATAAGAGCGATAGAAAGCTGGTCCAAGCGTGGGTATAGCGTTGCGCGCGTAAAATACCTCTTGATGGAAATAGAAGCGGGACTAACAGACCAATCACGAGCGGACCGCGTGGGAGATCAGGATAAATCACGTTACCCACGATGAGATAGACAAGAAAAAAGAAGAGCGCAATGTAGGAAAAGAGCGCCATCAGACGGGAAATGGAAACAATCGGTAAACGCATAGCTACTCGTAAAATTACTGTATAATTGAAAGCGTCAAGTTTATCACAGATTTTAAGAGGAGCGTTATGCCAGAACTGCCAGAAGTGGAAACCGTTAAGCGAGGTGTCTCACCCTATCTTTTGGGGAACAAAATTGCGCGGATTGAGGTGCGTAATGGTCGGCTGCGCTATCCGGTAGGCAAGGAGATTCATGTACTTGAAGGGGAAACAGTACAAACGGTATCGCGCCGGGCAAAATACCTTCTAATCGAGACAGATAATTACAGGCTTGTCGTGCACTTGGGGATGTCAGGGGCGATCAGTGTTTTTGATTCTGATTTCCCGCCGCGTAAGCATGATCATCTCATTATCCATCTTGAGAGTGGCAAAGCGCTCTTTTATAACGATGCTCGGCGTTTTGGGTTTGCGCGAACTTATGGAATCGATGAGATGCCCGATTATTTGAATCAGCTTGCGCCAGAGCCACTGAGTGATGCATTTAATCTCACTTATTTTTCAGGGCTACTTAAGGATCGTAAACGGGCGATTAAAACGGTGTTGATGGATCAAAAAATGGTGGTGGGCGTTGGAAATATTTACGCCAATGAATCGCTCTTTCTCTCTAAAATTAATCCCCACAGGGAAGCGCGATCGCTGACGAAAAAAGAGCAAGAAACACTGCTAGGCAATATCAAAAAAGTTTTAGAAAAAGCGATCGAACAGGGCGGTACAACGCTGAAAGATTTCTCAAAACCCGATGGCACGCCGGGTTATTTTGCGCAAGAATTATTGGTCTATGGACGGGAGGGGAAACCTTGCCCGAACTGCGATGCGCCTATTATTCGAACAGTAATCACACAGCGATCAACTTTTTATTGTGAAAGCTGTCAACGCGCATAAAAAGAGGTGGAATTTTTATAAAAACATGTTAACGTGAAGATACTTTAAAAAGATTGTTAATTGTAAAGATTCTTTAGCGTTTCAGGGGTTGCTAAGCATAAAACTAAAAGCCCCTGATCTTATATCAATAAAGGAGATAACTATGAATGTAAGCTTAACAGGAAATGGTTTGGAATTAACCGAAGCGCTTCGTAACTATGTTGAAGAGCGTTTCTCTAAATTAGAGCGTCATAGTGATAATATTACTAAGGTTCATATCGTATTATCGACGGAGAATAAGCGCCAAACAGCAGAGGTAAGTTTACATATTGCTAAAGCGAAAGATATCCACGCAGAATCGGTGTCGGAAGATATGTATGCATCGATCGATGATTTAGCTAATAAAGTGGAACGTCTCTTAGTGAAACAGAAAGAGAAAGCGCTTGATGCGAAACGTCAGCCGGGAGTAGCACCTGCAGTTGACGCAGAATAAATAAAAGAAGCTAAAAAAAGATTCGAAAAAATGAGATAATAGAAAAGCTCTGTACTGCACAGAGCTTTTTTACGTTTTGCGAGGTAGATTGGGATGAATGTGGCTACACCTGAGATTAAGAGAGAGGCGACGCATTTAGTCGTTGGATTCGGCATTACCGGGCTTTCCATGGTGAAAGCGTTACGCAAATTGGGTGTCAAAACCCTCTGGGCGATCGATAGCCGTCAAACCCCTCCCAATCATGCTGATATTGAAGCGATTGCCGATCGCGTTGCCGTTGGTGTATTTGATGAGGCGATGCTCGATCAATGCGATTATCTCTGGATAAGCCCCGGCGTTCCGCTCGCAACAGAAGCTCTCCAGAATGCACTAGCACGTCTGCCAAAAGAGCAAACCGGTGGCGACATTGAGATTTTTGCGCGTTTGGTTGACGATCCGATTATCGGCATCACGGGAACCAATGGCAAAAGCACGGTGACCACCATGGTGGGCAATATCGTCAAAGAGGCCGGGCGCTCGCTCTATATGGGCGGCAATTTAGGTGAGCCTGCGTTAAATCTTTGGATGCAATATGAGGAAGATCAGAGCGTTGCCAATGTGGAAAAACCGGTGTTTGTGCTCGAGCTCTCTAGTTTTCAGCTCGAAACCACTTACAGTTTACAGGCAAGCGTCGGCATTATTTTAAATATCGCGCCCGATCATCTTGACCGTTATCCCAATTTTAAAGCCTATCAAGATACTAAATTAACGCTGCTCGATCAGTCAGAGATTTCGATTGTTCCGAGCGATTGTCCTGCGGCGATCGAATATTGCGAAAAAGCAGGGCTTTCTTATCAAACATTTTCTCTAGAAGATCCTCAAAGCAATTATTACGGCGATATTGCGCGTAAAGTGATTATTAAACGCATTCAGGAAATGCCGATTGTGGGCTATGGGCAGAGCCGTCTTGGGGGCTTTCATAATATTTTAAATATGGTGTCGAGCGTTGCAATTTGTGATGCTCTTCACCTTGCGCACACCGCGATCGAACGAGGCTTAGAGACCTATGAACCTCTTCCGCACCGCTGCGTTTTAGCCCGTGAAAAGGATGGCGTTCGCTACTATAACGATTCAAAAGCGACCAACATCCCGTCAACGGAAGCGGCGATCTCAGGCTTTGCTGAACCGAAATGGTTAATTTTAGGTGGCGTGACGAAAGGGCAGGATTTTTCTACCTTAACTCCTGAGCTTGATGATTCCATTAAAAAAGTCTACTTAATTGGAACGGAGATCTCTGCTATTATTTCCCATATTCCGAAAGAAATTCCACATGAATATGTCGAAACGCTAGCGCGTGCTGTGGAAAAAATTGATCAAGAAGCAACTTCGGGCGATGTGGTACTTTTCTCACCGGCGTGCGCGAGCTTTGATCAATTTAAAGGCTTTGAGGCGCGTGGCGATCATTTTATTGAGTTAGTTAACGCGCTATAAAACGAAGGGGGCGAGTTTGAACGACGAGAAAAGAATCCGGATTACCTTTGATCCGTGGTTATCGGTAGTGGTGGTATTGCTGCTCTGCATTAGCATGCTGATGGTCACCTCATCGTCGGCCTATGTGGCGCGTTCGTACGATGTCGGCATCTATCATTACAGCATCCGGCAAGGAATCTATATCGGGGGCGGTATTTTGATGGCCTATCTGACCTTTAAAGTCCCCCTTGAAACGTGGTACCGTATCACGCCGCTCTTAATTATGCTCACTTTTGTGTTCCTTATATTGGTCTTGATTCCCGGCATTGGGCGAGAGATTAACGGGGCAATGCGCTGGATTCCGATGAAATTTATGAACGTCCAGCCTGCTGAGATGGCCAAAGTATTCTGCATTATCTATATCGCCAGTTACTTGCATCGCCATCATGCAACGCTTAAAACCTCCACGATGGCGTTAGTTGCGCCGCTTTTTGTGCTCGGTGCGTTTGGGTTTTTCCTGCTATTAGAGCCCGACTTTGGGTCAACCACGATTATTTTAGCCGTCGGTTTAACGATGATTTTTATCGCCGGCGTTTCACTGTGGCGCTTTGGTTTAATGCTCGCCATTACCCTTGGACTTATGGTAGCGGCGCTCTATAGTTCTCCGTATCGTAAAGCTCGTCTCGCGGTCTTTTTAGACCCTTGGCAAGATATGTATAACCAAGGCTATCAGCTTATCAATTCGCTCATCGCCATCGGCCGCGGAAAACTTGGCGGCGTTGGTATTGGTGAGAGCGTGCAAAAACTTGGTTATCTGCCTGAATCGCATACGGACTTTATTTTTTCGATCTACGCGGAAGAGTTGGGCTTTTTTGGCGTGGTGGTCTTGATCGGGCTCTATCTCCTCTTTTTAAATCGTGCCTATCATATTGGTAATCGAGCAGAGCGTTTAGAGCTTCGTTTTGCGGCGTATCTTGCCTATGGAATCGGGACACTTGTGACGCTCCAAGCCTTTACTCATATGGGCGTGACGCTGGGACTATTGCCCACAAAAGGGTTGACGCTCCCGCTTGTGAGTTATGGCGGATCGAGCATGGTTATGATGATTATTGCGGTGAGTATTCTTTTTAGAATAGACATTGACACACAGTCACTTCAATATCAAAATTACTTAAAATATAGAGAAAAAGAGGCGCAGAAAGCGGCCAAGCAAGCTGAAAAAGAGGCGGCACTTGCAGCAAAAGAAGCGGCGCGTCTAAAAGAGCCGCTTATTTCACAATCCCCTGATGAGATTGAGCTTTCTTCGGTTGAGCTTTCCTCGGCAGATTTTAAAGGAGCGCCACATCATGGCTGATACAATTGTAATTATGGCCGGCGGAACGGGTGGACATATTTTTCCGGGGCTTGCGGTGGCGAAATCTTTAGAGGCAAAAGGGTACGAAATCCATTGGCTTGGTGCCTATGGACTTGAGACGACGCTGGTGCCAAACGCCGGAATTCCGCTCCATTCGGTGCCAATTAAAGGCTTACGTGGAAATGGGGTATTCGGTTGGATTAAGCTCCCATTTCAATTAACTCGCGCCGTTTGGAATGCGATGCGCTTTTTACAAAAAGTGAAGCCAAAATGTGTGGTGGGATTTGGCGGTTATGCGGCGGCGCCCGGCGGTATTGCCGCAAAATTATTGGGGATTCCTGTGATTATCCACGAGCAAAATGCAGTGGCGGGGATGGTCAATAAACTCTTATCGAAATTTAGTACAAAAATCTTATCGGGCTTTCCTGTTGCGCTTCCGGATGTGGAAGTGGTGGGTAATCCCGTTCGTAAAGAATTGCTTGAGATTAAACCCTATCAGGAGCGTTATGCTGCGCGTGGCAATGCGCCGCTTCGGCTTTTGATCGTCGGGGGGTCTCAAGGGGCAAAGCGCCTCAATGAGATCGTTTTTGAGGCCATCGGATCGATCGATCGTCCGGTGGAAATCTACCATCAAGTGGGCAAAAATTGGATCGAACATTATGCAGAATTAAAAGAGAGCGCAGGGCTTGATGGTCTTTATCGTCCTGTGGCGTTTATTGATGATATGAAGTCCGCGTATGAGTGGGCCGATCTTGTGATTTGCCGAGCCGGTGCGCTGACAGTCGCTGAGGTATTAGCGGTGAATGTGGCGAGCTTTTTCGTGCCATTTCCCTATGCGGTGGATGATCATCAGACGGAAAACTGCCGCGGAGCATTTGAAGCGGGCGCTGCATTTTTAGTGCAAGAGCGTGATTTAACGAGTACCGATTTAGCAGACACAATTAATCAATTTACGCGTGAAACCGCTGTTGAGATGGCGGGAAAAAGTGAGTCTTTAGCGAAAAAAGAGGCTACTAACACGATCGTAACAATTATTCAAAAGGTTATAAATAGGCATGAATCAGACAATTTATCTATCTCCTAACAGCATGCGTCGCATCAATCGTATTCACTTTGTCGGAATCGGCGGTTCGGGCATGTGTGGGATCGCAGAGGTCCTTATTAATCTTGGATATGAAGTGACCGGCTCTGATATTGCCGCCTCGCCGGTAGTTGAGCACTTAATTGAGCTTGGGGCACTGGTTTGGATTGGGCACGATGGCGAGCATGTCAGTGGCGCCGATGTGGTGGTGACTTCAACGGCGGTTAAAGAGGATAATCCGGAAGTGGTTCAGGCAAAAGCGGAGCACATTCCCATTGTCCCGCGCGCGATGATGCTCGGTGAATTGATGCGTTTTCGTTTTGGAATTGCGGTAGCGGGAACCCACGGAAAAACCACGACGACAAGTCTTTTAGCCTCGATTTTAGATGAGGCGGGCATGGACCCGACCTATGTGATTGGCGGGCGTTTAAATAGCTCAAATGCCAATGCGCGTTTGGGGCTTGGGCAATATCTCGTCGCGGAAGCGGATGAATCGGATGCCTCATTCCTTCATCTTCACCCGATGTCGGCGATCATCACTAATATTGATCGCGACCACATGAGCACCTATGGCAATGACTTTGAAAAGTTACGCCAAACCTTTGTGGATTTCCTCCATCATCTGCCATTTTACGGGCTTGCGGTACTTTGCCTTGATGATGAAGAGGTGCGTAATTTAATTCCGCGCATTCATCGCCCGATCCTCACTTATGGGGAAGCCGAAGGGGCGGATTATCAGCTGATTGAATATAAATCGGAAGGCATGATGAGCTGTTTTACCGTTAAAATGCCAACGGGCGTGAGTGAATTCAAAGTCGCGCTTCCGGGCCGTCATAGCGTATTAAATAGTTTGGCCGCGATTGCGATTGCCACCGATTTAGGCGTACCACAGCCAGCGATTCGTCGTGCCTTGATGCGTTTTAAAGGGATTGGTCGCCGCTTCCAGATGCATCGTCCGGTTCGCTTTAAAGCAGGCGGTGAAGCGCTTGTGATGGAAGATTATGGCCATCACCCAACGGAAATTCGCGCGGTCTATGATGCGCTGACAACGGCCTATCCTGAAAAACGCGTAGTAGTGGCGTTTCAGCCCCATCGTTATTCCCGTACCGAAGAGCTCTTTGATGAGTTTGTTGAGGTATTAAGTGGCATTGATAATGTCTTAATTACCG
>Ga0079226_10003161_pt1 | contig 12666 bp, 13 predicted proteins | sample Poulit2014_FD_76345 | JGI IMG/M metagenome (GOLD analysis project Ga0079226, IMG submission 76345) | Agricultural soil microbial communities from Georgia to study Nitrogen management - Poultry litter 2014 | ecosystem: Environmental > Terrestrial > Soil > Agricultural land | place: USA: Georgia... | reverse complement strand
ACAACCCGAGGTTTATCTTGCTAATGTCACAAAAATTTTAGATGAAAATGGTAAGATTAATAATGACGAGACGATTCAATTCCTTCAAACATTTGTCGATGCATTTATCGATTTAATTGATCGCTATGTAGACTAATAATCTAAAAAAGCTAGCCAAAAAACTTGGCTAGCTTTTTTTATGCGGTGATTTGTTCTTCTTTAATCAATCCGTCTTTCATTGTAATAATTTGATCAGCAAATTTCAACATCTCTTCTTCATGTGTCACAAGTAATGTTGTAATATTTAATTGACGTGTTAAATCTTGAATTAATTGCATCACTTCTTTTGAGCGTTTGGAGTCAAGGCTTGCCGTTGGTTCATCTGCAAATAACATCGCTGGTTTATGAATAATTGCGCGTGAGATAGCGACGCGTTGCTTTTCTCCCCCTGAAAGCGAAGCTGGATACGCATCTTTCCTATCTTCCATGCCAACTAGCTTTAATACCCGTCTTGCTTCTGCTCGTTTTTCTTTTTTACTCAATTTAGAATTAGCAACATCAAGCATCAGGACTAATTGTTCTTCTGAGGTTAGAAAAGGGACAAGATGTGAAGCTTGAAAGATAAAGCCAAACTCTTCAGCACGGATTTCACGTATGTCATCTTGTTTCATCTTTGATAAGTTATTTCCTTCGAAAATAACATCACCACCTGTTGCTGGTTGAAGTCCGGCTGCAATTGTTAGTAGAGTACTTTTTCCTGAACCTAACGCACCGACTAACGCTGTTACTTGACCTTTTTTTAATTTAAGGTCGATACCTTTTAATACTTGTTCTTCTACTTCACCATTTTGAAAGTTTTTTGTTAAATTATCTATTTTAAACTGCGTCATTTTTATACCTCTCCTTGTTGAATTGCTTGTAGTGGTTGAATTCTTTTAATTTGAATGCCTGATAATGTTGCACCGATAAATCCAATCACTAAAAAGACAACTGCGAGTGTTGCTGATGTTGCAAATGGTAAGTGAAACGGCATACCTTCTGGTGCAAAGTTTGAAAACAATTGACTCATTCCAATCGATAAGGCTAGCGCAATCGTTGTAATAATAAACATTTGCGTCCACATCATTTTAAATAGCATACTTGTTTTTACACCAATTGCTTTTAAAATACCATAAAGCCCTATTTTTTGAACGTTCATCATGTAGAAGAAGATTCCAAATAACATCCCACTAATAACGACTAAAAACCAAACAATCATATTTAATGATAATTGTTCTGCATTATAACTTGGTATTGTATTTAAAAACTCATTATTTGAAAATGCTTGTAAACCACTGATTGATTTCGCTTCTTTTTCTGGGATAAATAACATTTGCATTTCTTCTGTTCGGTACATTTCTTGATAGTTTTCTTTGTTAATAAATGCCACAGGCGCATGTGAAAATTTTTCTTGTTCAACAAACCCTGCAACTATTAAGTCTTTACTTAATTGGTTATTCGTAAGGACATCCCCTACTTTAATCCCTTTATCTTTGATTGATTCATCTAAAATGACTTCTCCATTTTTTACTTCCGGAAAGACACTGTCATTTGAAGCTGTTGCAAAAGCAACACTCACTTGATCTTCATTCGCATTTTCCATAAAGCCCATTTGAATTGATAAAGCTGTTGCTCCTTTATTTTCATTAAGAGTTTGTTCTTCTAAAGCAGTATCTATTTTTGACATATTGTATGTGTCATCTGCACTTGCTTCCATGTAAAACGTTCCTTCAGGCATATCTTGAATTAGCGCTGCATTATCTTGAGATAAACCATTAGCTAAACCTGAAATAATCAATGTTAATAAACTAACTAAAAACACAATTGAACCTAATATAACAAACCGCGATTTATTTTTAATGATTTCTTTCCATGCCATATTCATAATTATTTAACCTCCATTTTGTTTCTAGATTAAGTATATAACCCTTAAATGAATACAGCATGTATGCAGGATAAACAACAGATAAATTCTTTATAACTCTATATGAACTATCGTGTGTTTCTTAGGATTAAAGTGTACTAGTCAATTTATATTTATTAATAGTACAACTTAAGAATCATTGATTAATTGTGTCTAAATTGTTACACTTATCTTTGGGTTATTAAATATAACAGATTTGAAAGGAGTAACATATTGAAGAAATTATCTTTAAGTATCTTATTATTATTGGCAATCCTTTTAGGTGCGTGTAGTAATTCTAACGATTCGACAGAAAGTAATCAAAAAGAAAAATCAGATGAAGTTTGGGATGCTATTCAAGAATCTGGAGAAATTGTCGTTGGCACGTCAGGAACTTTATATCCTTCATCTTATTATCCAAAAGATTCTGATGAGTTAACAGGATTTGAAGTCGAGGTTCAAAAAGAAATTGCTGATCGATTAGGCCTTGATATTAAATTTGAAACAATGGCTTTTGATGCAACTCTGACTGCACTTAATTCAGGACGAATTGATATGGCTAGTATGGGACTGCGAGGCGAAAACAAAGAAAAATTTGCTTATACTCAGCCAATCAAATATTCTTATGCAACAATGATTGTACGTAAGGATGATAATTCAGGGATTAATCAATTAGAAGATTTAGAAGGTAAGCTAGCTGGTGGAGCTGCAACAACTGTTTATAGTGAAATTGCCGAAAAATATGGTGCAGAAGTTAAAACATACGGCAACGCAACAAATGATGCTTATTTAAGAGATGTACATAATGGCAGAACAGATGTAGTCATTAATGATTATTATTTACAAAGTTTGGCTATTGAAGCCTTTCCAGATATGAATATTCATTTACATCCAGATTTAAAATTCCATACATCGACTGCTAGTATTGTTATGCCTAAAAATGCGGATAAATTGCGTGGAGAAATTGATTCAACTGTAACTGATATGTTAGAAGATGGTACTTTAAAAGAAATTTCAGAAACATTTTTTGATGGACAGGATGTTTCCGTTAAGCCAGAAGAAGATATCATCGAAATTGATGGTATTTCTAAATAAGCAAAGTGGCTCAATTTAATGTTTAATATTGATACTGTCCAGTTAAAGAACTTATTTGATGTTGATTTAGCCATTGAAAGTTTGCCATTCTTGCTCCAAGGCGTACCGATGACATTAATTTTGTCAGTAATTGGGATGACGCTCGGTCTTATTTTAGGTTTCTTTCTTGCTCTTGCTAGAGCTTCTAAACGTTTTATTTTACGTTGGCCAGCTATTATCTACATTTCATTTATGAGAGGAACACCGATGATTGTTTTTCTATTCTTACTTTATTTTGGATTGCCGGTTATTGGTTTAGAATTAACTGCTTTTGTAGCAGCATTTTTAGCTTTTGGACTTAATAGTGCTGCTTACATTGCTGAAATTAATCGTTCTTCATTAAATAGCGTTAGTGAAGGACAGTGGGAATCAGCAAAAGCACTTAATATGCCTTATTGGATTACAATGCGAAAGGTTATTTTACCTCAGGCAATTAGAATTGCCATTCCACCACTTTCAAATATATTTTTAAGTATTGTTAAAGGGACCTCTTTAGCTGCTATGATTACTGTCCCTGAACTTTTTCAAAAAGCTCAAATTGTAGCGGGAAGAACCTTTGATTCAATGACGATGTATATTCTAGTTGCTATAATTTATTGGCCTATTTGTGGAGTTATTGCCTATATTCAAGAACGTCTTGAAATTAAATATAGTAAATTTCTCTAATTTTTATAAAAGCAAGTTACCTAGTTGGTAATTTGCTTTTTTAATTAGCTTTAAATCTGATATAATTAATTCAAACTCAGTTATAAAGGATGATAATTATGGAACAAATAAATGATCTTTTAAAAAATAGAGTAAAAGAACTTGAAGCTGAAACAATTAAAACAAGAGCCTATCTTTATGCACATCCTGAATTAAGCAGCCAGGAATTTGAAACAGCTAAATATTTAAAAGAAAAAGTAACTGAAATGGGATTAATTATCGAGGAAGTCCCGAATCGAACAGGATTTACTGCTTTATTAGATACACATAAACCTGGAAAAACGTTAGGGATTCGAACAGACATTGATGCTTTGCCGATACAAGAAAATACCCATAATTTAAATGGTGAAAGAAAATATAAATCGAATAATCCGGGTGTCATGCATGCTTGTGGACACGATGGTCATATGGCGATTGTTTTAAGTGTGATAAACATTTTAACTAATCTCAAAGATCAATTAACTGGTAAAATTTATTTTATTTTTGAAGACGCAGAAGAAAATGGTGAAGGCATTGAACCAATGGTTGATCATTTAAAAAACAAAGGTATAGAAGCTATTTATGGTAATCATCTTGCTGCTTTTTTAGAAAGCGGGAAAATCTCTGTTGATGCCGGACCTGTTATGGCTGGAGCCATCCATGTGGAATTCACAGTTCATGGCAAGAGTGGTCATGGATCAAGACCTGACTTGTCAATTAATCCTGTCTTTGCTGCGGCACAGATACTCTCTGCACTTACGAGCGCATGGTCAAATCGACTTGATGTTACAAAAACGGTCACCTTAGGTTTAACACAAATACACGGTGGAACAGCTAATAATGTTATTCCGGACAAAGTTACTATTGGTGGATCCTTACGCTTTTTTGATGTTGAAGAAGGTAAAAAAGCACTTGAAGTAATGAAAAACGTTACAACACTCACAGCACAAGCACATGAATGTACAGTTGAATTTGATCCCAAGTTTGATATTGTTGCTTTACCAGTGATTAATGATAAATCACTTTCAATTCAAGCACAAAATGGGATTAATGAAATAATGCCAAACGCATTAATCAATGACGTGACTTGGTTTGCATCAGAATCTTTTAATCAATACTCAAAAATTGCACCTAGTACATTTGCTTTTATTGGCATGAAAAACGAAACATATGGCAGCGGTGCAGAACACCACAATAATAAATTTGATGTTGATGATAAGGCCTTGATCAATGGTGTCTTAGCAACAGCTAAATTTGCAGTTGATTATTTAATGAAATAAAACGACTCTTTTTTGAGTCGTTTTTTTATATTACGATTAAATGACCGAATAAAGAGATTAAGATTAGACTAACGATACCAACACTGATAGCTGCAATCAATCCAATATAAAATGGTTTAATACCAAGTCCTTTAAACATTTTAAAGTCTGTTGATAATCCAACACCAGCCATCGCTATACCTAATAAGTAGGTTGAACCAAATGAACTGATTTGTGTATAAATTTCCTGCCAGGTTTCTGGGTTGATCAATTGAAAAGCTTGACCTGTATTTGTGACAGTCAAATCACCAACCGTTCTTAATAGTGAAAATAATAAGAAACCAATGACAAACATAGGGACGAGTTGATACCATTTAGGTAGTTGTGCTGTTGATTCTTTATGTAGATTTTCTTGCTTAAAAAAGAGATAAGAAACAAATGGAATGACGGCAATAATAAACAAATTACGTGTTAATTTTGTTACAGTAGCAACATCAACGACTTGTTCGATTCCGTATATTTGTGAATAGATAAGTGACGCTCCCGCTACTTGAGCCGTGTCATGAATTGCTGTTCCTAAAAACAGACCCGCTTTAATTGGATCATCTGCAAAGAATAGTTGTGCTAAATAAGGATAAAATAACATGCCGATTAAACCAAAGATTGTAATATTAGCAACTGCATAGGATATCTCATTATCTTTTGCTTTAATTACTGGTGACGTCGCCATGATTGCAGTCACACCACAAATCCCTGTTCCACATGCAATTAAGGTACCCAATCGTTGTGATTGGTTAAATTTTTTTGTGAAATATAAAGTAACTGTAAGTCCACTCACAATACATACTAAAATTAATGGTAATCCCCACGCCCCTAACTTTAATGCTTCTACTAAACTAAGTCTGAGTCCGAGTAAAATAATTCCAGCACGTAAGGCATATTTGACTGCAAACGACACACCTTCGTAAAAAATCCGATGCAATCCCAACACATTTCGAATAAGTAATCCGACTAAAATAGCTACAAATATTCCTGATATTGGACTTGCACTACCAGGAGGTAAAATATCAAAATTAATTAAGATTTTCCCACTTAATTCTGCTAGATAAATCCCTAATAAAATCACAATGATACTGACAAATAAACCTGGTAACAATCGCTTTATGATTTTAATTAATGAATGATTAACTCCTTGTTTCATAAAGATAACTTCCTTCACAGATAAATTGATTTGATTAAATTTAATCTTACTATATTAATTTGATGAATACTATAATAAATAAAAGCAACTCATCAAGAGTCGCTTTTATTTATGCTTCTACAAGATCAAAAGCTGTAGGTTCACCGTTAATTAAAACAATAATTTTTTCTGATTCTTCAGCAATTCTTAAATAATAAACATTTTCAATTGTTTCTTTTGTTTTAGATTCAGCTATATCAAATTTAATAATTGCCTTCTCTTCTTCTTCTTCAAAGTTTACTGTTACCTTACCATCTGAATGAAAAATAATATAATATTCATTTTCCCCAGCATTATTTAATTGAAGTTGTCTATTAATATCAATTGTTTCTTTAACTTCATTGGGTACTTGATTAACTTCTTTTATACCTATACCCGCTTCATTTGAACTACATGCAGATAAAATAACTATAAATAAAATCATAACTAACTTTTTCATCTTATCACCTCACATTTAAAATGATTAGTAAATTTATTATATCATTTAATTTCTATAATTATTCTAGCACGTCTTTGATAATTAAAGGATTAGTTAAATTAAGGTTTAACTATTATTCTCAAGGGTATATATACAAAAGATAGACATTAAATAAAATTTATTTTCTTAAGTAGTTTTCTGCTTATTTAATAAAATTACTATACAAATATTTAAAGTCGAATTGAAGGGAGTGTCTAGATAATGACAGAAATGAAAAATATTATGGTTGCTTTTGATGGTTCTAAAAATGCTATCAAAGCTTTGAAGGTTGCGAAAAAGATAACTATAGATAATCAGGCCCAACTCACTGTTCTTTATGTTCATGATGACCCATTTGAAAATCCGGTTAAAATAAGCACCACACAAACTGGGGATGAATATATGTATTTAGAAACTGATTTTTCGCTAAATGACGAAGCGATTATGTCTACTGAAGAAGATATTGTCCTTGTAAAGGAAATACCTTATCGTGTTATTTCTTTAGCTAAAGAAACACTTAAAAATACTGATAATATCATTTATAAACGCTTGTCAGGAAAACCAGCTGAAGAAATCGTTAAATATGCAAATGAAGATAATAGTGATGTCATTATTATTGGTAACCGAGGTATCAATATTTTAGAAAAACTTGTAACAGGAAGCGTCAGCAGTAAAGTAAGTAAACACTCGACTTGTTCTGTGTTTATTATAAAATAATACCTATTTGCAAAGTTCTATTTAGAAGATCACTCCTACTTATACTGATACACTTGACATTCATTTATGAATAAGCTTAAACTAGATTATATTTACATTAAATGAAAACGATATCAAATGGTATTTTAAAGTCATGAGGAGGAATTAAAATAGAAACTTTTGCTTATTTTCAAATGCCCCAACGGATTTATTATGGACGCAATTCTTTTAAAAAACTAGGTGAAGAAGTTAAAAACAGAGGTAAAAAAGCGTTAATCATTAGTGACAATATTATGCAAGAAATTGGTAATGTGGATGCTTGTATTAATAACCTAAAAAAACATAATATAGATTCTGAAGTTTATGTAGGTGTCGTCTCAGAACCAACCGATAAGTATGTAGAAGAATCTCTTGATTTATTTTTTAAAACTGAATGTGATGTTTTAGTTTCTATCGGTGGAGGAAGCTGCATTGACACAGCAAAAGCTGTTTCAGTTTTAGCAACAAATGGGGGGTATATAGGTGATTATATGGGTGGTAAAAAAATCGCAACTGAGCCACCTATCCCGCATATTGTCGTACCAACAACATCAGGTTCAGGATCAGAAGTGACTGATGCGACCGTTATTGATAATACAAAAACACAAGTTAAAATGATGATTAAGCAACCTGCCTTTTTACCCTGTGCTGCAATTGCTGATCCGATATTAACAAAGACCTGTCCGCAAAAAACAACTGCCGCAACTGGTGTTGATGCTCTATCGCATGCGATAGAGGCTTATTTATCCAGACGAGCTCATCCGATGACTGATACTTTAGCTTTATCAGCGATGAAATTAATTACTGAAAATCTGTTACTTGCCTATGAAAATGGCGATGATTTAGATGCCCGAGAAAATATGGCTCTTGGATCTCTTCAAGCTGCTATAGCTTTTTCTAATGCTTCTGTTTGTCTTGTGCACGGGATGTCTCGTCCGCTTGGTGTTAATTTTGATATTCCACATGGCTTTTCTAATGCGATTTTATTGCCTATGGTTATGGAAGCCAGTAAAGATTATTGTATTGACCGCATGGCTGACTTAGGTAGAGTCTTTTACCAAGGCGAGACAGCTTTATCTAATGAAGAGGCTGCAGATTTTGCTGTTAAGTCGGTAAAACAATTATGTGCACGACTAGAAATCCCAAATTTACAAACATGGGGAGTCGATAAAGATAAATTTGAACAGTTAATTCCGAAAATGGCTCAAGACGCAATTGATTCAGGGAGTCCGGCTAATAATCCTTGGATTCCTTCTAAACATGAAATTGAAGATTTATATCGCGTCTGCTTTGATTATTAGCATATATCTTTAATACCTAGCGTGTCATTATGCGTTAGGTATTTTATTTTCTTAAATATAATTTAATTTTGATAGTAATTAACTCAAATAAACTATACACTTAAGCTAGCTACTTTTAGTATCATCAATATAAAGTTAAATAAATGAATACTTAATCAAAAATTTATTTATCTTTACTTAAAATGGAGGTCATAAAATGGTTCAATTAAATAAAATCCTTGTCGCTTTTGATGGCTCTCAAAACGGTATTAAAGCGCTTGAGATTGCTAAGAAAATAACTCGTGATAATAACGCGCAATTAACTGTTATCTATATTCATGATGATCCGTTTGAACATACAATTAGAGTGAGTAAAAATGAGTCAGGTGATGAATATATGTATCTTGAGCCTGGACCATTAATTAATCAACCCATTGCACCTGTTGAAGAAAAAGTCGTTGTTATGGATGAAATGAGCGACCGGGTTATTTTATTAGCTAATGCAAAATTATCAGGTTTACAAAATGTCAATTATGAAAGTATCACAGGCCGTCCGGCTGAAGAAATCGTTAATTACGCTGAGCTTCATAATACTGATTTAATTATTATTGGTAACCGAGGATTGAGTGGTTTTAAAAAACTTGTAAGTGGTAGTGTGAGTAAAAAAGTATTTAAAGAGGCGACGTGTTCAGTCTTTATCGTTAAATAATCAAACCCATCAAACCTTTCATTGCAGATAGGTTTGATGGGTTTTTTGTTTAAAGACAGTTTAATTTCATTGTAGCTAAGCCGCTAAATACAATTTTATATTCGCCTGTTTGCAATCTAACAGGTGCTGACAATGTTCCTGATGAAATCTTTAAGCCTTTTGTTAAATGACCATATCCTTGACTTATATGTTTATTATTTAACCAAATAATTGAATTGATTGGGTTACCTAAAACATTTTTAGATGCTCCCTCTTCGATTAATTTATTGTTATGATATAATTGCATATCTACTTCTTCAAACGCAACATCTTCAGCTGCAAAAGAATCTTCTGATAAAATGAGTCGCCCAGCAAATGCATTATCACAAATTAAATCTGTTAAAGTAAAATTTGGAAACCAATTAGAATATCGCGAATCAGGTATTTCTGCACCGAGATAAATGGTTGATTTTTCAATCACTTCTTGATAATCTGCATCACTTGATAAATCTTCGTTTAATTGAAATACGATTTCTGGTTCAAGTAAGGGATCTAATAAATCAGTTAATTTTATTTCCTCAGTTTCTTTTTGAATTTGATAGGCTAAAAATGTACCATAAGCCGGTTCATCTGTGTTAGCTATTGCTTGTGTATCTGAACTTGTCATACTAATTTTATAACCTGCCACCAAACTATTAAACTTAGCTTCTTTTTGTTTAACGAGTTCTTTTTGGATATCGTAGTATTCGCCTTCTGATAAATCAAACTTATCTTTAATAAAATGAATCGGTTCTTTATTACTTTCAGCATTAATTAATGCTGTAATTAACTGATTTACTTGCATTGTGTGTCATCCTTTCAAATGTTAATTAAGTTTTAACTAATTATTTTTTATATCTTTTATCGCTTGTTTAATCGTCAAATATTCTAGTTTTTTAGGGTACTTTTCTTGCCACTTTGCTTTGTTGAGCGTTTCCATCACAGATCCTTTAACACCAACAAATAAAAATTCTATCTTACCTATTTTATACATTTCAATCATATCCTCTATACTATAAATCGCAACAGCATCGATAAAATTAACGCCTGAAAAGTCTAATATAACCCATTTAACTTGTCGATTTTCACTGATACGATTATTCATTTTTTCTTCTAAAAATGTCATATTGGCAAAATGCAATGATGTGTCAGCGCGAAATATCAATAATTCGGTTTCTGTTTTTGCCTGAGGATGTCTCGCAATATCTCGGTATGCATCTTCTGCTTTTACATAGCCCAATTCAGCTAGTTCTGGTGCAATTGAACGTCCGATTAAAACAAGTAAGGAAAAAGCTATACCAATTAAAATACCATTTTGCACACCAAATGTAATTGTTGCTACAAATGTTACGACCCATATCCAACCATCAACTTTTTTGACACTAAATAAATATTTCACTTCTTTAATATCAATTAAGCCATAGACAGCAACAACAATAATTGCGCCTAGTACAGCTTGAGGCAAATAGTAAAAATAACTGGTGAAAAATAATAAAGTTAATAAGATAAAGCTAGCTGTGAAAATCGATGAGAGTTGTGTACGCGCTCCTGATTCATAATTAACAGCAGAACGTGAAAAACTTCCTGTAACTGGATAGGCCGAAAAAAATGAGCCTACTAAATTAGCTAATCCTAATCCAATTAATTCTTGATTTGGATTGATTTTATCTTTTACCTTCGCGGCAAGAACTTTAGCCATTGCAATTGATTCCATAAATCCAATAAATGAAATCATTAATGCAAAAGGAATAAGTTGCATAACTGACTCCTGATTAATCACAGGCAAAGAAAGCGACGGTAATCCCTTAGGTACTTCACCAACAATTGTTACAGCATAAGTTTGTAACTGCCCGAAATAAACAACAAACATACTTAAAATGACTACAATAATTGCTCCTGGTACTTTTGGAAAAAAGTGTTTAAAAATCAATAAAATAAGTGTACTGCCCAGACCAATAATAAGTGTATAAATATTTATTTCAGGTAATTGATTTATTACTTCTCTAATAATTGAAAACACATGGTTTGATTCTAATTTTATGCCAAGTAAATGATTAAGTTGACTAAAACCAATAATGACAGCTGAGGCAGATATAAAACCACTCATGACAGCATGTGAAATAAAATGAATTAAAAAGCCGAGCTTTAATAAACCGATACTTAATTGAATGATACCTACTAATAACATGAGTAATAACACAAGTGAAAAATATTCATCAGTGCCTGGTTTAGCAAGTGTTGAGACACTAGATAAGGTTAAAATAGATATTAATGCTACTGGACCGACCGATAAATGACGTGACGTTCCAAAGAGTGCATAAACAATCAAAGGGATTGTTGCTGCATATAAACCATAGACTGGCGGTAAACCTGCTAACATTGCATAAGCCATGCCTTGTGGAATGAGCATAATGGCAACAATTAATCCTGCTAAGAGATCTTGATTAATATATGCTTTTTTATAGTGAGATAGCCAAACGAATGCGGGGATATTTTTTTTCTTCATAAAATTACCCCCTCATTTTAATTCTAACAATTTAAAGATAAATATTGTTAGCGCATACAATCATCCATTAAATTTATTATAGCATAGAATTAAATTACTCTGAAGATTTATTAAATTTCTACTTCTTTTATGTTTATTATAAATTTATTGGGGTATTTAATAAATATCACAACTTAGGAGGCTATATATATGAAAGATGAATTTAAAGATAAAATAGACGGTATGACAGATAAGGCTAAAGGTAAAGCGAAAGAAACTGCAGGTAAAATTTTTGATGATAAGAAGAAAGAAGCTGAAGGTTTAGCAGATCAAGCTAAAGGTGAAGCAAAAGAAAAGCTTGGCGAAATGAAAGATAAATATACAAATAAAGATAAATAATAATTTTAAAAACCAATTTTGTGAATTCACAAAATTGGTTTTTTTTACATTGCCCCGCGATAAATCGTTGTCGTTTCTTTTGTCATATTTGGCTTTAATTCAATTGAAATAATACGTGTGATTGGCATTTTTGTTTGATCACCGTGTACTAAAAATATGTCGCCATTTACTGTGTCAATACTTCTCACCTGACTTTGAATCGTTTGAAAACTTTCATCTACGTAATATGTAATCTCAACGTCTGAACGATTCATCAGCGCTTTTTTTAATTTACGATCAAACTCTTGTAATTGTTCTTGATTAATTAAAGGTTTTTCCGCTTCATTAATAAATGTTGTATTTGTT
>Ga0079226_10003160_pt1 | contig 12676 bp, 9 predicted proteins | sample Poulit2014_FD_76345 | JGI IMG/M metagenome (GOLD analysis project Ga0079226, IMG submission 76345) | Agricultural soil microbial communities from Georgia to study Nitrogen management - Poultry litter 2014 | ecosystem: Environmental > Terrestrial > Soil > Agricultural land | place: USA: Georgia... | reverse complement strand
TTTAGTGATCTAATTCGTCTTCATTGGGTTGTAACGGAACATTTTGAGGTATAAAATCCTGTCCAGGTATTACGTAATCTGTTTCATCTTTGTTTAGCTTGCTATAATCATAAGGCCAACGGTAAACAGTAGGTAGTGGGCCTGGCCAGTTACCATGTATATGTTTTTGCGGTGCTGTCCACTCCAAAGTAGTAGCTCCCCAAGGGTTTCTAGGTCCTTTCTTTCCAAAGAAAATAGAATGGAAGAAATTATACAAGAAAATTAGCTGAGCTGCTGCTGCTATAATGGCAAACACAGTAATCAGAACGTTCATATCTGCTAAATCGTCAAAATATGGAAATTCTGTATTGCTATAGTAACGTCTTGGTAATCCTGCTAATCCAATAAAGTGCATCGGGAAAAAGATTCCATATGATGCAACTGCTGTAATCCAGAAATGCCAGTATCCAAGTTTTTTATTCATCATTTTTCCTTCGTACATGACAGGGAACCAATGATAGATACCTGCTAATAATCCATATACAGCTGAGATCCCCATAACTAAGTGGAAGTGTGCAATTACGAAATACGTATCGTGTACATTGATATCCAATGCACTATCTCCTAGGATAATTCCTGTCAACCCACCCGTAATAAATGTGGAGACAAATCCGATAGAGAATAGCATAGCGGGGTTCATCTGCAAATTACCTTTCCATATTGTAGTGGTCCAGTTAAAAGCTTTTACAGCTGATGGGATTGCAATCAATAAGGTAGTAAAAGTAAATACCGACCCTAGGAAAGGATTCATTCCTGAAACGAACATGTGGTGTCCCCAAACTAAAGTTGATAGGAATGCAATAGCTAGAAGTGAACCAATCATAGCACGATATCCAAAAATGGGTTTCCTTGAGTTGGCTGCTAATATCTCGGATACAATTCCCATTGCAGGTAAAATTACTATATATACTTCTGGGTGTCCAAGGAACCAGAAAAGATGCTCGAATAATACAGGCGACCCTCCTTGATTGTGTAATACTTCGCCAGCGATATAGATATCGGAAAGGAAGAAAGAAGTTCCGAAACTTCTATCCATTAAAAGCATTAATCCTGCGGCAAATAATACTGGGAAAGCAATAATACCTACAATAGCAGTAATCAAGAAAGACCAAATTGTCAATGGTAATCTGGTCATCGACATTCCTCTGGTTCTCATATTTAGCACTGTCGCTACATAGTTTAAAGAACCCAGTAAGGATTGTGCGATAAAAATTACTAGAGCTACTAACCATATTGTCATTCCAACTCCTGATCCTGGGATAGATTGAGGCAAAGCACTTAATGGAGGATAGACAGTCCATCCAGCTGAGGCTGGGCCTGTTTCTACAAATAAGGAAAATACCATCAATAAACTAGACAATACAAACAACCAAGAGGATATCATATTGATATTTCCTGAAGCCATATCTCTAGCTCCAATTTGTAAAGGAATAAGCAAATTACTATAAGTACCACTTAATCCAGCAGTTAGTACAAAGAAAACCATAATGGTTCCGTGCATTGTTACTAGTGCTAAGTAGATATTAGGGTCCATAACCCCACCATCAGCCCATTTTCCAAGGAGAATCTCATAAATTCCAAATGATTTATCTGGCCATGCGATTTGCATTCGGAAAAGAACTGACATTAGAATACCGATAATTCCCATTATCAAACCTGTGATCAGGAACTGTTTCGATATCATTTTATGATCCGTACTAAATAGATACTTAGTCACGAAAGTTTGTTTATGATGACTATGATCTTCATGTAAGTCTAAAGCCATATCTTCTGTGTGTGTTGACATAATTTTCTCTCTATTAACTATTTAGTATTCTATTATATATTTAATGATTTAGCCACTGTTTCTTGTTCTGCGATCCATTCATTAAATTCTTCTTCTTCTACAACCACGATCTTCATTTGCATATTGTAGTGATTGTTTCCACAAATTTTATTACAGAGTAATAAGTAATCGAATTCATAGGATTCAAGAGGTTCTTCTCCTACTGCAATAAGATCTAAACTGTTATTCTCTCTGATTTTATTGATATTTGACACTTTTTTTCTCATTCTATCGGTTTCACGCATTTCTTGTGTTGTGATAGTTGGAGTAAATGCAAATTGGGTAATCATTCCTGGAACTACGTTCATTTGTGCTCTAAAGTGTGGCATATAAGCAGAGTGCAAAACATCTTGAGAACGCATTTTAATCAGTACTTTTTTATCGACTGGCAAATACATTTCATCAGCAATAATATCATCTTTCACATATGGGTCTGAAGTATCTACACCTAGTTGGTTAGTTCCCTCTATGAGTCTAACATCAGCTTTTCCAAGCTCGTTATCTTCACCTGCATAGCGCACTCTCCATCCGAATTGGTAGGCATATAGTTCGACTACCATTGGGTCTTCATCTTTATTAACATTCATAACATCTACCCATGTAAAAAGTCCATAAATAATGAGTCCTGAGAGAACAATTACAGGAATTACAGTCCATATAAGTTCCAACTTATCGTTCTCTGCATAGAAAGTAGCTCTTTTTCCTTTCTTACCTCTATATAAAAATGCAAAGTAATGAAGTAGGCCTTGCATAAGGATCCCTACTATGAAGATTACTATCCAAGTAGCTAACATTAAGTTATCGATTTCTACTCCATGCTCGGATGCTGATTTTGGTAACTGAGTAATCCCCCATCTATAAAAAGTGAAGATCACAAGTCCGTAGATGAATAGCACAAAGGCAATCATCAAGTATCCATTGTTATCATTATCTTTATCTGTAGCGATAATAGATTCGGTATCGCTAGTTCCTTGTTTTGCTAGTTCAAAAAGTTTACTCAATTGCCAAAGTGAGACACTGAATAAAAGAACAACTAATACAACTAATAATGCGGTCATGTTTTTAGTTTTGACTGTTTATATTAATATTCAAACTGTTTACTTTCTTTTAGGTACGGGTTGCCTTTAGCTAGTAGCGGTGCTTTGGCAAGGGTATGGAATACAATCCAAACGAATAACCCAAAGAAGAACAGAATAGCTCCTATTTCTGCTGCTCCAATACTCCAAGACTTACCGACTGTTCCAGGCATTACCAAAACATATACATCTAGATAATGTCCTATTAAAACAATAACTCCAGTAAGACTTACTAACCAATTCTTGCGTTTATATTCGGTATTCATTAAGAATAAAAGTGGTACTAAGAAATTTATAGCCACCATTCCAAAGAAAGGAAGTTTGTAGTCGTTAATTCTAGCTACGAAATAAGTAACTTCTTCTGGTATATTAGAGTACCAAATCAACATAAATTGTGAGAACCATAAGTAAGTCCAGAAAATGCTAAATGCGAAAATAAATTTGGCCAAATCATGGATATGATTATCGTTTACCAGTTCCAAATAACCTTTATTTTTCAAATAAATAGTCAATAGAGCAATAACAGTTACTCCTGTGGTAATCATTCCTGCGAAAACATACCAACCATATAGAGTACTAAACCAATGTGGATCAAAGCCCATCAACCAATCCCAAGACATCATAGACTCTGTAACGATATAAAACACTAAGAATCCTGCAGCGATTTTAAAGTTTTTTCGGAACCAAGTTAAATCTCCTGATTCATCTTGTGCCAAGGAGTATTTTCTTGAGTAGTAAGCATACAAATTCCATCCTAATAGGTAGATAGCTGATCTAACTAAGAAGAATGGGACATTCAAGAAGCCTTTTTTACCTGCCACTAGTGAATCATAATTAGCACTTTCAGGATCAAATAACTCTGGGTTCATCCATAGGAATATATGATTGACTTGAAATGCAGAAAGCAAAAGCAGGACAAACATAATAATTGAACCTATTGGTAAAAATGAGTTAATAGCTTCCATCACCCTAAACAAAACAGGTGACCATCCTGCTTGTGATGCATATTGCAATGCGTAAAAGACAAGCGATCCAAGAGCAATCATAAAGAAATAAATAGCTGCTGTATAGACTGCAGACCATGGTTTATTTTTTAATTGCGCATGGGTATGTTGTGCGTGATGTTCTATTTCTGATGCCGACATAGCAGTATCGGATGCAGAAACTGCCAATGTATTATCGACACTACCATAGGTAGCCTCTATACTCGTTGTTACTTCTTCTATTGATGGTGTTGACATGAATCCGGCAAGAATTCCGATAGCTCCAACAACCATGAATATAGTAGCAAACAATTTTAATTTACTTGGTATCGTGTACATATCTTATACTATTCTCTTCGTTCTTAAATTAATATTATTCATCGGAATCTTCCGAGTTCGTATTTTCCTCTATAACTGTTTCTGTATGCTCTTCGACAAGCTCTATTTCTTCACCAGCCATTGGTAATGGATCATTACCTTTTAAAGCTGCTTTAAGATTTTGAACATACATAACAATTTGCCAACGTTCTTCTTCAGAAGTCTGGGAGGCATAGGATCCCATAGCATTCAATCCATACATCATAACATGATATATAGATCCTTCTGTAAGCACGCGACCTTCGTCTGCAAAACTTGGTATTCCAAGAAACTTTTCTCTTTTAGGAAGAATTCCTTCTCCATCACCTTTATCTCCATGACATACAGCACAATTGATAGTATATATTTTTCTTCCCATTCCAAGGTTTTCCTCGGTTACTGGTAAGGGATTTTTCAATTGTTCTCTTGCCAATTCTAATCCTTCTTGCGAATTTTCGTATTCGTAGGGCTGCCAACCTCTAGAAATAGTTCCTTCTACAGGTAGCATAGCGGATTGCTGATTAGGAAAAACGGCATGTTCACTATAGGTATCGTAACTTTGCGATCGATACATTTCGTCCATAAACTGATAGTTAGGCTTACTCGAATCAAAGCAAGAAACTAAAGTAGCACTAGCTAGCACAGTAGTAAATATAGTTATTAGCTTTCTCATAATTATTGATCTTCCTCCTTTTCTATTAATTTAACTTCTAGTGCTCCTGTATTAAACAAGAACTCTGAGAGTTCGTTTACATCGTGGTTTGCTACCTCTACTTCCATTAAAAAATGATCATCGGTTGTACGAGGATCTGGATTCTCAGCCTTTTTAAATGGCCATAACCTACTTCTTAAATAGAAAGTAATAACCATCAAGTGAGCAGCAAAGAACACTGTAAGTTCGAATATGATTGGGACAAACGAAGGCAAATTTTCCAAGAAACTAAAGCTTGGCTTACCACCAATATCTTGTGGCCAATCCACAATCATCATATAATTCACCATTACGACCGCAACAGCAAATCCAAAAACTCCGTAAATAAAAGAAGTAATTGCTAATCGAGTAGGTGGTATTCCCATAGCATCCTCCAATCCATGTATATGGAAAGGAATGTAAACTTCTTCTATGCGATATTTGTTTTTACGAGTATCCTTTACGGCTTGTAAAAGGATATCGTCATCGTTATAAATAGCGTGAATCACTTTTGATGCCATAGTAATTATTTATTTATAAAATTAATTGCTTGTTGTGACCAATTGAATCCAGCGACAGTACCAAATGGCAAATCTAGAATTCTATCTAACAGATCACAATCTTCTTCAGTAAGTCTGCTTAATTGTTCGTAAGTCCGTATTCCCATAGCCTGCAATTCTATTGCCAAGCCATCTTCCATGTTGGCCAGCAAATTGAAGTCATCTTTTCTAGAAGCTTCTACTTCACCGATTGATGAAAGAATTTTAGCGATTTTCTCATCTCGGTTTAAAGAAGGGAACACAGGTGCTGTTTGAGATTCCGTTCTTAGTATTGGACTAAAATGATTTGCATCATCTCCTTGTTCGTTTCTGATTCGCTTATAACGATCCCCAGAAGATTTAAGAATACTCTTAATACCTGCTTGAGAAATTACTGGGAAAGTTCTAGCATATAATAGGAACAAGACAAAGAAAAAGCCAATAGTTCCAATAAAAATTCCGATATCTACAAAAGTAGGTGACATCATTGTCCACGCAGATGGCATATAATCACGGTGTAATGATGTAGCGATAATAACAAAACGCTCGAACCACATTCCTATATTTACGACAATCGAAATTACAAAAGAGAACATTATGCTTCTTCTTAACTTTTTGAACCACATGAATTGTGGTGAAAAAACGTTACATGTCATCATTAACCAGTATGCCCACCAATAAGGACCTGTGGCACGGTTAAGGAACGCATATTGTTCATATTCTACACCTGAGTACCAAGCAATAAATAATTCTGTAATATAAGCTACTCCAACTATAGAACCTGTAATCATAATTACTATGTTCATTAATTCGATATGTTGGATCGTTATATAGTCTTCGAAATTAGATACTTTACGCATTACAATCAGTAAAGTATTTACCATTGCAAATCCAGAGAAAATTGCTCCTGCCACGAAATATGGAGGGAAAATGGTTGTATGCCAACCTGGAATTACCGAGGTAGCGAAGTCAAAGGATACAATCGTGTGTACTGATAATACTAACGGAGTTGCCAAACCTGCTAATACAAGCTCCACTTCTTCAAAACGTTGCCAATCTTTTACTCTTCCGGACCACCCAAAAGAAAGAATACTATAGATTCTTTTTGAAAAGGGGGTTACTGCTCGATCTCTCACCATAGCGAAGTCAGGCAATAATCCTGTCCACCAGAACACCAATGAAACCGACAGGTAAGTAGATATTGCAAATACGTCCCAGAGTAGCGGGGAGTTAAAGTTCACCCACAAGGAACCAAATTGGTTAGGAATTGGCATTACCCAATAGGCTAGCCATGGTCTTCCCATATGGATAAGCGGGAATAAACCTGCTTGGACTACTGCAAAAATCGTCATTGCTTCGGCAGAACGGTTAATTGACATTCTCCATTTTTGTCGGAAAAGCAAAAGCACTGCTGATATCAGTGTTCCTGCGTGTCCAATACCAACCCACCATACGAAGTTGGTAATATCCCAAGCCCAGTTAATAGTTCGATTCAGTCCCCAAGTACCAATACCTTTACTAACTGTATAGGCCATACTTCCTAATCCCCATAAAAAAGCGATTAAGGCTATTGTAAAAACAATCCACCAAGACTTGTTTGCTCTCCCTTCGATTGGTCGGGCAACATCGACGGTAACATCGTGATACGTCTTGTCTCCTAACACTAAGGGTTTTCTAATAGGTGCTTCGTAATGCGACGCCATATCTTTATATACTATTTCTTACTTAGTTAAACTTCTTTGCTATTTCTTACTTTGGTATGATAGAAAACATTTGGTTTTGTTCCGATATGATCCAGTAAATGATACATTCTATCATCTTTCTTGATTTCGGCAACCTTACTATTTTCATCATTAACATCACCAAACACCATTGCTCCTGTATTACAAGCTGCGGAACAAGCGGTTTGGAATTCTCCATCTTTTACTGGTCTGCCTTCACGCTTCGCATCCAAGATAGTTTTCTGTGTCATCTGAATACAGAGAGAACACTTCTCCATCACCCCTCTTGATCGAACTACAACGTCAGGATTAAGAACCATACGTCCTAAATCATTGTTCATATTGTAATCGAACTCATCATTTTCAGCGTAATTAAACCAGTTAAAACGTCTTACTTTATATGGACAGTTGTTAGCACAGTAACGAGTTCCTACACAACGGTTATAGGCCATATGGTTTTGACCTTGACGACCGTGTGAGGTAGCAGCTACAGGACATACTGTTTCACATGGAGCATGATTACAATGCTGACACATTACAGGCTGAAAAGCAACTTGCGGATTTGCTGCAGCTACTTCTAATTTAGTATAACGTGCTAATCCAGATCCATTTGCCACTACGTCTCTATCTCCTGCAAAGGTATCCTCGCTCGAATAGTATCTGTCAATACGCAACCAATGCATATCACGGCTTTTTCTGATCTCAGTTTTACCTACAACAGGTACGTTATTTTCGGCATGACAAGCAATTACACACGCTCCACAACCCGTGCACGCATTTAAATCAATAGATAAATTAAAATGATGACCAATGCTTCGATCGAATTCCGACCATAAATCAGCATCTGGAGAAGACACAGGAATCATCTGATGATCTAAAGACACTTCAGTCGTTGGATTCCACTCTTCTACATCTTTTGTATTGAATATCTCTAAGGTAGTTTCATTGATAATATCCCTACCCATCAATGTATTATGCAATTGGATACAAGCAAATTCATGCTCACCAGACACTTTTTCCAATGCAACTGACTGCACTGAACTAAAGTTTTGATAAAATGGATAAGCATTTACTCCAGTCTGCATTTCTTCTTGAATAGCATGCACAGAACCATAGCCTAGGGCTAATCCAATAGTTCCAAGAGCTTGACCTGGCTGTATAAGTACAGGTACTTTTTCCAACACTACATCACCAACAGTTAACTTTACATAGTCTCCATTCAAACCTCCATTTGCCACATTCCTATTACGGATACCCAAATCCTTAGCGTCCATTGCGGACATAGTAACATAGTTATCCCAAGAAGTTCGTGTAATAGGATCAGGCAATTCTTGCAACCAAGGGTTGTTAGCTTGACGACCATCACCTAAACCTGTTTTAGTATACAAATGCAGCTCGAATCCATCATTAGTAGTTATTGTATTTTTACCTAAAGGCACGTTTGTTCGTGCAACATTTGAATTTCTATCCGATTTCACAGAAACAAACACTCCATCATGTAGAGCTTCATTCCAGCTAGAACCGTCTAAAATATTCTCTCTCCAGTAATTTTTAATATAATCATAATAAGCATCATCACTATTAGTCCAACGCAATAGACACTCTTGGAATTGACGAGTATCAAACAATGAATTGATAGTAGGCTGAACTAGACTGTAATGACCTTTTTTAATCTCGACATCTCCCCATGATTCTAAATAATGTGGAGTAGCAGCCACCACTTGTGCTGAAGATGCAGTAGCATCAAGCTTCATAGCAAATGCCAAAGTAAAAGGCAAATTGACATACGCCTCAGCAAATGCTTCAGCATTAGGGAAAGAATAGAGCGGATCTACTCCGACACTAATCAACCCTTTAACTTTTCCTGAAATAACATCATTTATAAGATTTGAAACCTCTGTTGAACTACCAAGTCTATTGAACTTAGGAGTTTCAATGTCCATAATCCTACTAGAAACAGAAAGGTTATAATCGAGCGTTAATTTTTGTGCTTCAAAATCTGGTAAGCCTGTAAGCAGAACGCCTTTTCCTCCAGCAGAGTTCAGTTGTTTTTTAGCATCCTGAACAGCTCGTACTAACTCATCCGAAAGTCCAGATGTAGAGCCATTACCAGTTAATGCTTTAATAATTTGTTTTTGCTCTCTAGCATTTGCCCAGAAACGATTATCAGCATTAGCATCTGTAAGCGTCATATTTGCTCCAAAGTGAATGTGCCTAGACATTTTGCCATTATTAGGAATACGGGATTTGGCATAACTAGCATCGAAACCTCCTCCATGCCAATCTCCCAGGAAGTCAGCTCCTACAGATACGATTACCTCTGCCTCACTAAAATCATAATCCGGCAAAGCTCTATATCCGAAACGATCTTGGAAAGCATCTAAGGCTTCGGATTCAGAAATCGAATCATACACCACATGCTTAATATTCGGATACTTCTCTTGTAAATCAGAAATAAGTTGAGAAGTCGTTGGGCTTGCAAAAGTCTGAGTCAACAAAACAACTTCTTGACCAGCTAATTCATTTAACTTAGCCATCACAGTTTCATCCAATTCAGACCAAGTAGTTTGCTCACCAGAAATCATAGGTCCCATCACTCTATTTGTATCATAAAGTGATAAAACAGAAGCTTGTACTCTAGCATTAACACTAGATCCAAATTCTGCCAATGTATTTCTTTCAATCTTAATAGGTCTCCCTTCTCGAGTTTTCACCAACACGTTAGCAAAATCGAATCCATCTGCAATAGTGCTTGCGTAATAATTAGCTACTCCTGGAACAATTTGATCAGGCTGCACAACATAAGGAACCGCTTTCACCACAGGCCCTTCACACGCTGCTAATGAAGCTGCTGCTGTAGAAAACCCAACCCACTTTAAAAAATCTCGCCTAGAGGTTGAAGACTCCTCTAATGTATCTTTATCTCCAAGAAACTCATCCGTAGGAATTTCCTCGGTAAACTCATTCTGTTGTAGTGTTTTAATAATAGAGCTATCTTCATTCAACTCCTCAACACCTCGCCAGTATTTCTTGTTTGATGCCATATTTTGATTAATATTAATCTATTAAAAACTTAATTAATAGTGACACTTGCCACACTCTAAACCCCCCATTTGAGCTACTGTCAATCGCTCTACACCATACTTCTTAGACAACTCTTCATGGATTTTCTCGTAATACTCATTACCTTCCATAGCAACATTTGTTGTTCTATGACATTCGATACACCACCCCATTGTCAAAGGTGAATGCTGAGTCATTATCTCCATTTCCTCAACAGGTCCATGACATTTCTGACAATCTAATCCGCCTACTGTTACGTGCTGTGAGTGGTTAAAATAAGCAAAATCAGGTAGATTATGTATTCGAACCCATCGGACTGGTTTTTCCTCACCAGTATATTGCTGCTCCTCAGGATTCCAACCCACTGCATCATATAGCTTTTGAATCTCCGCATCGTAAAAAGCCTTCGTATATCCTTTCGCTAAATCTTCTTCTCCATTATACTCATCGATATTCTTATGACAATTCATACAAACATTTAGAGATGGAATACCAGAAGTCTTACTCTTTCTTGCAGAACTATGACAAAACTGACAATCTATTTGATTATCTCCTGCGTGTATTTTATGTGAGAAATGGATAGGTTGCACAGGCTGATACCCCTGATCCACTCCTACCTGCATCAAATAACCATATGCAAAATAGGCACCTCCTAAGAAAAGAACAATTGCAAAAACAATCATGATAAACTGATTCTCAGCAAAAGCTCTCCATAGCGCCTTAGGGTCTAAACTCCCTTCTGATTGTACTTCAACATTATTTTCTTTAGCAAATCGCCTTAAGGTTTTATTGACTGCAAAAAGCATCACCACCAACATTAAAAACAACACTGCCAGGACCGCTAGGATCACATTGCCACTAACGCCATCGTCAGACCCTCCAGAAACTGGAGCACCTGCCACATCTCCCGCAGGAACTGAAGGCGCTGCTTTAGGCTGATCGGTATATGCTAAAATATTATCAATATCCTCATCAGAGAGTCCTGGAAAAGGAGTCATCACTGCCTTATTCCATTCTTCCCAAATCTCTATAGCCTGAGCGTCTCCCTCTTTGATTAGACCCTGACTATTTCGAATCCATTTATAAAGCCACTCTCGTTCGAACTGTTCACCGACCCCACGCAATGCGGGACCAACACCTTTGCTGTCTAATTTATGACAAGCAGCACAATTCGATTTAAACAATTTCTCTCCTGCAGCTATATCTGCAGATTCGTCCTGCGCTCGCATAGTAGTTGCTAGCGCCATAAAAATCACGAGAGCTAAAAAAGAAAAGCGAGTGGTAAAACTACGGTAATGTACCTTTTTCATACTTATGATTGATTTTTTGTCAAAAAGTATAGCGTTTGTTTAACAAATATTATTACTGAAAAAACGTTATAACTCAGCAAACAGTATTTGTCGCTATTATTACTGGACAAAAGTAAGGTTTTAAGTTCACTTAAAGAATTGAAACAAACTGTTAAGGCTTAATTTATATCTATTCTAAATAAAGAGGACTAATTGGTATTCTTTTTATTTATGTAGTTTTGCAATCGTAAAAATGAATTCATGAAAACAATCGTTAAAACCCTAGTCTTTACTATTACAGGATTTGCATTTAGTTTAAATAATACTCATGCACAAAACCGCCCAACAATCACACAAGACGATCAATTAAAACCATTATTGGAGCTAAAAAAGCAGTTAGAAAGTGAAAACAAATTGTTTAATGGCTACACTATTCAGTTGCATAATGGAAATCTAAATAAAGCAAGAGAAACAAATGAAATTTACAAAAAGACCTCATTCAAATGGCCTGCTTCTATTCAATATGAAACTCCTAATTATAAATTATGGGTAGGGAATTTCGATTCACGCCTAGATGCAGATCGTGCATTATTACAATTAAGAAAGGACTTCCCTTCTGCTTTTGTTTTGAAACCAGATAGAAAATAATCACAAGTGTATTCAAATAAAAACGGGAATTAGTAAAAATACTAATTCCCGTTTTTATTTTAGAAAGTTCTATTTTAAATTATAGCTTTTTCTTTACTTCTACCTCCCTAAAAGCTTCGATGATATCGCCTTCACGGATATCGTTATAGTTTTTAATCTGTAAACCACATTCATATCCTCTAGACACTTCTCTAACGTCATCTTTAAAACGTTTTAATGAAGAAAGCTCACCTGTGTACACTACCACTCCTTCTCTAATAAGTCGAATATTAGAGTTTCTATAGATTTTACCATTCGAAACTATACATCCAGCGATAGTACCGATCTTGGATATTTTAAAGGTTTCTCGGATCTCGGCGGTTCCTGTTTCCTCTTCTCTCATCTCTGGCGACAACATTCCCTCCATAGCATCTTTCAAATCATTGATAGCATCATAAATAATAGA
>Ga0079226_10003159_pt1 | contig 12677 bp, 10 predicted proteins | sample Poulit2014_FD_76345 | JGI IMG/M metagenome (GOLD analysis project Ga0079226, IMG submission 76345) | Agricultural soil microbial communities from Georgia to study Nitrogen management - Poultry litter 2014 | ecosystem: Environmental > Terrestrial > Soil > Agricultural land | place: USA: Georgia... | reverse complement strand
GCCTGCGGGAAGGTAATGAGATAGGTGGTAACCTATTTCATTACACGTATCCGAAAATCCCTAGAACCGACATGATAATGGAGGTTCTAGAAGTTGAGGTCGTCCCGCGGCAAGCGTAGTATATTTCTGAAACGATTACCCACAAATACTTGACTCAATCTTAATATTAACTGATAATTCACAAAGTTCTAAAATATGTTACAATTAAGAGAATATATATGGTTTTATGATTAAAAGTTACGTGTTTTGGGAAGGATAATATATTAAAGAGACCTTTATTTTAGGAGGTGTTATTCGTTTAGTTTTCATTTAAATATGTGATGAAGTCGTTATAAATAATAGCTTATTCGAATACGAATGGAGGGTTACATTCATGCAAGAGCATATTGTTGTTAATGTTAATGGAGAACAATATCTAGCGTATGAAGGCCAATTGCTCATTGATTTAATTAATACGACTGATAATTTTTTACCACAAATTTGTTATAACGAATCGCTAGGACCTGTGCAAACGTGTGATACGTGTATTGTTCAAGTAAATGGTGAACAAGTACGAGCGTGTGGAACAGAAGTTAAGGCAGGTATGGACGTACAGACGACGTCAGCAGCAATAGAATCATCTCAACGTGAGGCATTGGACCGTATTTTAGAAAATCATGAATTGTATTGTACGGTATGTGATTACAATAACGGAACGTGCGAGATTCATAACACAGTAGCTGAATTTGGTTTAGAAGAACAGACGTATCCTTTTCAACCAAAACCTTATGAAAAAGATTTTTCGAATTCATTTTATCGTTATGACCCCGATCAATGTATTTTATGTGGACGCTGTGTAGAAGTTTGTCAAGACGTTCAAGTGAACGAAACATTATTAATTGACTGGGATCGTGATAATCCACGTGTTATTTGGGATAACGATGTTCCGATTGATGAATCATCTTGTGTTAGCTGTGGTCAGTGTGTGACAGTTTGTCCATGTAATGCGTTAATGGAGAATGATATGCTCGGTGAAGCTGGTTTTATGACTGATCAAGAGCCAGGCATGTTACGCTCAATGATTGAGTTAACGAAGCGCGTTGAAACGACTAATGGGCCACTGTTCGCTATATCAGACACGGAAGCAGCGATGCGTGAAGAACGAATTAAGAAAACTAAAACGGTTTGTACGTACTGTGGTGTTGGTTGTTCATTTGACGTGTGGACAAAAGATAGGAAAGTGTTACGTGTAGAACCACAACACCATTCGCCAGCAAATGGAATATCTACGTGTGTGAAAGGGAAGTTCGGTTGGGACTACGTTAATTCAGATGAACGGTTAACACGTCCGCTTATTCGAAAAGGCGATCAATTTGAAGAAGTACATTGGGATACAGCTTTACAGTATATCGCCGAAAGATTTAATGAAATTAAAGAAAGAGACGGCTCTGATGCTCTCGGTTTCATTGCATCTTCGAAAGGAACGAACGAAGAATCATACTTAATGCAAAAGTTCGCTCGACAAATTATTGGAACGAACAACATTGATAATTGTTCACGTTACTGTCAAACGCCAGCTACACAAGGATTATTTAGAACTGTAGGACATGGTGGAGACTCTGGTTCAATTGAAGACTTAGGAAAAGCAGAAATGGTTATTATTGTTGGTTCAAATACAGCGGAGGCGCATCCAGTCATTGCGTCAAAAATAAAGCGCTCTCACAAATTAAACGGTCAAAAGCTATTCGTCTTTGACTTAAGAAAACATGAAATGGCTGCACGAGCTGACCGTTTTTATTCACCGAAAAGTGGAACAGACTTAGTTTGGTTGTCAGCAGTGACTAAGTATATTATTGATCAAGGATGGGAAGATCAAACGTTTATTAAAAAATGGGTTAACCATTATGATGAGTACAAAGAAAGTTTAGAGAAATTCACACTTTCTTACGCGGAAGAAATGACAGGTATCCCAGAAAAAGATTTAAAAGAAATTGCACAGGAAATTGTTGAAGTAAGCACAGTCTCTATTTGTTGGGCGATGGGTGTTACTCAACATCAGCTTGGTAGTGATACGAGTACAGCAATATCGAACTTGTTATTAATTACAGGTAATTATATGAAACCTGGAGCTGGTGCATATCCATTAAGAGGACACAACAACGTGCAAGGCTGTAGTGACTTAGGTAGCTTACCTAACTTTATGCCGGGATATGATCATGTGAATGATGAAGACGTTAGGGACAGATACGCTAAGTCATGGGGGAAAGAATTACCTAAAACTGACGGAAAAGATAACGTTGCGATGATGGACGCTGTTCATAATGATGAGATTCATTCGCTCTATATTTACGGTGAAGACACTGCGCTCGTAGATGCAAACGTTAATTACGTCACAGCAGCTTTAGAAAAAGTTGAATTTTTAGTCGTTCAAGATTTATTCTTCAGTCGAACAGCAGAATTTGCTGATGTTGTACTTCCAGCTGTTCCAAGCTTAGAAAAAGATGGTACATTTACAAATACCGAACGAAGAATTCAGCGAATTAACCAAGCGTTAGATCCTATTGGAGAATCTAAACCCGATTGGGTCATATTAACGGAACTTGCGAAAGAAATGGGATATGACTGGAATTATAGTCATCCATCAGAAATTATGGATGAAGTTGCATCGTTGGCACCACTATTTGCAGGTGTTAGTTACGATCGACTCAAAGGTTATGAAAGTTTACAATGGCCAGTCGCTAAAGATGGTACAGATACGCCATTGCTCTTTGTTGATGGGTTTCCGTTCGAAGATAAAAAGGCTAAGCTTTTCCCACTAGACTTTGAATTAATGTTTGAAGTTGATGATGAATATGATTTACACGTCAATAATGGTCGAGTATTAGAACACTTCCACGAAGGAAATATGACATTTAAATCTGAAGGATTATTGAGGGAGATGCCTTCATCGTTTATCGAAATATCTCCAGAGCTAGCTGAGGAGAGAAACATAAAAGAAGGGGCACTCGTTCGTTTGACATCTCGTGCTGGAACGATCGTTGAACACGTTCATATAACTGACCGAGTCAAAGGGAAAGAACTGTATCACCCATTAAATGCTATAGGGGACTCTGCAGTTAACTTGTTAACAGATAGTCGAACAGATAAAGATACGAACACTCCTGCTTATAAAGAAGTTTCAGCTAAGTTAGAAGTTCTTGATAATGAAGGAAATCCACCATTGCCGAAACATAACTTTAGATACGGAAATCGCCAAGCACAAATTGGCGTTGACGTTCAGAGTAAATGGAGTAGAGAAGACTATGAATTTCCAGAAAGTCAGGTGAAAAAATAATGGCTGAACCGGTGAGACATATTAAACGTATGGAAATACCTGAGGAAGATATTCAATCGGAAAGTATTGATGAAGTACTAGCTGTTATTAGTGAAAATAAAGAGTCGGTAGTAAAAGGAGTTAATTTATTAGCTCATCTAGATGAAGCTGGTATGCTAGACACTTTAAGTGCACTAACAATACAGCGTAAAGTAGCAATGGAAAAGATGGTTAATGAATTAATAAAAGAACGATATCAAGGATCGTTAGAAAATTTAATGCCGTTATTTACAATGCTCGGAACGCTTAACATTGATGAATTGTCATTTTTCATTGAACGAATAAATCGTGGAATGAAAGATGCTATTGAAAATGATACGTTTGAAAAAACATCTTACATGAATGTGCTTACCGCATTAAAGGATCCTGATATTAATCGGAGTGTCACGTTGCTCTTACAGTTTTTAAAAGGTATGGGGAGAGAATCTTAATTTAAGATGTACTTGAGAAAAGCAAACGAGATGAGATAGTAATCGTTTGCTTTTTCTTTTGCTATAATGAAAAGGTACTACATTCAAAATATAATAAAAGGATAAGGTGATAAGTGTGAAATCATTCGTTCATCACGAAGGAAAGCTGACAATCAAAGATATGCCGTCGCCAACGGCTTTAGAAAATGAAGTTGTTATTTCATTAAAATATGCAGGATTAAATAGAAGAGATTTATATATTGAGGAAAGACGTAAAGATGTAGCAGAAGCGTTGATTTTAGGTTCTGATGGTGCAGGTATTGTTGAATCTACCGGAAAAAATGTGACTCGTTTTAAAGAAGGTGATGAAGTTATTATTAATCCATCTTTAAGATGGCAAGAAAATTCTGAAGCGCCTCCGGAAAATTTTGATATTTTAGGAATGCCTGATCATGGAACGTTTGCAGAAAAAATAGCTATACACGAAGATCAAGTCGCATTAAAGCCAGACCATTTGACGTGGGAACATGCGGGCGTTCTTTCATTAGCTGCCTTAACAGCTTATCGAGCGCTATTTACGAAAGGGAACTTTAAGCGAGGGCAAACAGTTTTTATCCCTGGCGCAGGTGGTGGTGTAGCAACTTATTTAATTATTTTTGCTAAACATGCTGGCGGGAGAGTTATTACGACGTCGAGAGATACAGAAAAGCGAGAGAAGGCGAAGAAGATACTCGGAGCAGATATTGTTTTATCAACAAATAGTGACTGGGAAGAAGCCTTGAAAGAAGAAACAGTTGATATCGTTATTGATAGTATAGGTAAAGCGACATTTAATCGTTCGTTAGCTATATTAAAGCGAGGAGGAACGTTTGTAATGTTTGGGGCGACGACTGAAGATGTTGTTCCATTAGACTTACGACATTTCTTTTATGGGCAATTTAAACTTGTCGGCTCTACAATGGGTAGTCGTGAAGAATTTTTAGACATGTTGTCGTTTATAAAAGATGAAGGTATTTATCCAGAATTAGATAAAGTATTTCCATTAGATAAAGCTAATGATGCTTTTGCTTATTTAAAAGATAGTGATCAATTTGGAAAAGTCGGCTTAAAAATTAAATAAATGACACGTTAGATGAGTTAGGATTTTATTAGCGTAGTGATTAATAAGGTTTTAAAATTGGCATAGTCATGAACCTCATGGCTATGTCGTTTGTATTTATTTCTAACTTTGGGGCATTTACTTCAAGCAAGGCGTGACCACAACTTTTACTTTTGGTCTATTGGTCGAAATATCCTGTACCTATTCATCCCTATTTCTCGCTTTTTTTACATAAGATTCGCTAAAATATTACGTTTGAAGAACTAAAAATATCATTTATAAGAGTATTTTGTTAAGATAGTTATAAGGTCTTGGACCGAAATAAAAAAGAATATATTTTTATTGATTATATATTTAATAAAGGAGGACTTATATAAAAGTGATTGAGATACGAAAGCCGATAGAAGTAGCTGAAGCTGTAAAACGAGTGATGAAGCATAGTAAGATTGGAGAAGTTGAAACGATTGACTTTCACGATTGTGATAATAGAAGATTGGCTGAACCTATTGTAGCAGAGCATAATATTCCAACTTTTGATAAGTCACCATATGATGGTTTTGCACTTCGTTCGCAAGATACAGAGCAGGCATCAGAAGATAACCCTGTTGAACTACAAGTTATTGAACATATTGGGGCAGGGGAGTTGCCGACAAAAGTGCTTAAGGCGGGAGAAGCGACACGAATTATGACAGGAGCAAAAATACCGGAAGGTGCGGACTGTGTTGCGATGTTTGAAGTTTGTGAAGCGCTTGACGACGAAGAAACTCGCATTTCTGTAGCGGAACGATTTGAGCGAGGGCAAAACATTATCGTAGAAGGATCAGAAGTGACAGAAGGGGAAGTTCTAATCAATGAAGGAACATATATAAACCCTGGTGTAAAAGCTTTGTTAGCAACGTTTGGCTACGCAAAAGTGCAAGTTGCTAAAAAGCCAGTTGTAGGTGTTGTCGCAACAGGAACAGAGCTTTTAGATGTCGATGAGCCGTTGGAAGACGGTAAAATTAGAAATTCTAATGCATATATGATTGGTGCGCAAGTTGAACGAGCAGGTGGTATTTATCGAGATTTAGGTAAGCTAGCAGATGAGTTTGATCCGAGTTATGACAAAGTAAAGTCAGCGCTAGAAGAAGTTGACTTGCTCATTACTACAGGTGGCGTTTCGGTTGGAGACTTCGATCTTATGCCAGCTATTTTTGAAAAGTTAGGTGCAAAAATTTTATTTAATAAAATTGCTATGCGGCCAGGTAGCGTAACGACAGTTGCTACAATTGAAGATAAATATATCTTTGGCTTATCTGGTAATCCTTCAGCTTGTTACGTTGGGTTTGAATTATTTGCACGTCCTGTTATGAATAAGCTTCTATTTAGCGATAAGCCTTATTTACAGCGAATAACTGCTTATTTAGGAGAGGATTATCCGAAGCCAAATCCATTTACACGTTTTGTAAGAAGTTCTATAACGATTAAAAACGGTAAGCCGACTGTTACGCTTGCTGGTATGGATAAATCAAATGCCGTTTCATCACTCGCTCATACGAATTGTTTAATGGTATTACAAGGTGGAACGGGTGGTTATGTCGTAGATTCAGAAGTTGATGTTTTACTCATCGAGAGCTATGAAGGACAAAATAATTTTTAAGAAGAAAAGGAGTGAACGGAATGTCACAAGAAATTACCCCCATTAAAGACTTTTTTGGAAGACAATTACGTGATTTACGTATTTCTGTTACAGATAAATGTAACTTAAGATGTAATTACTGTATGCCAAAAGAGATTTTTGGGCCAGATTATCAATTTTTACCACAAAAAGAGTTACTTACATTTGAAGAAATCGCTCGTTTAGCAGAGCACTTCGCACAACTCGGTGTTAATAAAATCCGCCTAACAGGTGGTGAACCGTTAATGCGTCGTAATTTAGATGAACTGATTCAAAAACTGACTAAAATTGAGGGCATTGAAGATATTGCTTTAACGACGAACGGTATTTTCTTACCACGAGATGCTAAAAAACTTAAAGAAGCCGGATTAGAACGAGTAAATATTAGTTTAGATGCGATAGAAGATGACGTATTTAAAGAAATTAATGGTCGTGGTGTCGTCACTTTACCTGTATTAAAAGGGATTGAGGCTGCACAAGAAGCAGGATTAGGCGTTAAAGTGAATATGGTCGTTAAAAAGGGAATGAATGAGAGTCAGATCGTTCCAATGGCTAAACACTTTAAGGGGAAAGATGTTATTTTACGCTTTATTGAGTTTATGGACGTCGGTAATCATAACGGTTGGGATATGGCAAACGTTATTTCTAAGCAACAAATAGTGGACACGATTAACGAAGAAATGCCTCTTAAATCAGTTGATGCGAACTATTATGGGGAAGTTGCTTCAAGGTATCAATATGAAGATGGTGAAGGTGAGATTGGTGTTATTTCATCAGTAACTGACTCATTCTGCGGGACGTGTACACGTATGCGTTTATCTGCTGACGGTAAGCTTTACACATGTTTATTTGCAACAGAAGGATTTGACATTAAAGAGAAAGTTCGTAGTGATTTAACAGAGGAAGAATTGCGCGAGGAAATTTCATCGCTTTGGGGTAATCGTAAAGATCGTTATTCTGATGAAAGAAATGAATTAAAACATAAAGACCGTAAGAAAATTGAAATGTCATATATTGGTGGATAATTAGTTTATCGAAAAACTTTTAGTCATTGTAAATGAAGGAGTTATACGATGAAGACGTTTAAGTTAAAATCGCTAGCTATTTTTGATGACAAAGAAAAAAGTAGTAACAAACGTGATATACCTTTGTTAGATGGGCTCGTTATTAATCGAGAAGACGATAAGAGTCAATGGATCATCGAAGCTTTTTGTGAAAAGAGTTTAGAGGATTATTTTCGTTCACTAGAAAATATTGGTGAGGCTATTGTGCTTGAAACAAAAATATCAAAAGAGTCAAATTTACCGGCTTATTTTACTACGTCTATTATAAGTGTTAACGAAGTAGAGGAAGATATTAATGTTTTATTTATCGGAACGATTGTTAATCAGGCGAAAAATAAAACAGAAGGCGTATTATAAATGCTTATGAAAGCTGGTTATATAGAATCCAATTTTATGAAAAATTACGAATGGAAATATGTGTAAAAAGACATAGATTGTTAGCTGGGTGGTTATCATTCAGCTAACAGTTTTTTTAAACAATTATTTAAAAGTAATTTTAAAGTAAGGAGATGCGTTATGATTTTTAAACATAAATCTTCTGAACATGTTAATCGATTGACAGTCGTACAAATTTTATTAACATTTTATTTTCTAGCGATTGTCATTTCGACGATTTTGTTGTCACTCCCAATCGCATATAAACCAGGCGTACAAATCGCATTTATCGATGTGTTATTTACGGCTGTCAGTGCATTAAGTGTTACAGGTCTAAGTGCTGTTTCGATAGCTGATACATTTAGCACAACAGGGATTATATTGCTCGGTCTAATTTTACAACTCGGTGCAGTAGGTGTTATGTCTATAGGGACATTTATTTGGCTATTACTCGGAAAGAAAATCGGTTTTCAAGAGCGTAGGCTGATTATGACAGATCAAAACCAAACATCATTTGCGGGTATGGTGAAATTGATTAGAGACATATTAATCGTTCTAATGACGATTGAACTCGTTAGTTTTTTGATATTAGGTACATATTTTTTGAAGTATTATCCGACGATTAGTGAGGCCTATTTACACGGATTTTTCAGTATGATTAGTGCGATATCTAATGGTGGTTTTGATATTACTGGTAATTCATTGATCCCTTTTAAACATGATTATTTTATTCAAATATCGAATATGCTGTTAATTATCATTGGAGCAATAGGTTTTCCAGTTTTAATTGAATGTAAAAAGTACGTTCGTAAAGTAATTATAAAGAAAGAAAAAATGCGTTTTAGTTTATTTGCTAAAGTAACGACAATTACTTTCTTTAGTTTAATCGTCGTAGGAACAATCGTTATTTATTTGTTAGATGCTAGGCATTTCTTTTTAAATAAATCAGTAACAGAAAGTTTCTTTGGCGCTTTATTCCAGTCGGTTACGACGAGAAGTGGTGGGCTATCGACGCTAGATGTTAGTTTGTTAACAGAATCGAATCAATTATTCATGTCATTTTTAATGTTTGTTGGAGCATCACCAAGCAGTGCTGGTGGCGGTATCCGTACGACGACATTTGCTTTAGTTATTATCTTTTTAATTACATATGCTCGTGGTGGAGAGAGTTTGCAAATATTTCGCCGGGAAATTCATAATGAAGATCTAATGAAGGCAGTCACTGTTATTTTAATGGCAATATTTGCTGTGTCACTGTCTGTTCTTATTCTTTCAATTGTTGAACCATTTGATTTAACAGCGATTTTATTTGAAGTGACTTCGGCGTTTGGGACAGTTGGTTTATCGTTAGGCATAACGAGTGAAATAACGGCACTGAGTAAAATAGTGTTAATGGTACTTATGTTCATTGGGCGTGTCGGCGTCATAACGTTCTTATTTATGTTTAAACCTGATCGAACAATAAAGAATTATCATTATCCGAAAGAAAGAATTATTATTGGTTAAGAGATAAAATAGAATGGAAAATAAAACAACAAGTGCTCGTATTTATGAAAAAATACGTATAAGCACTTGTTGTTTTTTAATTATTTATCTTTTTTATCTTTCTTTGCTTCACTCATTTTTAAAATCTTTACTTGGTCATTTTCTAATCCGAAATGAAAAGTAAACAATTTGTGTTCTTTTTTATCTTTATGATTTGTAAAGACGAGTTCAACGGTCGCTTCAACAACATCGTCATCATTCACTTCAAATGAACTATCTTCAATTTCAGCATCTGTTACGTGAATGTAGTTGTCTCTAAAACTTTTATAAGAATCATTTGATTGAACAGAGCTGCTAAGAAGCGTGTACGCTGTTACGTAATCTCTTACGTTAATACTATCAATAAAGTAGTCCATTAAATATTTACTATCTTCAATTAATTGGTCATCATTATACGGTTGTACAATGTCCGACGTACTCGCATATTCTAGACTATCTTCATCGATTTCGTTCACCCATTCATCTACTTTATCGATCACGTCTTTTAACGGGATACTAAAACCAATTGTTCCGTCATCAGTTCCGACAGAGTTGATTCCTATGACGTGACCATTTTCCCGGTCAATAAGTGGTCCACCGCTATTTCCGTGTGTAATTTGGGCAGATATTTGATATGTGTTTTGATAGAAGTAGCCATCAACTGTAAATTCTCTTTCTTTCCCAGAAATAATCCCTAACGTAACAGTGTTTTGAAAGCCATGAGGACTTCCTAGAGCAATGACTTCATCTCCAATGTCGACTTCTGTGTTCTCGTCAAATTCAAGGTGCCCTTGATCAGCTAATTGCGGGACACGCAAAAGTGCAATGTCAGTTTCTTCGCCAACCGCAACAATTGCTGCAGGATATATTTGGGCAGAAGCTGTTCGGATATAAACAACATTTGCGTCTTCTACGACATGAGCGTTCGTAATGACGTCACCATTATTATTATACAGAAAGCCGGAGCCAGTCGTCGTATCATCTTTTGATTGTGCTTCAACGTGAATAACACTTTTCCCAACTTCGTGAATAATAGTTTTTAAATCTAATTCATTTTCATCGTCAGTTACTTGATTGACTAAGGGGTTCGTTATCGGGATTTCTTTTTCAGTCCATGATTGGTAAATATATACAATACTGATAACCCCGATTAAAATAAGAATACTTGATATCGTGTAAGTCCATCGCTTATTATACATCGTTACTCACTCCAACCGTTAATTATTCTGTATACCATGTAATCTTTTCGACTTCGATTTTCAGATCACCTTTTACTTTATCTAAATCGTAGTGAGTAAATTCAAACTTACCAGTTTCGTCTGGTAGCAATTTCTCTGGAAACACAAACACTTTATTCGAAGCAATTTCGTTTTTCTTATCATTCATAATTTTGTATTCGACGAGTACAGAGTTTACAGGAATTGTCGCTTTACTTACGACTTCACCTGTGACGATAACTTTGTCTTTATTACCTTTTTTAACTGTGGCGCTTTCTAAAGTAATAGCATCTTGTTTGTTTTGTTGATGTTCCTTCGTCGCAACAGATACGGCTTTTTCAATACGTTCTTGTTGTGCTGTTTCAAATGCTGACTTTTCTTTATTAATCGTTATTTTTAAGCTTTGCATTTTTTCGGAGTCAGGAATATACCTTAAACCGTCATTCACTAAATTTTCTGCTTCACTGAATTGCTTTTTATTAAGTAGCTCACTTGCATGGGAATAAACATATTCGATAATTTGTGACTTTATATCATTTGAAATTTCGGCTGCTTCTGCATTATTAATCCCTTCTGCATCCCATAATAGGAGCTTTAAATCATCAATTGAAGGTTCTTCATCAAGTGAAGTTTTTAACTTTTGAACTTTTACATGTTGCTGCTCATTGTTGACTTGTTCTAATAGTAAATTAACAGCTTCACCATAATAGCTTTTCAATTGCTGATCAGCTTCACTTAAAATATTTATTGCTTCAGTAAAGTCCTCTTGGCTAAGTTGGTCATTCGCTTGTTCAATCGTTCGTTCAATGGCTAGAGCTTCTTTTACGAAAGCATAGGCAATGTGTGCTTGTTCAAAAGAATCTTTACTCTTCCGCGCCTTATTGAAAGCTTCTTTTGCTTGGACGTAGTCTTCCTCTAGTAAATATGTTTCACCTTTGTCATAATATTGTTTAGCTTTTGTTGATTTATACTGCAAAACGGAATAAAATGCAACGGTTACTATGAGTAAAGAGAGAAAAGTAGCCATCGGTATTAAGAAGCTCTTTTTCTTATAAAACTTCTGTTTCTTTACTCGGTCGTGCAAGTCTTTCGGAATTTGTCTACCACACTTAAAGCAAAACGTTTCATACTTACTCACTGGTGAACCACAAGCTGGACAAAAATACATACAATCACCTCATTTGATAGACAATTAAAGATTCATTATTTAAATTTATGGATTTACTTTATTATATCATTAAATATTGGTATGATTAAACTAATTCATAAGCACACTTTTTGAAAGAAATGCATTGAGAGGGGAGCGTCATTTAATGGAAATTGTATTTGGAATTATTTGTGCGGGTCTCATTGTTTTAAACATTGGGTATTGTTTATTTGATCATGAGCGAGGCTAAAATATTATATAAAGAAAAAGGCAGACAACTTTGTCTGTCTTTTTTATTTTATTCGCTTTCTATCTTCTAACGGGTAATAAATATATTCTGAACGCCCAATAATATCGTCTTTTTTAATAAATCCAAGTCCATTACGACTGTCTTGGCTAATTGCTCGATTATCTCCCATAACAAAATAATTATTATCTGGAATGACAACAGGCCCAAAATCAGCTGTATTGTCAATGCTTTCTGTCGTTAAATATGTTTCATTATATGCTTGCTCATTAATGTATAATGTGTGATCTTCCACTTCAATCGTATCGCCAGGTAGTGCAACGATTCGTTTAATATAATTTTTGTGCGGTCGCTCAATAATAATAACTTCACCTCGTTCTGGCTGATTAAACATATAAATGACTTTATTTAATACGACGCGTTCTCCATGTTCAATCGTTGGGGACATGCTATCTCCTTCAACGGCAGATGTCGCAAAAACAAAGTGATTCAGTATGACCGCAATTACAACTCCAACTAATATGACTTTTACCCATAAAAACATTTGTTTTATCGTGCGCACCTGACTCTTCCTTTCCCATTATT
>Ga0079226_10003158_pt1 | contig 12679 bp, 12 predicted proteins | sample Poulit2014_FD_76345 | JGI IMG/M metagenome (GOLD analysis project Ga0079226, IMG submission 76345) | Agricultural soil microbial communities from Georgia to study Nitrogen management - Poultry litter 2014 | ecosystem: Environmental > Terrestrial > Soil > Agricultural land | place: USA: Georgia... | reverse complement strand
GAGGCCGTCCCCGCGGTAAGCGTGCTGTCTGAAGTGGAAGTCAACGAGTTTAGAACATTGTTCGAATTATATATTTCGTCTTTTTAATTCTACACGACCAACACTATTTGACAAAGAGCCTTTATTTTTTCAGTTCTCTTGCCGGATTTCCTACCATAACTAAATTATCTGCTACATCTTTTACTACAACTGAACCCAGACCTAAAACAACATTATTTCCTATTGTGCATTGATTTCGAATTGTAGACGCTGCTATATGACAGTTATTACCTATAATAACACTCCCGCTAATATGAGTCGGCATAGTCACAACAGTGTTTTTTCCAATATGACAATTGTGAGCTACATGGACTAAAGAATTTAATTTAACTCCATCTTTAATGATTGTATCGTCTATTGAACCACGATGAATTATACAATTTTCTCCAATTAAAACATCATCTCCTATATTTACAGCTCCAAAATGCTTCAACATTTCTTTGGTACCATCCTGTAAAGTAGACGGGCTAAATCCATCTTCTCCTATCACAGTACCTGAACGTATAATGCAGTTTTCACCTATTTTTGTACCTGATCGTATCACTACATTATGATGAATCGTTGTGTTATCACCTATTTTTACATCCGCTTCGATTACACACCCTCGACCGATACTAACATTTGTTCCAATTTGAGTGTCTTTAGAAATGTAAGAGTGTTTTTTGTATTGTTCTTCTTTATTCGTTATAGCGGATTGACCTGTTAAAGTATCTCTTGAAAAGAATGCTTCTAAAATTGAAAAGAATGCATTCGTTGGCTTAGAGATGATTAAATGTTTTCAAAGTTTTTGTATTCCTTTTCACTTGGATCCATTAATATCAAGCGAATTGTTTTATCTTTAAATTCTTTTTTATAATCTTCAAACTTATATAAAGTTGAAATAAAGGTCATCGACTTTTCTTTGTAGTTAAATAAAGACGAAAACCCTTCTACTATTATGTTTTCATCACCTTTAAAAGTATATTTTATTTTTTTCACTTCCATAAATTGTAGAATGTCTTTAATCTTTATCTTCTTACTCATTTAATCACCTTAAGTGTTTCAATTAGCATTTTTATTCTCTACATTTCCTTGGAATTTCCCTCTGTCACTTGTTGTGTTTTCACGTTTTAATACAACAATAAAAGTTTTAAATAATATTTTTAAATCAAGTAATAAGCTGATATTGTTTACATACCATGTATCTAATTCAAATCGACGCTCCCACGAAAGGGTTGATCTTCCATTCACTGCTGTATAACTCGTTAAACCAGGTCTGACATTATGTCTTTTCTTCTGTTCTTCATTATAGAGCTCATTATATTCCGTTAATAAAGGTCTTGGTCCAATGAAACTCATATCACCTTTTAAAATGTTAAATAGTTCAGGAAGTTCATCTAAACTTGTTGATCTAAAAATTCTACTAAATCGAGTCATCCTAAGTTCGTTATCTAATAGCTCCCCATTCTCATCTCTTTCATCAGTCATGCTACGAAACTTATAAATCGTAAACGTCTTACCATGGAGGCCTGTTCGTTCCTGCTTAAAAATAATTGGACTCCCTAAGTTTATCCTTACTATAAGTGCAATAATTAGTAATAAAGGTGATAAAACTATAATCAATATAAGAGAAAATATAAAATCTAATATTCGTTTAATATATTTTTGATACATAATATTAAACCCCTTTATAAATACTCTTGATTACTTTAACAACTCTATGCAAATCCTCTTCTGTCATCTTCGTATCTGACGGTAAACATAGTCCTTTTTTAAACAATTGCTCAGATATGTCTGAGCCAATAAAGTCATATTTTTTATAATACGGTTGTAAATGCATTGGTTTCCATAAGGGACGGGATTCAATATTTTCTTTCTCTAATTCCTCGATAATTTCTATAGGCTTTATATTCCCTTCGATTGTCAGAGCTGATAACCAAAAGTTCGGTTCATCCCATTCGTTGTAAGGCATCATTTTTATCTCTTCGATTTCACTAAAGGCCTTTTTATAATATTGATAGATTGATTTTTTCTGTTTCACTCGTTCATCTAACACTTTTAATTGGCCTCTACCAATTCCAGCTAGTATATTGCTTAATCGGTAGTTGTAGCCTAACTCATTATGCTCATAATGACGAGCTGGTTCTCTAGATTGTGTTGCCCAAAAGCGGGCTTTTGCTATTTTTTCTTCATCATTTGATACGAGCATTCCACCGCCAGAAGTTGTGATGATTTTATTTCCATTAAATGAAAACGCGCCATAATCTCCAAGGGTTCCGGTATGTCTTCCTTTATAGTATGTTCCAAGGGATTCGGCCGCATCTTCAATTAATGTAACATTATATTTATCACACAGCTCGATAATCTCATCCATTTTAGCTGATATTCCATATAAATGGACTACAATTACAGCTTTAACTTCTGGATATTTTTTGAAAGCTTCTTCTAAAGCATTTGGACACATATTCCATGTATCTTCTTCACTATCTATAAAAACGGGTATCGCATTTTGATAGATAATTGGATTTGCACTTGCAGCAAACGTTAGTGATTGACAAAAAACAACATCCCCTTCTCCAACACCTGCTGCTTTTAAGGCTAAATGAATAGCTGATGTTCCTGAAGATAGGGCTGCTGCATTTTTTATACCTATTTTTTCTGCGAACTCTTGTTCAAAGCGATCAACATTTTCACCTAATGGTGCAATCCAATTTGTGTCAAAGGCCTCTTTGACATATTTCATTTCATATCCTTGTTCACTCATATGTGGAGATGCTAAATGTATTCTTTCTGACATAATATCTGATCCATCCTATAAATTATTTTTGTGGATAACGTGTATTTACTCTTTCGTCACTATATCTTGTATAAAACGATAAACATCATCCTTAATCCGCTCATCTTTTAAGGCGAATTCAATCGTCGTCGTCACAAATCCAAGGGTCTCGCCGACGTCATAGCGTTTTCCCTCGAAGTCGTAGGCGTACACTTTTTGTTCTTCATTCAGCATTTGGATGGCGTCGGTAAGCTGGATTTCCCCACCTGCGCCGATCTTATGCTTGTCTAAGTGTTTGAATATTTCGGGTGTAAAGACGTAGCGACCCATAATCGCTAAGTTCGATGGAGCGGTGCCAAGTTTTGGTTTTTCAACGAAGGTATTTACTTCATACAATCTTCCGTCTTTATTCTTTGGATCGACAATTCCGTAGCGGTCTGTTTCATCATCGGCGACTTGTTGGACTCCGACGATGGAACAGCCGGTTTTATCGTATTTGTCGATTAGTTGTTTTAGTCCTGGTGTGTCGGCGACGACGATATCGTCTCCTAATAGGACAGCAAAGGGTTCGTCTCCGATAAATTTACGGGCGCACCAGACAGCATGGCCGAGGCCGAGGGGTTCTTTCTGTCTTATGTAATGAATATCGACTTCGGCTTCTTTTACTTTTTTGAGTAATTCTGTCTTGCCTGTGCGGCGTAAGTTTTCTTCAAGTTCGAAATTCGTATCGAAGTGGTCTTCGATTGCTCGCTTCGTATTGCTTGTGACGATAATAATATCTTCAATTCCTGATTGGATTGCTTCTTCTACAATATATTGAATCGTCGGCTTATCGACGATTGGTAACATCTCCTTTGGCATTGCTTTTGTCGCTGGTAGGAAGCGTGTGCCAAGGCCTGCTGCTGGGATAATTGCTTTTTTTACACGTTTCACGTTAATACCTCCACGTATTTATTTTCGATTATTACTTTTATTCTGCTCGTAGTAAAGACTTCTTTCCGTTATATACGATGTCCATTAGTTCGTCTTTTAACTCTTTTCGGTCGAGGGTTATGAATCGTTCGAGTAATTGGTCGATTCGTTGTTCGTCGAACGGTACTGTGCGTCCGACGTAAATCTTCTCATATGCTTGTCCTGGTAATAGTTCGTCTTCGTCCATTAGTTCTTCGTACAGCTTCTCTCCTGGGCGGATGCCGGTTATTTCGATTCCGATTTCTTCGATGCTGTAGCCGGAGAGTTGGATTAGGTTCTTTGCTAGATCGATAATTTTTACTGGTTTGCCCATGTCAAGGACGAAGATTTCGCCTCCTTTGCCTAAGGTACCGGCTTGGATGACGAGGCGGGAGGCTTCGGGTATCGTCATAAAGTAACGTGTCATCTTCTCATCCGTGACGGTTACGGGACCGCCGGCTTCGATTTGTTTTTTAAAGGTTGGGATGACACTGCCTCGACTTCCAAGGACATTACCGAAGCGTACGGCGACGTATTTCGTGTCGCTCGTTTTGCTTAAGGTTTGGATGACCATTTCGGCAATTCGTTTGGTCGCTCCCATGACGTTCGTTGGGTTGACGGCCTTATCTGTTGAAACGAGAACAAATGTATCGACCTTTCCTTCATCTGCGAGTTCTGCGATATTTTTCGTTCCGATAATGTTATTTTTTACGGCTTCGTGTGGATTATCTTCCATTAAAGGAACGTGCTTATGCGCCGCTGCGTGATAGAGAATCGTTGGGCGATACGTTTCGATAATTGTCTTCATTCGATTGCGGTCTTTCACATCGCCGATTAATGGTATTAGTTCGACGTCGGTTGCTTCTTCGTAGGTTTGTAGTTCTTTATCGATTTCGAAGATGCTGTATTCTCCGTGACCGACGAGGAGTAGTCGTTTCGGTTTAAAGGGCATTAATTGGCGACATAGTTCGGAGCCAATCGAGCCTCCTGCGCCGGTTACCATAACTGTCTGTCCGGTGACGGTTTTTTCGATTGCTTGGATGTCGAGTTCAACGGGATCGCGGCCGAGTAAATCTTCTACTTCGACATTTCTTAGTTGTTGGACAGTGACGCGACCGGTTGCTAGGTCTTCGATTTTAGGTAACATTTGTACTTGGGCTTTTGTCTTATTGCAGTGGGTGACGATTTTTTGTAATTGTTGGTTGTTTAATGATGGTATTGCGATAATAATATGCTCGATTCCTTGATTTTCGACGATGAGTGGGATATCTTTCACCTTGCCGATTACTGGGATATTGTATAGTTGCATGCGTTGTTTATAATGACTGTCGTCGACAAAGCCGACCGGTAATAGTCCGGAGTCGTTATGGTCATTATTTAATTGTCTTGCTAGTAAAGCCCCGGCATCTCCTGCTCCAACGATTAGAGTGCGTTTATGTTTTTTGTTTGTTTTTGTTATATAGCGATCGCGGAAGACACGCCAAGCGAAGCGTGATCCGCCGATTAATATGATATGGAGCATCCAAGTAACGACTAAGGCTCGTCGATAGACGGTAAAGTCGTTAATAAGAAATTGAACGATTGCTGCTGATAAGATTGTTAGGGTAACTGCTTTTATAATTGCTAATAATTCGCCGACGCTCGCATAGGCCCATACTTTATGATAGAGCTTATAATGCATTGCATAGAAATGATGAAAGGCTAATATAAATAGGGCTGTAATAATAATGACTGTTAGATCGAATGCTTTCGTACTGTATGGGTATACGATCCAATGGGCAAAGAACACAGCAAAACTGACGATTACAGAATCGATTAGAAATATAGCTGTCATTCGCATATGATAGTTCAAATTAATCATACCTTTCGTCAGTTTTATGTTTTCTGTTTTTATTTTCTTCTTAAGAAGTTGAAGAAAGATTTTTTCTTATGAATTCGATTCGGTTCGTTTCGGTTTACGATTGAGTCATCGAGTAATAGTTGACTATTTTCTTCGAACATATAAGATAGTTCGAATCCGTAGCGTTCGCGGATGACGTGATAAGCTTCTTGTAAGGTAAATCCGCGGGAGTCGGTGTTATGGGCGTCACTAGCGATAAAGTGTACTAAGTTCGCTTCGATGAGCTGATGGGAGAATTGTTCGATCTCCTTCCCATATTCGCCTAGTAAGCTCGCACCGGTTAATTGAGCGAGGGCTCCGTTGCGGATTAGTTCGTACATTCGATCGTGATTTTCGATTAGTTCCCGGTTTCGTTCGGGATGGGCGATAATCGGGCGTAGACCTTTTTGTTGTAAGTCGTAGAGTAACCGTTCGGCATATTGTGGTACATCGCCGAAAGGAAATTCTACTAATATATAAGACGTGTCGGCGAGGGTTTGGATATCGCCTTCAGCAAGGTCGTCGAGTAATTCTCCGTATATGCGTACTTCTTGACCGTCGAGAATCTCGAGGGGGATTTTATTTTCCTCGAGTAATTCGTTTAAGATTTGCACGTTTGTAATGATATCTTCTTTATAATTGTCAAAGGCTCCGTTGCGATGGTGCGGTGTGGCGATTATCGTTTGGATGCCTTGTTCGACGGCTACTTTAGCCATCTCTAGGCTGTCGGCTTCTGTTTTTGCACCGTCATCAACGCCGGGCAAAATATGCGTATGAATATCGATCAATCTGACCGCTCCTCTTTTTATTGTTTTTTGCTTATCTTCCTTTTTTGAAAATTTTGTTTTCTTTTTGTTTGTAAAGTTTTGTTCCTAACGTTTCGGCAGTTTTTTATATTTGCACTGTTAATTTTTTATTATGTTAGACAGCTAGTCTCTAACGATTTAATTAGTTACGTCTATTTTGCTTTTCTTTCTGTTCTTTTTGCCTTGACTATTTAATAGTTGCCAGGTTTTCTCTAGAGACAAAATATACCTTAGCATAGAAAGGGTATTTTTGACTAGCGTTTTGCCTTTTTGTGTATGTTCTTTGAATATTTTTCTTTATTTACAGAATGTTCCATACGGTTTTGTTGCATTTTATACGTTTTTCGTTAGCTTGTTGAATCTTTTATCTTTGGTGATGTTCCTTTTATGGTCCTTTATACCTATGCTGTTTCATTTATTTTCTTTTCTTTCAATTTTGTTTAAGTTATCGGCATAATTCGACATTGAGATTAAAGGTTTAGCCTCATATTAACTGCCGTAATAGTAGTAATAGGTTTCTTCGTTTTTCGGTACGTCGTTTAGGACGGCACCGAGAATACGAGTCTGACCTCCGCTTAGCATGATTTCTTTTGCTTTTTTCATTTCTTCTTTTTCCGATACGCCACTACGGACGACAAAGATTGTCCCGTCGACGATTTGGGAGACGATTTTTGCATCGGTTACCGCTAAAATTGGTGGTGTATCAACGATAACGAAATCGTAATGATCTTCAGCATAGGCGATTAGTTCCTCCATCCGCTTCGAGCTGAGTAGTTCCGCTGGGTTCGGCGGGATTGGTCCACATGACAATATATGCAAGTCTCCGATTGTTCCGGTTTCAACGGCATCTTCAAAGCTCGCTTCACCGATTAATACGCTACTTAGGCCACGTAAGTTGTCAAGACGAAAAGTATAGTGCACAGTTGGCTTCCGTAAGTCTGCGTCGATAAGTAAGGTTTTCATTCCTTGTTGGGCATAGACGACGGCTAAGTTCGCTGCTGTGATTGATTTTCCTGCCGATGGTCCAGGTGATGTAATAACGATCGATTGAATCGATTCGTCAACGGCAGAAAATTGGATATTCGTACGGATCGAGCGATATTGCTCGGAGATTGGAGATTTTGGATTTAGTTGCGTAATTAAGTGTCGGGCTTTATTCATTGGTTGTTTGTTTTTTCGTTTAAACATGGCGGAAGTCTCCTTTTTTGCGCTTTTGTACGGTGCCTCGGGAGGTTTTTCCAAATTCTTGGCGAATATCTTCTGCTTCAATCGAAGAGATACTTCCGATTAAGGTTAAGCCAATTTCTTCGACATCTGCTTCCGTGCGCACCTTTGTATCTAAGTATTCTAATAGAAAGGCAATCCCTACACCGATCATTAGACCGAGGACGATTGCGATTGCGATGTTAAGTTTTGGTTTTGGTTCGACCGGGTTTGGTTGTTCTGGTGTCGTTGCTTCCGTAAGAATATTGACGTTGTCTACGTTCATTATATCTGGGATTAATTGTTGAAAGACCCGTACTGTCTCGTTTGCGATTGCTGTTGCGACGTGTGGGTCAGGGTCTTTTGCAGATACGGTGACGACTTGTGAGTTTTGTTCACTGGATACGTCGATATTTTTTTGTAATGTATTCGTTGTATATGGTAGTTCGAGATTTTCAATAACGACATCTAAGATGGCATCACTTTGGATAATGACGTTATATGTATTAATTAGTTCGACATTCGTCCGTATAGTGCCTGAGTCTATTTGGGCTCCTTGGGGACTTCCATCGTGTTGGGATTCGTTTACGATAAATTGGGTACTAGATTGATAGATTGGTGTTAGAATAAAATAGCTAATTGCAGTGGCGATAATTGCAGCACCAATTGTAATTGCGATGATTAGTTTGAAATGTTTTTTTATTATTTCCATTATTTCCTGTAGCGAAATCGTTTCTTCCATGTTGTTTTCCTCCAGTTCAAATCGAGCACACCGGTTAGTTGTTGACGTTGCGCTAGTTGTTACTTTAGTTGCGGAACGTGGTGATGTCTCGGCTTGTTGCTTTTATATTTTATTAGTTAATGAAATTTAGATTTATAGACTTTAGCTCTCGTTTTCCTTCTAAGGATATTAGTTACTTTGTACTGTTTATTTTTTGTATATATTTTTTAATTCTTTTGAAGCTATAGTTTGTACAATTAATAATTGTAACAATTTTCCTTAATAAGGACAATTTTTTATATAATAATAAGGTCGGTTATTATGTGAAAACATGACTATAGTAATTGTTTTTGTCCTATAGGTATAACTAGTTAACTATAAAAATATTTACTTGGTCGGGCTTAAAGAATGACCTTATGTTAGTCTGTCATTCTTATCTTAATATGTTCACCTATGTAATACAATGAATAGTGTGTTTTTTAGTCGGATTCTGGTGAAGTGGGGCGACTTTTTCAGTTTAAAGCAGGAAAGAGTTGGGTTGTTTCGTTATTTAGTAACTTTTACCCGGGTTAGGGATGAGGTTTTGATTCGGTTAGCGAGGAAGGTTTTTACTAGGGTTGTGGGGAAGGTTTCCTCGGATTGGTGAGGAGGTTTTTCTCGGGTTGGCGATGGCGAGCTTTTCCGCGGGTTGGTGTTGGCGAGCTTTTCCGCGGGTTGGTGATGGCGAGCTTTTCCGCGGGTTGGTGATGGGTTTTTTTCAAATATTATGTAGTTTTATTTTTAACGGTGGAGGTTTCGGAGGGTGATAGAGAGGCTCGACTTAGTGGGGAAGTTTTTCTAGAATGTAAGACGCTGAATTTTTGGGGAAGTTTTTTCCAAGGGATTGGCTTGGTGGGGATTTTCGCAAAGTATTACGCATTCGGAAGTTTTTCAGTTATAATTGGTTCAGAATATTTAATATAGGAGACATAGGAAGATGGCAATTGATGTGTATTTAAATCGTAAGAAGGAAGATATCGGTCGATTGTTAGTGAAATGTCCGGATAAACCGGGGATTGTCGCAGCTTTGTCGACGTTTTTATATGAGCATGGGGCGGATATTATGGAGTCTACGCAATTTTCTAGTGATGATCCGTCGCGGATGTTTTATATTCGTTTTGAATATTTTTTAGAAGGATTGCTCGATAAGCGAGAGGAGCTCGAGCGGAATTTCGAACCGTTAGCGGAAGAGTTCGATATGGAGGTTACTTTTACATATAACGATAAGCGGAAGCGGAGTGCGATTTTCGTCTCGAAGGAGATCCATTGTCTAGTGGAATTGCTTTGGGAGTGGCAGAGCGGGGATCTCGACACGGATATTGCGCTCGTTATAAGTAATCATGAGACGGCGCGGGAAGTCGTTGAGCAAGTGGGGATTCCGTTTTATTATATTCCGGCTAATCGTGATATTCGTGAACAGGTCGAGGCGCAGCAGTTACAATTGCTTGAGGAGTACGATATCGATTTAATTATTTTGGCGCGTTATATGCAGATTTTGACGCCGAATTTTGTCGAGAAGTATCCGAATCGGATCATTAATATTCATCATTCGTTTTTGCCAGCGTTTATCGGGGCGCGTCCGTATGAGCGGGCGTACGATCGAGGTGTGAAGTTAATTGGAGCGACTTCGCATTATGTAACGAACGAATTGGATGAAGGGCCGATTATCGAGCAGGATATCGAGCGGGTCGATCATCGTAATAACGTCGCGAGCTTGAAGAAGATCGGTCAGCAAGTCGAGAGAGTCGTACTCGCTCGCGCGGTGAAGTGGCATCTGCAGGACCGGATTATTGTTAAGGATAATAAGACGATTGTGTTTACCTAGGTACTTGGATGTGGCGTTAGGTGAGTGGTTTTCGTGGTGGATTGCCACGGAAAGATTAGGCGTAGAATTGAGTTAAAGATTTCCGCGGTAGGTGCGCCGCGAAAAGGTTACGCACAAAAAAGAGCAAAACTTTTCCGCAAGAAATGCACCGCGAAAAGGTTCGGTGCGAAAACGAGTGAGAGTTTTCCGCGGTGGGCGCGCCACGAAAAGGTTGAGCGCAAAAACGAACAAAACTTTTCCGCTAGAACCGCACAACGAAAAGGTTCGGTGCGAAAACGAATGAGAGTTTTCCGCGGTGGGCGCGCCACGAAAAGGTTGAGCATAAAAACGAGCGAAAGTTTTCCGCTGTGGGTGCGCCACGGAAAGGTTGGGCGCAAAAATGAGCAAAACTTTTCCGCGGGACGACCGCCACGAAAAGGTTACGCACAAAATCGAGCAAAAGTTTTCCGCGGGACGCACGCCACGAAAAGGTTACGCACAAAAACGAACAAAACCTTTCCGCTAGAACCGCACAACGAAAAGGTTCGGTGCGAAAACGAATGAGAGTTTTCCGCGGTGGGCGCACCGCGAAAAGCTTAGGCGCAAAATAGAGCAAAACTTTTCTACAAGACCTCCTCCATAAGGAAGTTAACTAAAAAATAAAGCCCTGCTGTACGATTTAAATACGGCAGGGCTTTTTTATTCAAAGACAATGTATCATAGTGACTAAATTTAATGATCACTCTTTTTTTCAGAGTACTCGAGTCTTCTAAAAACAATATCCAAGTTAGGTCACTCCTTTTTTAAAGGAATCAATTTTTCACTTAAGCCAAAGTGAGTGAAATCTTTATTTGTTCACTTTCTTCTTTTACCTTTTCATTAATATATTTCGATAAAAATTCTCTATGTTGATTCTTTTGTTTAAAAGTATAAACTGTGTATCTTCCATTTTCTCGAATATTAAAATGATTAGTTAGGATTCTTCGTATAGTAGGCTTTGAAATTTTATGATTGCACCAGCCGGCTACTTTCCCAACGGTAACTTGATCCTCCGGGAATAAAACATACCTTTGATAAACTATTTGGAGGATTATTTCTTCATTCTTAAACTGTTTATTACAATTTTTGCAATGAAAGCTTGTAATGTTTTTTCGTTCTAAGCTTTGAAAGCAATAAATACAGTATGTACCTTTTTTTATTTCTGATTTATTTATTTTTGGAAAGCGATTGTAAATTGAAGAATGGTTGCTAGCTTTTGACAGTCTTTCTGCTAATACATATATTTTCTGGGTTAGTGGACTCTTTGTACCTACTATTCTTTTTAAAAACCTTTCTACTTGAGATGCAAATAAGAAAGGAGATTGAACTTGAGCACCATATAAGACAAATCGAGGATTAATAAATACAACATGAGAGGAAATTTTCATTTTAATATTAAAATTTTCTAATAGTTTTTTGAAGAGAAGTTCTGTTCGTTCTAATTGGTGCAAAGGATTGTAAATTTGCATTCGGCTATGTAAGGAGTAGATTTTATTGTTTTCAATTATATAGTCGCCGGTGAAATTTTTAACTTCGAGGAGGTATATTGTATTGGAAGTAAGTAGGACTACATCGATTTGGAATTCCGATCCATTGATTTCATATAATAAATTGAAAAGCGGGAAAACCCTTGACTGGTCGAATTGAACTAATATTTCCTCGAGCCTTCTCTCCCCTAAATATCCTTTGAAAATTTGCTCGTAACGTCTGGCATCCTGAGAGTTGAAATTTTTCTTTCCATTGAGCAGTGCGTGATAATATAAAAGTGAGTCCGGTGCATAATGCGATGTGGACATACGCAATAAATCACCTCATTATTCTCTTTTATCATTATCATAGCGCCTAGTCTGCTTTGTTGCAAAAGATGGTTTTTTTAAAGTTGAATATTTTTTTATTGTTGTTTTTTGTTTTTAGTTTGGCAAATTTTCGTTTTTTATCAAAAAAGTGACCTTGGTTATGGAATTTTATTAGTTTTTGTGTTGGAAATATGATAGGGATTCAATGTAAATTTAGATTTGATTCTATGCAGTTTAGGCTTTCTTTATTGGGCTAGCGTGCGAAGATCTAGTTGACTAATTCGACGGTGGGTGTATCGCAGAAAGGTTTGAGGAAAAATTGAGTGAAAGCTTTCCGCAGGACGCTCGCTACGAAAAAGTTGAGCGCAAAATAGAGCGAAACCCTTCCGAAAGAACCGCACAACGAAAAGCTTAAGCGCAAAATAGAGCGAAAGGTTTCCGCGGTAGGCACGCCGCGAAAAGGTTACGCACATAATCGAGTAAAACCTTTCCGCGGGACGCTCGCCACGAAAAGGTTCGGTGCGAAAACGAGTAAAAGGTTTCCGCGGGTCGCTCGCTACGAAAAAGTTGAGCGCAAAATAGAGCGAAACTTTTCCGCAAGAAGCTCGCCAAGAAAAGGTTACGCACATAATCGAGTAAAACCTTTC
>Ga0079226_10003157_pt1 | contig 12682 bp, 13 predicted proteins | sample Poulit2014_FD_76345 | JGI IMG/M metagenome (GOLD analysis project Ga0079226, IMG submission 76345) | Agricultural soil microbial communities from Georgia to study Nitrogen management - Poultry litter 2014 | ecosystem: Environmental > Terrestrial > Soil > Agricultural land | place: USA: Georgia... | reverse complement strand
GCAAGTCCGTTGAGGGCGCCCACTGGGTGGGCCGCGAGGATGCCGAGGCGGAGATCCGCCGCTCCTTCGATCGGGCGAAGGACGCCGGTATCCCCAACCACGGATCCGCTCCCAAGCTCGACTAGGGCGTGTTCGGCAGCCGAACGTATGGGCTGGGAGGCTAAGGTCTTGTCACGATTCCAAGTTCTCTCAGATGCTCAGTGGTCGTTGATCGAGGAGATATCGCCGCGTCCCATCGAGCGCAGGGGTCGCCTGTTCTCGGATGCCCGAATGATGGTCGAGGGGATCATCTACCGGTATCGGACCAGGACCGAGCGGGGGGGATCTGCCTGAGGTGTTCTGCCCGTGGCAGACGGCGTGGACCTGGCATCGCCAGATGGCTACCCCGATGGTGCTTGGGACAAGGCGGATGCCAACCTCATTGCCGCTGCCAATGCGGCGGGTCTGATGGACTGGTCGCTGTCGGTGGATGCCACGATCGTCCGGGCGTATCAACATGCGACGAACACTAGTCGCAGCACAGGGGGCTCGTTCGCATTACAGGAATCTGACCCAAGAGCCGCCCATGAAAACCACGAAAAGCTCACCTGGCCCAAAAAATCCCGCTCAAACGGCCTCAAACCACTTGACGAAACACAGCGGTGGCGCGGGCGGGTGCTGGGATTCTCCAAGCAGGCCTACTATAAATGGCTGAAACAACCGGTCTCAGCCCAGGAAGCCGAGGAAGCGCACCTGATCCAAGTGCCGCAAAAGCTTCACTAGGAGGACCCTGAAGCGGGGTACCGGTTTCTCGCCGATGATATGGATGACTGACAAGCTCCACCTCACCTGGAGATCTTCTTCCTGTCACTCGCGCACTCCGCATGTACCTAAACGTCCTTGGAGAACGCACTTAGCCCACACAGGTACAAAAATGGCCAAGCGGAACGAACCGCTCAGGCATTCATATGCCTGCGTGGGGAGACCGAGAACGCGCTGCTGACCGGTATCCAGCCCACTTATCACAACTCGCGCGGATCTCAGGTCGCAGGGGTGAACTCCTGGCGCTGTCGCCCCAATGAAGAGATCTCCGTCTCAACGACGTCGCCGGGTTCGAGGTAGGCGTAGAGCCCGGACAGGGCGACACCCTCTGGAGTCCCCGTGAGCACGAGGTCTCCGGGTTCAAGTGCCATATATTGGGAGAGATGGTGAATGATTGCCGGTACGTCGAAGATCATGTCAGAAGTGTTCGAGTCCTGACGCAACTCACTGTTCACCCATGAGCGCAGACGTAGGTTGTTGACGTCCACCTCGTCGGGTGTGACGAGGTATGGGCCTGTGGGGTTGAACCCGGGTGAGGATTTCCCCTTCGACCACTGGCCACCCGACTCCTCAAGCTGGAACGTCCGCTCCGATACGTCATTGACCACCGTGTACCCTGCGATATGGTTCATCGCCGACTCCCGGGAGTCGAGGTAAAGTGCACGCTGCCCGATGACAACCCCCAGCTCTACTTCCCAGTCCGTCCTTTTCGACCGCCGGGGTATCTCTACAGGATCGTTAGGACCGATCACTGTTGCCGGATGCTTGTAGAAGATGATCGGTACCGACGGCGGGGCTGCTCCTGATTCAGCCGCATGGGCTGCATAGTTCATTCCCACGCAAACAACTGCCATGGGGCGGGCGATCGGGGCACCCACCCGCAGATGCGCCGATTCTATTTGCGGCAACTCTCCCCTATTAAATGCCCGCTCCGCCACTTGAAGCCCCTCGGCCAGAAAGGTACCGTCGATTTCACTAGTCACGGGTCGGAGGTCGTAAACCCCATCTACTCCCACGACGACGGGAATCTCACTCCCGGCCTCGCCTAGTCGCGCAAACCGCATTTTCATTCCTCCAAAATGTAATTCTACTTACCCCGGTTCCCGGATAAGATGCATTTTCTGCCCGTGCTGATCTGAAACGCGAACACGCGGCCGTGCAGCGGGCACCTCGAGGGGCGGTCGACGCCGGCCCCTTGTCCTGAACAAGTTCCCCGCCGCCCTCTCAGGACCGCTTGGCACTCATTGAGCTCGTTGGCGATCCATACTCGCGACCCCGAGGCGGCCCCCTGTTGTCAGTACGTCACTTCTTGGCCAAGCCCTGCTCCTGAACGATGAGTTCGCGCCTCCTGATACGTTCAGCCGCGTCACCGATGTGCTCGGCGATCGTGGTGCGCAGGTGTTCCTTGTCATCCCCTGCCAGCGCCTTGATGATCTCCTCATGGCTCTTGGCATGTGCTCGCAGTTCGTTCGCTCCCAGAGTGGAGTTAGCCGCCTGGAGGAACACGCTGATGCGACCACGGAGCTTTGCGGTGAAGTCGACCAGGAGTGCGTGATCACTCATCTCCCATAGGGTCTGGTGGAACTCGCGGTCGTACCTGCCCATCCGGGGGACGTCGTCCTCCTCCGCCGCCTTCAACATATTCGCCACGATGGCTGAGAGTCGGCTCTCCGCCTCCTCCACCCATCTCTCCTGCACCCGCAATGCGACGAACTGCTCGAGAACCACCCGTAGGGATGAGATCTCCTCGAACTCCCGTTCCGTCAGGAGTGCGACCCGGGCCCCCCTCCTGGGTTGACGTTCGATCAAGCGTTCCTCGGTCAGGATGGCCAGCGCTTCACGGATCGGGATATGGCTCACGCCGAGCTGCTCCGCCAGTTTACGTTCCACCAGACGCTCCCCGGGCTTGAGGTCACCGCTGAGGATCGCTTCACGCAAACGGTCTGTCACGCGGTCTGACAAACTGTGATCCACCAGACTGTCTAGACTCATGATTCAACCTTTCTGCCACCGACGGCTCCAGCGGAGCAGTTATCCATCGAACCTTTTGCAAGGCATCCCGGTGACTCCGGGATCGACAACGAACACCGAACCAGCATCGGGCTCATCGTACTCTCCCAGGTCCTGGCGCGAGGTGGTGATGAACAGTGATTCCAGTTCGGGACCGCCGAAGGTGCATGCACTGACTTGCGAAACGGGTAGGTCCACCTGCGCTTCGAGTACTCCCGCAGGGTTGTAGGCGTGGACCGCTGCCCCGCCCCATAGGGCGACCCAGACGCTGCCATCAGAGGCTACGGTCAGCCCATCGGGTAGCCCATCACCCGGATCGATCTGCACCAGGGTCCGTGGATCGTGCACTTCTCCCTGGGAGTAATCGAAGACTTGGACGCTGTGGGTCAGACTATCGACGTAATACATCAAGGAGCCGTCGGGAGAGAAGGCCACGCCGTTGGATACGGTGACTCCTGGCAGTAGCACCCGGGCGCTCAGATCCGGTTCAACCACGTACAACCGGCCCCTCCCCGGGGCGGCATCGTATGCCATACTCCCGGCCAAGAGCTTCCCGTCCGGTGTCACTCCCCCGTCATTCATCCGTACCCCGGAATCGTACCAAAGCTCGATTCTCCTCGACGGCGGTTGGTGGGCCTCATCGGCAAGGGCCAACCCGCGCTCAGTGGCCACGACGTATCCCCCGCCGGCCCGTGGCCGGACGAACGCTGCGATGGGATCTCCCACGGCGATCGTGCTCACGGATCCCGACTCCCAGGTGCGGAGGCGCCCGTGAAGCATGTCCACCCACCTCAGGCCTCCCCATTCCTCGGACCACACGGGTCCTTCCGCATGGTGGGAGATCGGGCCGGTAAGATTCTCGGCCCTCATCGGTTCTGCCCCTCTCGCTTCGCGCTCATCCCGGGGTACCTCCGCCGTAGAGCAGATCCTCGGTGTTGGCCCAGACCTGTTCGGCGTATGCCCTGCCGTCGGGCGTGGGTTCAATGTCCCCCAGGACACTGGGGTCGGGATCGGCCGGCCCCCGGGTGGAGGGGTCGGGCGACCAGGAGTCGTTCTCGTAGGTTTTACGCACCTCTTCGTCCCGCAGGTCCGGGATGATGAGTCTTCCCGATCCCGTCACGGCGGACCTGTAGGCCTCGATCCCGACCATCGCCATGTTCACGCCCCGGTAGACGTCGAAGTACGGTTGCTGCCCGCTGCGCACGGCTTCGGCGAAGAAGTAGTTCATGAAGAAGTCACCGCCATCGTGTCCCGATCGCACGGCTTCCTCGTGGTGGATGGGGAACTCCGGGAGATAGAGCTGCTCCTCGGACTGCCCCGGTTGCTTATCGAACCGCTCCCTCCTGAGGCGCACGTATTGTGAGTGTGCACCGCGACCGTTCTCCAACAGCCCCCTGTTGCCATGGACCCTCACCCAGTTGCCCTCACCCCGCAGGTCGTATTGGAGCAGTTTGACCAACGCCCCGTTGTCCATCTCCAGAACGATGAGTCCGGCGGTGTCCATCCGGCGCACGGTCCTGGCCTTGTTCTCGTCCTCGGGGTCGTGGGGCACCACGAAACCGTTGACAGCCACGGGCATGGTGTCGGTGATGTACATCAGTGGGGCCAGTGCGTGGGAACAGTAGTAGGTGGCCGGGAGCCAATTCCGCCAGTGGTCCATGCCCACCGAGATGCTGTTGATGAACTGGGCGCTCATCGGGTGGATATACTCACCCTCACCGTACTGGAACCTACCGATGTCCCCGGCGAGGTAGCGTGCTCGCATCTCCTGGTTGAAGCCCATGAACGGGTACTGGTCGGCGAGCATATAGACGAGTCCGGAACGTTCAACCTCCCGGACCAGTTCGACGCCCTCCGCCGGAGTGAGGCATGCCGCGGTCTCGCTCATCACATGCTTGCCCGCCTTCAATGCCTTGATCGCGAAGGGCGCGTGCTGGTGGAAGTAGTTGGCCAGGATGACAGCGTCCATGTCGTGCTCGAGGAAGGCGTCAAAGTCGGTGTAGGTCGTCACGGAGTGCTTCCTGCCCACCTCCTCCAACCGTTCCTCCCAGGTGTCGCAGAGCGCTACGAGTTCCATCCCGACGCTCGGCTGGCTCTGTTTAATGAATGACAGGCCTCTGCCCAGCCCTACGATCCCGACCCGAACTGGTCTGGTCATGGTGCACCTCTCCTCTACCTTTCTGGGTGCGCTGGGCGCACCGGTGAATTCTCTCTTGTCAACGTTCTGGGTCCTCATACCCCCGTGCTACCTCCGCACACTGGCCGCCCTGGGGTCCAGGACCTTTCGGGTGTTGTCCCCCACTGTGTTCAATGCCCATACTGTGGCCACGATCAACAGGCCCGGCCAGACGGCGTAGAGGGGGGCGTTGTAGATGTTCTGGTAGCCCGTCAGCAATAACACCCCGAGGGACGTGGAGGGCGGTTGGATCCCCAGCCCCAGGAAACTCAACCCGGCCTCGGTGATGATCGCGTACCCCGCGATCAGGGAGGCCTGCACCAGAAGTACGGGGACCGTGTTAGGGAATATCTCCGACCACAGCACGCGGAAGCGGCTGGCACCGGAGGCCCGCGAGGCCGCGACGTAGTCCATGGAGGACTCCTCCAGGACCGCGGCCCGCACCACCCGAGCGACCACGGGGGCATTCGTGATCCCGACGATGAGGATCAACCCGCTCATCGAGGAGCCGAATGAGGCAACGAACATCAGGGCCAGGAGGAAGGATGGGATGGCCATCAACCCATCCACCATCCGCATGAGGATCTCCTCCAGCCAACGATTGCCGAGCGCGGTCAGGAAACCCCAGACCGTTCCGATCACCATCGCGACAACAACTGTTCCCCCGGCGATGAGGAGAGTGGTCCTCATCCCGACGATCATCCGTGACAGCAGGTCGCGGCCGAGTTCGTCGGTACCGAAGAAGTACTGCACCGAGGGCCCCTGCAGGATCGCGTCATGATGCGACTCATTGGGCGGGTACGGGGTGATCCACGGGGCCAGCACTGCTGCCGTCAGAATGATGATGAGGAAGATTACGGCAACTAGTGAATATCCGCGCCCCCGGGGCTTGCGCAGACTCTTGATGCCCGGTTCCACGGTCTGGATATCATCGGGGTTCATGAGGCATCCTCTCGCATCCGGGGATTGAGGAATCCGTACATCACATCAACGAGGAGGTTGATAAGGACAAAACTCGCCGAGAGGAGCAGTACGACACCTTGGAGGACCGGATAGTCACGAGAGGTGGTCGCGCTCACCGTCAATGAGCCCAAGCCGGGCCACCCGAAGATGTACTCGATCAGGACTACTCCACCAATGAGCTGCCCGATGAGCATTCCCAGTGTCGTCAGAGTCGTGATGAGCGCGTTGGGCAGGGCATGCTTGATGACCGCCGTGCGCCACGGCACGCCCTTGCCCTCCGCAGTGCGCATGTACAGCGCGCTGGTGACCTCTGCCAGGGAGGACCGCAGGAAGCGCATCAGCGGCGCCGCGATCGTGATACCCAGCGCGAGAGCCGGCATCAACAACAGTTTGGCGTTCATTATCGGGTCTTGGCTGAATGGCACATAGCCGCGGGCTGGGAGCCATCCCAGCCCGACGGCGAACACTATTACGAACATGATTCCGAGCCAGAACTGCGGGATCGCCATTCCGATGGTGACGATCGCGCTGGCGAAGCGGTCGAACAGACCATCCGGCTTGATCGCGGCGGCTACGGAGGCCGGGACAGCGATCAGGAGTGCTACCAGGATCGCAGCGGATGTGAGCTGCGCCGTGGCGGGCAGACGCTCGGCGATGAGGCTCGAGACCGGGTACTGGCTCCCGAAGGACAGACCGAAGTCCCCTTGGAAGATGCCACCAATCCATTCCAGGTATTGGACGTAAATAGGCTTATCCAGTCCGAGTTCGCTCCGCAATTGTTCCACGAGGTCTTCACTGGTGTTCGCCGCTACCGCCCCCAACCTGGTGATCACCGGGTCGGAGGGCAGGAGGCGGACAACGATGAAAATTATCACGGAGACCAGCAGCAGCAAGAGGAATGCTGATGCTACTCGTCGTAATAGAAAATGTGTCATGCAACTATTCCGTACTGATCTGTGCAGCCTCTAACCTCAGGTCACCCGAGGGTGTCACCCAGGCGCCAGAAACGTTCGACTGGGTAGCCGTGATCATTGGAGCGTGGATGCTGATCAGGATCGGCCGCTCCTCGGAGACGATCTCCTGCATCTGCTGGTAGATCTCGGCCCGTTCCGACTCATCATCGCTCTTGATGCCTTCGGCATAGAGTTCATCGAATTCCTCACTGGCCCAGTTGCATTCGCAGGCGCCTGACAGGAGTCGGCTGTAGATGAACGAGGGGTCGTTGAGGTCGCCACCGGCGTTGGGAATGATGTATCCGGGGTACTCCTGCCCTACGGGCACGAATTTATCGACCCAGGTACCGGTCTCCTGGTTCTCGATCTTGAGGTTGATCCCGATCTCGGCCAGGTTCTCCTGCAGGAGCTGCCCCTCCCTGTTCCACTCCGGGTAGGCGCCGGCCAGGCCCCACCATGTCAGGGTTTCGCCCTCGGAGACCCCTGCCTCTTCGAAGAGTTGCGCAGCCCTGTCCAGGTCCACCTCTTGGGGCTCGAGCCCGGAATCGTCGAATGCCCACGATGCCTGCGGTACGAGCTCATTGAACATGGCGGCCTCGCCGAATCCGGAGAATGCAACATCCACTGCGCTCCCGCGATCGAGCACCAATGACAGTGCCTCACGCGCCTTGGGGTCGTCGAAGGGTGGTGTTGTGGTGTCCATCGAGATGAAGTGGAGCTGGGTCGACTCCTCCGCCTCCAGCAGTTCGATCGCCGGATCCGACTCCAGCGGCTGGGAGTCCGCGGCGGGCAGGTTCCACAGCACCTGTACGTCACCGCTGCGCAGCGCCGTCACGGCAGCGGAGGTGTCGTTGGTGGTTTCGATGGTGATGCCGTCCAGGGCGGGTTGTTCGCCCCAGTAGTTATCGTTACGGACCATCTCAAGCCTCTGATCCGGGACGAAGTTGCTCACCTCGAAGGGGCCAGTGCTCACCGGGGCGGTGTTGATCTCGTCTTCGTTATCGGGATCGATGATCCGTAGAGCAGTCAGTCCGTGGGGCAGGACGGAGTCCGAATCAGCGAGCACGAAGTGCACCTCTGAATCCCCCTGGGCCTCGACCTCCTCGACGGAAGCCAGGTACTTGGCCGCCAGGGAAGCGTTCCCCTCCATCACGCGTTCAACGTTCCATACGATGTCCTCGGCCGTGATCCCCTCCCCGTTGGAGTAGGTGATCCCCTCCTGGAGCACGAAGGTCCATTCGGTATAGTCCTCATTCGCCTCCCACGACTCCGCCAGGGCGGGGACTATATTGCCTTCGGAGTCCGTATCCGTCAGACCGTCCCACAGCAGGGGATACAGCACCCGCTCCCACTGGAAAGTGGCCAGACCGGGGTCGAGCTGGGGAATAGCCCCCTGACCCGTGGTCACCGTCAGAGTCCCTCCCTCAGCGCCCACAGCGCCGTTCTCACCACCAGGCTGGGGTTCGGACTCACTCGCCCCACCGCAGCCTGCCAGCAGCAGCCCGGAGACTGCTATGAACGCTGCGGCTCTCACCTTCGTTCCCTTGATCATCCTTACTCCTTCGGAGGATTGCGCGCCTATGCGCAGGTCTATTCCTAATCGCCTATATTCTATAGCATTATGTTTTGCGTGGCCAGCTCCGGCCCCGCCCAGCCAGCGCCCGTCACTCTATTCGGCGACCAACGCATCGGAGTACCCGGTGTTGATGATGTTGGCTGAGCCCTGTTCGCCGCCGAAGAAGTTCCTGACGTTCTCCACGGCGTCACGGGGCAGACTGACGATCGCTTCGGGGGAGTGCCACGCGGCGTGCGGGCTGAGGAGAACGTTCTGAAGATCCCGCAGGGGACTACGGTCAGCCAGGGGCTCCTGCTCATACACATCGAGTGCCGCCGCCCCCAAGTGCCCCTGGGACAGCGAACGGACCAGCGCATCCTCGTCAACGAGTTGGCCCCGGCAGGTGTTCACCAGCACCGCGCCCTGCCGCAGCCGTGCCAGGGCACTCTCGCCCACCACGTGGTGGGTCTCGTCCGTGAGCGGGACGTGCAGGGTGAGGACATCGGCCCGGTCCAGGGCCTGCTCGAAGGTCACTGCCTGCAGGCCGGCCCGAGCAATGGTCTCAGGCTCGACGAAGGGGTCGGAGACCACAACACGAAAACCCAGTGCCGAGCAGTACTGCGCCACCAGTCGTCCGATCCGGCCATAGCCGATGACGGCCACGCAGGTGGCGCTGGGGCGGTCGGCCATAGGCTGGGAGCGCGTGGGCTCCCACTCCCCCGCCTTCATCGCGGCATCGTGGGCGGGCAGCCCGCGGACCAGGCTGAGGATCATGGCCAGCGTGTGGGTGGCCACCTCCTCGATGCAGTAGGAGGGGGTGTTGGCCACCGCGACCCCCCTGGCGGTGGCCGCCGGGACATCGATCATGTCGCAGCCGATCCCCAGGCGGCTGATGATGCGCAGGCGCGGCAGCTCGTCCATGATCTCAGCAGTGATATCGGCCCATTGGACCACCAGACCACTCGCCTCACGAGCAAGGCGGATGATGTCCTCGGGCCGGCGCGAGTCGACCTCGACCACCTCGTACCCCTCCCCACGCAGGGTTTCCAGGGCTTCGGTTCTTGGCAGTTCACAGTCCGTGATAGCGATGAGATTTTTAACCATGCCTTTATGCTATAGCATGTAGCATAATCCTGAACAAGGTGGAGTCGATGAGAGAGTGTGAGACAATGGCAAGGACTGCCCTTATTACCGGTGCGAGCTCGGGCATTGGAGCCGCTGTCGCGATCGCGTTGGCGGGAGCGGGATACGATGTCTGGCTCACCTATACCCATAATGAGGCGGAGGGTCGCAAGGTCGCTGAGCAGTGCCGCACCGCCGGTGGGACCGCTGAACTCTCCCACCTGGACCTTCGCGCGAATGAATCCATCGCGGGGCTGGTCCAGCAGGTCTCGCAGGCATGGGGATCCCTCGATGTGCTCGTCAACAACGGCGGGATGTGTCCGTACACGGACTACACCGAGATCACCAGTGACGGCTGGGACGAGGTCATGGAAACGAATGCGCGGGGGACCTTCCTGCTCACTCGTGCCTGCCTGCCCCTGTTGCGTCAGTCCCGTGAGGCGGACCGGGACTCCTCCGTGATCAACGTGTCATCCATCGCTGGGCAGGTGGGGGCGATCCAGACGGGAATGCACTATGCGGCCTCGAAGGCCGCGATCCTCGCCCTCACGCGCAGTTTCTCCAAGGTCCTGGCACCCGAGGGGATCCGGGTCAACGCCGTCACCCCGGGGCCCGTCACCAGTAACATCACCGATCAACTCTCGGCTGATGGTCGCCAGGCCCTGGAGAGCGGGGTGCCGTTGGGGCGCTTCGGAACTCCCGAGGAAGTGGCCTGGGTGGTGCAGATGCTGGCCTCCCCAGGGGCGAGATTCATCACCGGTGCGACGTACGATGTGAATGGGGGTGTTCGGGTCGATGGCTGAACAGGACGCGATTGATATCGTTCGCCAGCAGGTGGAGGCCTTCAACGCTCGCGACCTGGACTGCTTCCTGGGAACCTATGCCACGCACGCCGAGGTGTCGGGGCTCCAACCGCACCCGATCATCGGACGCAGTGCCCTGAGGGATTTCTACTCCGGCAGTTTCCAGGACTCCTCGGCGCACTGCGAGGTCACCTCACTCATGCGCGTGGGGGAGCGCTGGGTGGTGGCTCATGAGAATGTCTCCAACTCCCACCAGTCAACCGAGACCATCGCTATGTTCGAGGTGATTGACGACGTGATCACGAAGGCCGCGCTCTTCAAGGCCCCTCCCACTCCGATCCCCTAGACCGGTGTCCCGCCCACGGGGTGGAGCCTCACTCCACCCCGTAGCGCTCGTCCAGTTCCGGATCCGGAGCCGGGGAGCCGAAGCCTGCCGTCCAGGCCCCATCAACCGCGATCGACTCCCCGCTCAGGTACGAGGCCTCATCCGATAGCAGGAAGGCCACGACCCCGGCGACCTCTTCGACGCGGGCGATCCGCCCCATCGGGGGGCCCTCAGACAGGTGGCGAGCCTCTTCCACGGGGTCGGCCGCGTGATCGATCTGGTTCTGCAGATGCGGCGTCATGACCCCACCCGGGGCTACGGTATTCGCCCGGATGCCATACCGCCCGTAGCTCACCGCGAGGCTTCGCGAGAGGGCATCGATGCCGCCCTTGGTGAATTCATACGCGGCGTGATCGGTGAAGCTCTGGCGCCCGTGGATGGATCCGATATTGACTATGGACCCCCCGGTGACCTGTGCGACAAAGGTTCTCACCGCGGCGGAGCATCCCCAGATGTACCCGAGCCCGTTGGTATGGACAATGGTCTCAACCTCACTGGTGTTCACCTCGTGGAGCGGAGTCGTTCGCGTGATCCCGGCGTTGTTGACCCATCCGGCCAGCGGCGCCGCCCCGGTCGCCGACTCCGCGGCCCGTTCGTGGGTCTGTGGATCACCCACATCCCCGATGACAACAGCACTGCAGATCCGTGCATCGACGCTATCGGAGCCGGGGGTGCGTTCCACCCCCACGACGTACCATCCATCTCGCGTCAGCCTCTCGGCGATCCCCCGACCGATCCCCTTGCCCGTCCCGGTGACGACCACACTCCTATTCATCGGACCTCGAACCCGAAATCTGTCAGGGAGAAACCCAGGCCCGGTGTCCCCGTGGGAACGGTGGAGCTGGCGTCGAAGACCGGGCCGCCGGTGATGAGGGTGGCGGAGGGGTCGTACCTATTGCCCTGTCGGTCAAAGGTTTCCACCCCGATCCCCAAATGCACGCTCATCTCAGGGTAGATGTGACCGGAAACCCTCCGGCCCCGCCGGGTGGCTCCCTCGATCACCTCCAGGGCAGGGGTGACTCCACCGATCGCAACGATGTCCAACCGCAGGACGTCGACCCCGCCGTCATCCATCAGGGATTGCAGCACTCTGGGGTCACTCACCTCATCGCCGACGGCGAGGGGCGCCTCCAGTCCATCGCGGACCTTCGCACAACCGTCGATATCCTCGGGCAGGAGTGGATCCTCCAACCACGCCAGATCGGGGGAGCCCCACGCCTCTAAGTCAGCCAGCACCTCCGCGCTGTCGACCCATCCGAACCCGCCATCGATGATCAGGGAGGATCGGGGGATCTCCGGCAGGACCCGTTGGAGGAGGCGGCGCATCAATCCCTGATCCGGGGATCTGGAGATCTTCAGTAGGCGCCACCCCTGCCGTGCGTGCTCGATGACCTCAGCGGCCATCTCCTCCACCCCACGCGAGGCATCGGGATAACACGAGACCATGACCGTCTCCCGAGGTGCATCCCCGGTATCCAACAGCTGCCATAACGGGACCCCGGCGCGCTGGGCCACGATGTCCCACACGGCGATGTCGATGAGCCCCAGGACCCGCCTGACCAGGCCCACTCGGCCCACGATCGCGGTACGGCGGAACAGGCTCTCCCACAACGCTGCCGGGTCAGTGGTCTGCGCACCCACCAGGTGGGGTTTGAACAGTCGATTGAAGATCTCGGCCATCGGGGTGTCCCGCGTCAGGCAGTATGCGGTCCCAACCAGGCCATCCCGGGTGCGGATCCGGATACCTGCGTATTCGCGCTCGGTCACCTCCATCGCTCCGAGCCTCAGCGTCTCCGGCAGGGGGAGGGTCGTGGTGGTCACGTGAACTTCGCTGATCATACTGGTCATTCCTGGCTCTGCGGCATGCTCAGGGGGACACCGTAATCAACCATGAACCCGCCGTCGACGTACAGT
>Ga0079226_10003156_pt1 | contig 12683 bp, 9 predicted proteins | sample Poulit2014_FD_76345 | JGI IMG/M metagenome (GOLD analysis project Ga0079226, IMG submission 76345) | Agricultural soil microbial communities from Georgia to study Nitrogen management - Poultry litter 2014 | ecosystem: Environmental > Terrestrial > Soil > Agricultural land | place: USA: Georgia... | reverse complement strand
GAACTCGGTGTACTTCTCGCACGCCCCGGAGCGTGTCCTCCCCGGCCGGATCATGATCGAGATGGTCGAGAACGACCGCATCATCGGCGGCACCACTCCCGAGGCGGCCGAGCTGAATCGCGAGCTCTACGCGAGCTTCTGCAGCGGCGACCTGCTCCTCACCGATGCGAAGACTGCCGAGATGGCGAAGCTGACCGAGAACGCGTTCCGCGACGTGAACATCGCGTTCGCGAACGAGCTGTCGATCATCGCCGACCGGCAGGGCATCGACGTGTGGGAGCTGATCGAGCTCGCCAACCACCACCCCCGTGTGAACATCCTCCAGCCCGGGCCGGGCGTCGGCGGCCACTGCATCGCCGTGGATCCCTGGTTCATCGTCTCTGCGGAGCGCGAGCACTCCAACCTGATCCGCACTGCGCGCGAAGTGAACGACTCCAAGCCGGAGCTCGTGATCGACAAGGTCATCGGGAAGGCCGAGCGCTTCAAGAAGCCGACCGTCGCCGCGCTCGGCATCGCCTTCAAGGCGAACATCGATGACCTGCGCGAGTCCCCCAGCCGCAACATCGCCGGGACCCTGGCGGAACGGCTCACCGAAGGTGATGTGCTCGTGGTCGAACCGAACGTCGACGCGCTCCCCCAGGAGCTCTCCGAGAAGGAGAACGTCGAGCTCGTCGAGCTGGAATCAGCTCTCGAGCGTGCAGACATCGTGCTGCTGATGGTGGATCACGACCCGTTCAAGGAGATCAGCCCCGAGCTCCTGAACGAGAAGATCGTCATCGACACGAAGGGGCTGTGGCGGTGACCCACGGCAACGCCCCGAGCGGAACCCGAGCATGGTTCCGCGGCACGAAGGTCTCCCCGGAGCAGGGCGTCGAGCGCGCGACGGATCGCAGCGACGCTCTTGACTCCTTGCTCGCGGCCGTCCGGCAGCTCTCGCAGAGCACGCAGGGTCTGGAGGCCGTGTTGCCCCGCTTCCGCGAAACGGTCGCGGCGTCGGGCTATCACCCCAAGTTGTTGTTGGAGTATGCCCGGTTCCTGATCCGTAACTCTCGAGGGAGCACGGCTGAGGAGGTCCTCGCGCTCTCTCTCGCGAAGGACGGGGCACAGGTCGACGCTCTGGAGCTGTACCTGGAGCTCGCGCGGGAGCTGGAACTGCCGACGGAGCGGAATGCGTGGGCCCTCGAGCGACTCTCAACGGACATTCCCTCACATCCTTCCGAGCACCGCGCCGCGCTCGATTACGCGATCCCGCACCGTCTGCGAGACGCGCTGACTGCGATCGAAGCTTCGGGAGATCCGGTGAACCGCGCGATCGTGCAGATCAATCGGGCGTACATCGAACAGACGATGTCGAGCGAGACGCTCGCCACCATCGGTGCGGACCTGGGCGAGAACGATCTGCTGCGCGCCCACCTCACGGTCGCTCTCGCGCGGGGGAATCGCGCTGTCGCGACCGAACTCCTCAAGACCGCCGACCCGAAGGCGGTTCCGCTCAATGCACTCCGTCGCGCCATCCGTCGAGCTCGCGCGAGCAGCAAGCAGAAGCAGCTCATCGAGTACCTGGATCGCTACCGCGCCTTGAAGCCCGATGACGCGTGGGCGAAGCGGCTGCAGAACCACGTGCAGCGAAACGCCGTCAGCAACTATCAGCTCGGCAAATCCGGCTTCCCGTTCCCGAAGATGAGGTCGGCACCGGCCTACGAGGCGCAGTCTGACCGTGTCTTCTATCTGCTCCACAACTCGTTGCCGCACAACTCAGCGGGCTATGCCACACGCACGCACGGCCTACTCTCGGAGCTCAATCGCATCGGGTGGGACGTGGACGGCGTCACGCGACTGGGCTACCCGTACGACATGCCTGGCCAGGCTGAGATCCCGGATGTCGCCCTGCACGACGTCGTCGGCAACGTCGATTACCGACGTCTCCTACGCGGCCGCGACATCGAGAAGAAGAATCCGATGTTCGACTACACGGAGCGCTATTCACGTGCTCTCCTCGAACTCGCCAGGGAACACCGGCCTGCGCTCATCCACGCGGCGTCGAACCATTGGAACGGCCTGACGGCAGTGAAGACTGCCCGCCGGCTCGGCATCCCGTCGATCTACGAGGTCCGCGGGCTCTGGGAGGTCACGCGAGGCTCACGCAACCCCGAATGGGCGCAGAGCAACATGTTCAAGTACATCGCCCGGATGGAAGCGGACGCCGCACGAGGCGCAACGCGCGTCTTCGCGATCACCGAAGCGCTGCGAGACGAGATGATCTCGCGAGGCGTGGACGGCGATAAGATCAGCATCATCCCCAACGGCGTCGACACGTCCCGCTTCACACCGATCCCTCGGGACGAAGAGCTCGCCTCCCAGCTCGGCGTGGCAGGCAAGAGTGTGATCGGCTACGTCGGCTCGGTGCTCGACTACGAGGGGATCGAGCTCATGCTCGAGGCTGCCGAGGTCCTCAACCGCACCAGGGAGGACTTCCACGTCCTCATCGTGGGGGACGGGGCCGAGCTGGAACGCTTCCAGAAGCATGTCGAAGAGCACGAGCTCGAGCATGTCGTGACCTTCACCGGTCGTGTCCCGCATGAGGAGGTCGAGCGCTACTACTCGCTCGTCGACATCACGCCGTTCCCGCGCCTCCCGCTCCCCGTGTGCGAGATGGTCTCCCCGCTGAAGCCCTTCGAGGCGATGGCGATGGGGAAGGCCGTTGTCGCTTCGGACGTCGCTGCGCTCAGGGAGATCGTGACACCCGGAATGAACGGGTACCTTCACGAGAAGGGCAGCGCCGATTCTCTCATCGAGCAGCTCACGCGATTGCTCGACGATCCCGCGCACACCAGACAGCTCGGCGCTCAGGCACGAGATTGGGTCGTGGAGAATCGTGACTGGTCACGACTGTCGACACTCATCGCAGACGCGTACGCCGACCTGACCCGGTGAGTGACCTCCTCCCTGTGCACGACCACGCGACTATCTCCAAGGCAAACTGAGTACTCATGTCCCGTCCGACAGCCTCCCGGCTCCGTCTCGGGAAACTGCTCGCGGTGACTGCGGCCATCCTGGTCGCGGTACTTGTGATCGTCCTCTGTGTCACGCCGGTTCGCGATGACACAGAGGACGAGCCCCCAGCATCGGCACTTCCGGAAGCTCCAACGAGCGCCACCCATGCGATGACCTTGGAGCTCCCTGCGGAGTCGGACGTGGTCTCCTTCGAGTTCGAGGCCGACGATCGAGGTCAGACGCTCCTTGAGCTTTCGGTAGGGTCAACCTTCACCGCGAGCACCGGCGAGAAGCGTGCCCTCTACACGATCGTCGGCATGTCCTGCGGAAGCATCGACGGCCCGACCAACACTCAATCGGTGAGCGGCACAGAGAACCTGATACATCAGACCACGCGCCAGATGACCCAGCTGCTCTCCTATGACGTGGAGACGCCGGGCCGCCATCGGTGCAACGCGAGCATCGACGCGCCGAGCTGGGACCCCGAATACGGCGAAGCAGAGCTGACGCTCGAAGCGATGATCAGGATCCTCACGCCGGACGATGAGCCGCACCAGCTCCTGACCGCGGACTCCCCGCACCCGCTCGTGCTAGATCCCGGCGAAACGATCTCCGCAGTGGACGGATCGTTCCCCTTCGTCACCGGCCGGGCCGAGGACCTCGAGGTCACAACCACCACACACCTCACGACTTGCACCATCAGCAACGGGTCACGCGACCAGACCCGAGCCAACCTCTGCACCGATCCCAGGATCGACCGCGAAGGAAGTCGGGTTTCGACGCGGACGACAGTGCAACAGCTGAGCGGTGATGACGTGTGCCGTACAGTGACGGCGGATCGAAGTCTCACCACAATCGACCACCTCGTCCATCACCGCCTCCTCAGCTCGGACTCGAGAATCCAAGGTTTCCTGGCGGACCCTTGCGGGGACCAGCTCAGGGTCATCCACGAGATATCCAACGACGGGCCAGCGGCCCTCGTCGTACACCGATCCACGACCAAAGCCGCCATCATCGCCTACTGAGCGCGGAGGTTCCCCTTGCTTCTCTCGAGCTATTCAGCCCTTCCTGATGAATCCTTCGAAGGGTATGCATTCGTCGGCGCAGATTTCATTGCAGAGTCTGAGGGGTACGCCCGATTCCGTTCCAGCGGTGGATCCATCCGCCCGGGGGAGGACGGTTGCTACACAATCTTCCGCCGGACCCCCTCGGGCCACGAAGCCGGCACTGATGCGAGAGGACTCCGGAAGCTCTACCTGTACCGCGCGGGCGGCTCGTGGGCCGTGGGATCTTCGCTCCATGATCTGGTGGCACACCTTCGTACGCACGACGCGACGCTGAGCCCCAACCTCGCCGTCCTGCGTGCGCTGGGAGTCCGTCAAGCCCTCACCGCACAGCTGAACTCGACTCACACGATCTTCCACGAGATCGAGCTGGTCCCATCTTTCTGCACCGTGAATATCGACGGGGCCGGTCCACAGGTAGCCCCGCTCCCGCATCGATACGAATCTTCGGGATATGAGGAGGCACTTGCCCGGCACCTCTTCACGTGGCGTTCGCGGTTCGCCACTCTCGCGTCCGATCCCCGCACGACGTTCGTCGCTGATCTCAGCGGAGGGCTCGACTCTCGCGTCGTCTTCGCGTTCGCGCATGCCTCAGGCCTCCTCGACGACGACAGTGCTCGCGTCCAGATCGCGTCTCAGGAGCGTATGCCCGACGACTTCGCCGCGGCGAAGACGATCGCCAGCAAATACGGCGTGGTCCTCAACGGCGCAGCGAAACCGATGAGGACGCGGACGAGCCCTGAGCGCGCTATCGAGAATTGGAAGCACCACAGCCTCGGGGTGTACATGCCGGTCTATCTGAGCCCTCACGCGTTCGACCCGTTGAGCGTCCGCTGCCACGGCGCCGGCGGCGGCACCTTCCGTGACATCTTCACGGGCACCTCGTTGAGCAATCGCCTGATGTCCACGAAGAAGAATTTCGAGACCGGGACGTTCGAGGAGTATTCCTCCACCGTTCTAGGCGACCTCGAGGCGCTGAGTTCGCTCCGACCGGAGGTCGACCCGCAGAAACTCCATTATCGCGAGTTCAGGAACCGGTTCCACTTCGGGCACGCCCCGCAGATGCGCACCACGTTCTCACCCCTGAACTCCATCCTGGTCGACGCCATCGCTGATCGCCCGGATGCCGATGATCGTCGAACCTACTTCGACATGATGGACAGCCTCGTCCCCGGACTCAAGAATCTGCCCTATGACGACCCGGCCAAGGCACCGAAGCAGCAAGCACCGAGCGACACCGCGCGCCGCATGTCACAGATCCACGGGGCACCTGGACGCGTGTTCGCCGACCTGCGCGAGGGCCAAGCGGAAAAGCGCGACCAGCGTCGAGCATTCTCGCTCTTCTACGCCATGGCCGAGCGGGCCGTGAGGAGTCCCGCGGTCCAGGACACCATCGCTGATCAACGGATAATCACACGGACGCAACGGTTCCTTCGCGAGGTTCGGGAGCAGAGCGGTCGCCCGCGCGCGAACTCCCCCGGTCATCAGGACGCGTCATTCGTGATCACTGCGGCATTCGCAGCCGGCGAAGATCTCGGATGGTGAACCCCCGGAGAGGACGAGCACTGATCAGACGAGTGCGATCCGCTGCTTCAGATCAAAGAAGTCGAGCATGTCGGACACGTGCCCCCGTTCGGTGTCGCCCAACCTGACAAGCTACATAAATCTTAGGAGCAAGATTTGGCCGTACCCTTTGAATACGAGAAACGTTTCATCAGGAGTGAGATCGTCAAGCCAGGTTTGGAGTACGCCTCAGTCCCCACGACGAAGCCCATCCACTTGAGTTACATCGATTACTTCGAAGGCAACGGCTGGACGAAAGCGCCGATTCCTGGTCAGCCAAAGCGCTTTCGCCTGTTTGACCCCAGCGGCCATGAGGTGGTGACCCTAAAACGCCTCTCTGCGACCCGCCACCCGGCTTCGACGACAAAGATTTGCCGGTTTAAGCACTACACGAAGAAGATGTTAGACCTTGCGGGTGTCGCCAATCCGGCGGGATCCGAGTTCCTGCCTACCGAAAAGGAGATCGGCGCGGCGTACTTTGGTAAACTACCCAAACCCGCGGTGGTAAAACCCACTAACGCAGCGTCCTCCGATGGGGTTACGGTCGGAGTGGTTTCAGAGGAGCAGTTCGCGACCGCTTGGGATAGAGCACTTGAAGCAGGAAACCAACATACGCGCGTCCTGATTGAGCAATTTGTTGAAGGAGTGGAGGTGCGCGCTTTTGTTGTCAACAGTCGTGTCGTAGCGTCCGTGGTCCGCCTACCCCCGTTCATCGTGGGGGACAACAAAAGCAGTGTCAGCCAGCTCATCAAGCGCGACCAAGAGGCTCGTGACGTCAATCGAAAAATCCGGTCGAAGTTCGCTATTGACTGGTCGGTGATCAAAAACGCCGGCTACACTTCCGAGTCCATTCCGACCGAAGGTGACATAGTTGTCGTCGGATGCTTTAAGACGACGGCGCTCGGGGGGCTCTTCTTCGATGTGACCGACAGACTTCACGACAGCATTGAAGATGTTGCAGTGCGCGCCACTAATGCAATACCTCATCTTGAGATTTCTGGAATAGACCTACTGGTTGACAGCGTTGACAACCCAGGCGTTGTGAACGTAATCGAGGTGAACACCACTCCGGCAACAGACCTTCACCGCTACCCAACGTACGGCTTGCCTCGACCAGTCGAAAAGTATGTTGCGGATTTCTACGACAGTGAATACCGTGAACGCATCAAGGGCTCCTCAAGCTGCCCAACGGATCCGACGTCACGCCACGGTTGATGGTCGTAAATTATTCGGCCTAACGTGCGCACGGTTAGCGACTCATCGACTCTGAAGGGCCGCTAGGTGTAATTGGTCATGACGTTGTCAACGCTGGCGTGTAGGCGTGAGGCCGGGGGCTGATACCCGCAGGCAGTGTGGGGCCGATGATAGTTGTAGTGGTGGAGCCAGATCCCGTGGCGGTCGCGGCGTTCCTGTTCGGAGTCGAAGACCTCGGCGTAGAGGAACTCGTCAGCGGTGATCCGCTGGAACCCTTCGACCTTCCCGTTGTGACGGGGCGTTGATGACGCTCGCTGAAGTTCCCCAGTCTGGGTCGCTCCGTCGCATGAGGCGGCCTGCCCTGGATGCTGGTGGTCTCTGACCACTTACCAGCCTTCCAGGGAGGCCCAACGCTCATGCTCTCAGAGAGGAGCAGTCATCAGACGGGCGGACCACTTCAGCTTTCGTCGCCAGTGCTCGATCAGCTCCAGCCCCCATCCCTCCAAGCGGGTCGGGCGGTGCGCGGGTGCGCTGGAGCGGTCCTCGAGACCGGCCTAGCCGAGCTCGCGACAGCGGGCACCCCACTTCGAGAGCGTCGCCCGAGCGATGTGGAACTCCGCCGCAACGTGCGCGATCGGACGGCCACGCTCGAGGACCTGGTCAACCGCGCGCTGCCTTCCGACAGTCGTGAGCGGGGCATTACGGTGGGTCATGGAACGGGTCTCCTCCCAGCAGATGAATGGCTTCAGCACCACCCATCGTGCCGGTCAGGGGCCCGTTCCTTCATCCCCACCCCGGTGACTACAACGTCATGATCCGCAACAGGGGCAGCTGGACACTAGGATGTCCATGGCCGAAAACGCCGTGTCACGCGCCGCGTCGGAGGCGCGCCGCACGCAAGGGATAGCCGACACGCATATCGGAGGACAGGACATGTATGAAGACCTGGCGTACAGATTCGGCTTCCTGTGCCTGGACCGCGTCGCTTCCTCCGAGGCGCCGGCGCTTGTCCAGGGTTGGGCCCTCCAGAGGATCGGCGCCTACGACCTCTACGTCCATCCCGAAGCGGACGTTCAGACGGCCACCACCGCGAACGGCGATCAGGCGGTCATAGTCGGTGACGCTTTCGTCGCACATGGCACCAGAGCCCTCGAGGAGGCGCTGCTCGACCTCGCGGGCGGGGACAGACGCCCGCTCGAGGACCTCAGCGGACGCTTCGCGTTGTTCCTGAAAACCGGCGGCGACGTGTCAGTCGTCAATGATCCGCTGGGTTCGCAGACCGTCTTCTACGCGAGATCCGGCGGTGCCGTCGGATCCCACGCCGCGTTGCTCGCCCGCGCCCTGCAGGCTCCGCGTTCGCGTGAGGTTCTGCGCTACATGGCACTCCCTGAGTACAAGGCGAGGAACACTCGATTCCTGCCAGGCGATCTGACTCTCTACGATGAGGTCGCTCTACTGCCTCCGAATAACGAACTTCACCTGAGCACCGCAAAGACCCGACGCTATTGGCCGATCTCCGCCACGCAGGAGACCGCGCCTGAGACCGCCTTCGCCATATGGGACGAGTACTTCTCACACTACGCCCGATTCCTCATCCCTCGGTACAGGCCAGTCCTCGGGCTCACAGGCGGCACCGATTCGCGATCCGTAATCGCTACTCTACGCAGCAAGGGGGTCGACCTCCGGTGCGAGTCCTGGGACACCATGCACGAGGCCGAGAAGGAGCGGATCGGCCCCATGGTCGAGCATCTGGGAGTTGCGCACACGTGGCTGGACTTCACGCATCGCGAGGACACCGACCGCTTCCGCGGAATACGAAACGCCGCCAAACAAGCAGGCGGGTTCACCCGGGGAACCCCGATCGTCCCCGCGTTGATGGATGCCGAAGCAGACGCGCGCGACCTCTTCCTTTTCGGCCACGGGAGCGGTGTGATGCGCGGATCCTACAGCAGACTCTTCAAGCAGTGGCTCCCGGAGGATCCACTCAAGAGACACTATGCCCTATATGCGGGCGCGAACCGCAAGAGCGCCTCGAAAGAATATGAGCAATTCACTCTCACAGCCCTCAAGCGCTTTCTTGGCAGTGCAAATTACGGGGCCGAGCTCCACCATGCCGACATCGGCGATCTATTCTATTGGGAACAGCGGATGGCAAACTGGGCCGCACTCCAGATATCAACGATCGCGGTGACGATGCAGGCACACGCGGCACTCAACAGCCGCCGCCTGTACTCGGCTTTCTGGGGCATTCCAGGAGAAGCCCGGAGTGCGAAACACCTCAACATGGAAATCATGCGCCACTACGATCCGGTACTGGCGGAGCTCTGAGCCTGTCTGAGATTTTCGCCAGCAGAATATAGGTGACATGCCGCCTCGAGGCGGCACTATGGGCCCCGGCTCGGCTCTCCACCTTGCTGGGAGCCCGATGCCGCGATATCGGAGGATGTCAGACTGCAGACAGAGCGAAGCCTGCAGAGATCACCACAGAAAGGCCCTTCAGCTCCGGCGAGTTCGGCCCGGGGCGCTTCGGCAGTTGTGCCTCACACTCGCGGAGATGGTCGTTCAGCTCCTGAACCCGCTTCGATTCTAAGACGTCAGTCAGGTCGACGTCAGCGAGGACCCTACGCGCATCGTCCAGCCATTCTCTGTAGGGGCTTCCCCCCTGGCGGGCCATCTCCGGAGCGGCATCCTCGATGGCATAGACCGACCCCGCAGGCGCCTGAACATCGGAGGCATTCCGCGCAGCAGCGCTCACTTCTGCGACTCTCGGCTCCTTCTTCGGATTATCGAATGGGATCATCTTAAGACCCGGTGCGAGAGAGTCGTAAATATCATGATACACCGAGATCGGGTCAACAGCTTCTCGATCCGTCACAGGATCAAGCAGGCCTGAGTTCAACGGAGAGAGGGTGGCACGGGCATGCGGCGCATACCCAAAATGGAACCTATTCCTGAACTCTCGAAACTGCGCAGACAGCGGATGGATGGCGGGATTCGATTTTTCCACAAAATGGTTCTTACGGCATATGAGCTCCACGAGTTCGCGGTATTTTTTCCGTTCAAGGTGGGCTCGGTAGGGGCGCATGCGGTCTCGCAAGTTCGGGGAGCTATAGGTGAATCGGAAGGACTCGCCGCCGGCGCCATGCACCTTGACGAGCAGCGGGTCGAATGCTTGGGAGTGGAAATACACGGGCGTATAGGTTCCCAAACAGTGTTCCCGCCACCGTTCGAGCGCCACTTCCGCGCTCGCCCACGGGCGAGCGCGGACCAGCTGCGGTCCGTTGAGGGAGACTCCGTACCTGTCGGCTGCTTGCTGAGCAATTGCGAAGTCGCGACTTGCACGCGCGTTGGAGACGAAGCGAAACCTGCTGTCGCCAGGATCGAAGCCTTCGCTCCCGACGACGAAAGAGAACCCAACGCGAGAGTCGAGGCCGCCTGACAGGTCCACTGCGAATCGAGCGCGCCCGTCCTGCAGCAGTGCCTTCGTCCGAGATTTCCATGTCGCGATGTAAGTAGCCAGATCCTCCTCGTACGAACCGGTCGTCTGTATTGCAGGAACTCTCCTGCGGCTCAAAATGCCCGCAGTGATGGTCAGGTACATGTTCGACGGGACCAGATCGATCTCCTCGAACATGGTGCATGCCGACATCAGCTGTTGCGCGAAGGTGCCCGGCAAGAGGAATGCATCGAAGATGATTGGCCTCGGCGTCAGCGTTCTGCCTTTTTCGCGGAGGTAGCGCACAAGCCCGTGGAGAGAGGATCCGACAGCCCAGTAGATCCCGTCTCGATACACGAAGAGTTTTGCGAGCCCTCTTGAGTCGACACCGATCTCGTATGTCTCACCAACCCAACGTGCCACGGTGTAGCAACCATCCAAGCCGGGGCCGATATCCTTTCCGGTGGCCTGGCGAAACCAAGCATAACCCGCAAATTCTGCAATATAATCGTTGCCGTGGAAGCAGTATCCTTCAAATTGCGTGTCGAGGCGGGTGGTAAAATTTGACGCGATAAGCATTGAATATTACACCTACATCCGGTCGAAATTAAGTGGTCTCATGCATGCACATACGACTGAGCGGGCGGAGGGTTGGCAGCTGCCGCCCGATACGGGTGAGCTTACGTGCTCTCACACCTTCGAGAGGACCGGAGCAGTGCGTGCGAGCAGCTCCGAACTCGACAAGACCGGCGACATTCGCCCGTCACGCACGTTCTCTGCCGGAGTCCCCCGTGACATGACGCCGCGATCTGGACACTCAGTCGACCCTGCTGAAACGCCGCCGCTCCGCAACCCGAGGGCGTCGGCGGGGTGTCTCCGCAGCCTGTGGAGTTTTGACATGGCGTCACACCCGCCGAGAGATCGGAGGGGAGCGCGCGTCACCGCCCGGGACAGCCGTCCTGCACCGGTGTCGAGCCGCGCGCGCCCAGGTGTGGCCCCGCCCGATGGCGCCAGCTCACGCCCGGGTACGCTCTCCGCATGCGAACACGGCACATCGATCCTCGAGAGCACACCGTCTACCCCTCTTTGAAGGACTTCATGGCGGCCGACAGCTACCCGAGCGGGGTGCTCACTGTGATGCGCCGTGGGATTCCTATCGACATCCGGTATGAGCCTCGGGGCTTCGACACCACAACTGTCTTCTTCCACGCAGCGCTCGCAAGCTCGAAATACAAGTTTCCCGTCTTCTCGGGCGCCGGGATCAGCGCGAACCTCCCCACCAACCGCATATTCATCGCGGATCCTTCACTGTGCGTTTCTCCCGAACTACGCCTCGGATGGTTTGCCGGGAATCATAGGCAACCGCGCCTCCAGTACGTCATTCGTGGGATCCTGAACCATCTTGTGCCCGCGACACAGCGAATGGTGACATTCGGGTCCTCAGGGGGCGGCTATGCTGCGTTGTACTATGCAGCGAATCGGGACGGCGCAATTGCTGTACCCGTGAATCCGCAGACGAACCTTGCTAAGTACAACAAAGCAGCTGTCGGCCGGTACCTGCGCCTTGCATGGAACCTCACTGGTGACGGTGCTTTGAAGACGATTCCGCCAGTCACCGACGTCACTCGGGCCTATCGCGCACCTGGGAAGCGAGTATTTTACGTCCAGAACACGAACGATCGCACTCACATGAAAGGCCACTTTCAGCCTTTCATGGATTCCCTTCCTGTGGATCACGACGTGCATCCGGTGCTCGCCGAAGGGGAGGATGGGCATCGCCCGCCTCCGCGGAAAGTCATGCGTGACGTCCTAGCATGTGCCATCTCGGGGAGTGCGCCGACGGCAGCGATCGGTAACCCGGCGGATCTGGCTTCCGGATGAGACGTGCGGCGATTAGCCGGCCGAGTCAACTCGTCAGATGCTTCGGCTGGAGAGCCGCGTGAGGCATACGTGGAGACAGTCCGAGGTGGCTGGGGCGTCGGCTCGCCCCGGTGGTTGGCAACTGCCGATCGGAAAGTAGATCCGTGACGGCACGAGGCGTGCGAACATTGAGCATCCTGCTCGGCCAGATCTGCCGACATTCTGTATACATGGAGGAGCCTGCACGTGGACGTCTCGCACCTTGATCACATCCTTGACCAGTTGCCGGACAGACGCGTGAACGTCTATGGCACGGGCACGCAACGCACTGTGATGGGCAGTTACATCGAAGCGGCCAGGGACCTCGGGATTCCGCACCAAGTGGCCAGGGACGATCGTGGCCGGCGGTACGTGCGGCTGTTGCGCCAAGACGGCTCACACCTGGGCGATATCGAGCCCGTCCTGCTTCCCGGGTGCTCCCGTGCCACGAGGTCGATCTGCAACAACAAGATCACCACCGCCTCGGTGCTCTCCGCGGGTGGCATTCGCACGCCATTCACCGCGATCTACGG
>Ga0079226_10003155_pt1 | contig 12687 bp, 9 predicted proteins | sample Poulit2014_FD_76345 | JGI IMG/M metagenome (GOLD analysis project Ga0079226, IMG submission 76345) | Agricultural soil microbial communities from Georgia to study Nitrogen management - Poultry litter 2014 | ecosystem: Environmental > Terrestrial > Soil > Agricultural land | place: USA: Georgia... | reverse complement strand
AGAGGACTTCAATTTGGAGATGGTATTTATGAAGTTATTCGCATATATGAAGGGGAGTATTATTTGCTCGACGAACATATTGATCGTCTGTATCGTTCGGCAAAAGCAATTAAGATTAATTTATCCTTTACAAAAGAAGAATGCAGAAATTATCTTTTAGAATTATTGAAACGAAATAAAATGACAGAAGATGGCAAGGTCTACCTACAAGTAACACGAGGTTCTGCACCACGTGATCATGTTTTTCCAGAAGAAGTTCAAGAAAACGTCTATGCATATATCGAGAAGGTTTCACGCCCACTTGAGAAACTTGAAAATGGTGTGGGAGTCATTACTAAAGAAGATATTCGCTGGGATTATTGTTATATTAAAAGTTTAAATCTGTTACCAAACGTACTTGCTAAACAAGAAGCAAAAGAAAACGGCTGTTATGAAGCAATTTTACACAAGAATGGTCTTGTCACTGAATGCAGTTCATCCAACGTTTATTTAGTTAAAAATGGAACCATTTATACCCATCCGGCAACAAAAAGCATTTTACACGGCTGTGTACGTATGCGTGTAGAACAAATAACGAAAGATTTAGATATTCCTTTTAGAGAAGAAGCCTTCACTTTAGATGACATTGCTAGCGCAGATGAAATGTTTTTATCAAGCAGTACATCAGAAATTATGCCAATTATTACAGTCGACGGAACATCCATCGGCACCGGAGAACCTGCTACAATTACAAAACAACTTCAAAAAGCCTATGAAAAAGATGCTCATATTTACCATACTAGCGAACCTACAACAAGCAACTAATAGCACTGAATCAAATAAGTAGGGCTAGGATGTAAGAGTTATAAGCAAAACAAATTCTGAACATAAGTCGATAATTCGTGTTTAAATTTCGAATGTGTTCAGATAAAGCTAAAATATATAATGGATTTTTTAGTATATCAATAGAACTTAGCGAAGGAAAAATACGGAGACTCCTGTGGGAGCTAAGGCCTAGACGAGACCCCGAAATGCGTTGCATTCGGAGGCTCGTCAGCCGCCCACGGAAAGCGTAGTATTTTTCCGTAGTGATGTAATTCAGTCTCGCTTTAATTTAATACAGTATTATGCATTGTTCCTCTTTATAATTTGGCAATTAGTTTTGTCCCAGCCCTTTTTCAGTAAATTCTATCAATCTATTGCTTCGTAACTCGAATTAGTTTAAAATAGAAAAATATATGAAAAATCTAAACAAATACCTTATAAAATTTTCGAAATATTTATAAGATAGTTAAAAACGGAGGTAGCAAAATGACAAACTCAAAAAGGGCATTAAAAACTGATGATTTTACCCAATTAGCAATTTATAGTGACCCACAAGTTTCACCTGATGGAACTACATATGCTTTTGTTTCTACAACCATTAATAAAGAAAAAGAATATACTTCTCAACTTTATTTACAAACTATAAATGAAAGCAATCCTGTTCAGTGGACTTTCGGTAACCACAAAGATAGCCATCCGCGTTTTTCACCTGATGGAAAACAACTTATATTCCAATCGGATCGTAGTGGTGTTCCTCAACTATGGTTGCTAAGTTTAAACGGTGGTGAAGCAAAACAGCTTACAACCTTTAAAAACGGTGCTACAAACCCCACTTGGTCAAAAGATGGCAAAAAGATCATTTTTTCTTCATATTTAGATCATGATGACGATGTAGAAAAACAAAATGAACAAACAAAAGAAGAACGAGAAAAAGAACGTAAAGAAAAGAAAAAACAACCGCTTATTGTGAATGAATTAAAATACAAATCAGATGCGAGAGGGTTTCATGATAATAAACGCAGTCAGCTCGTCATGTTTGATTTAGAAAGTGAAACATACACACAGCTTACGAAATCCCATACACATCATGTTTTTCAAGACATCTCTCCTGACGGGAATTATATGCTGTTTGCAGCAAATTTAAATGAAGATGCGGATTATGAATTGACGAATGATTTATACCTTTTAAATGTTGCCACTAAAGAAGTCGAACAGTTGACGAACGGAAAAGGCAGCTACCATAGTGCTAAATTTTCACCAAAAGGAGATAAAATATCTTTCCTAGGTCATGAATTCGAGTATGCTGGAGCAACACAAAATGAATTATATATATTTGATATTGAAAATAAAAAGCATAACTGTTTAAGCAAGGATTGGGATTTTCAAATTGGTGACGTCATGATTGGTGATACACGCCTCGGCGAATCAGAGACAGGGCCTATATGGTCTGATGATGGTCAAAAGTTATACTTTATAGCGACCGATTTTGGTACAACAGGATTATACGAAGTTGATTTAACTGGCGAACTCACAACACTATACAAACAAGATAGCCATGTTTTCGGCTTTTCTTATCGTCAGAATCAAAATGATTTTGTATTAGGAATCAGTACACCAACAGATCCAGGTAATTTTTATCTTTTAGATGAAAAATTCACATTAACAAAACGAACGAATGCAAATGAAACATTTTTAGAGGAAGTAGCATTAAGCACACCAGAAGCATTAACCATTACTGCCGGAGACGACTGGAAAATCCAAGGTTGGCTCCTAAAACCATATGGCTTTGAAGAAGGGAAAAAATATCCGTTTGTTTTAGAAGTACATGGCGGGCCGCATATGATGTACGGTCAGTCTTACTTCCATGAAATGCAATTGCTCGCAGCGAAAGGCTATGTTGTTTTATATACGAACCCTCGCGGTAGTTATGGGTATGGACAAGAATTTGTTGATGCTGTTCGGGGGGATTATGGTGGAAAAGACTACTCCGACTTGATGGATGCCGTGGACCATGTTCTGGAAAATTATAGTTTTATTGATGAAAAGAGACTTGGTGTTACAGGGGGAAGTTACGGTGGATTTATGACAAACTGGATTGTCGGTCATACGAACCGGTTTAAAGCAGCGGTCACCCAGCGATCCATCTGTAACTGGTTAAGCTTTTATGGTGTAAGTGACATTGGTTATTTCTTTACCAAATGGGAACATGGCTATAACCTGCTAGATGACCCAAAAAAATTGTGGGACTTCTCCCCGTTAAAATATGCTAAAAATATCGAAACACCTTTACTGATTTTACATGGTGAACTAGACTTCCGCTGTCCAATTGAGCAAGGTGAACAACTATTTATAACACTAAAACATTTACGCAAAGAAGTCGAATTTGTTCGCTTTCCTGGCGCAAATCACGAATTAAGCAGAAGTGGTCACCCGGAAATGCGAATCGAACGACTAAACCATATCCTTCGCTGGTTTGAGGAATATTTATAAAAACATATGTACATGAAAAAGGACTGAACAACCACGGTGGTTTTTCAGTCCTTTACTTATTTTATAATTAATCTATACATCTTATTATAACTATTCTTCTATATATCTATTTAAAAAATCATTTAGATGATTAATATATTTTTCACGGTCTAGCACAATTCCTTCACCATGACTTGCCCCATCAAATGTTACTAACTCTGCATCACTTTTCGTATTTTCATAGAGTTCCTGTGAAAAATCAGTAGGTACAAATGTATCCGCGTTTCCATGCATATAAAGGATTGGTATGTCCGTTTTCTTCACTTGTTCCAATGCAGATGCTTCTTTTAATCCATAATCCGCTCTTAATTTCGTCACAACACTTGTACTATTTAAAAGTGGAAAAGATGGAAGCTTGAACATCCGTTTCATCTGATAGGAAAATAAATCATGGACACTTGTATAAGGGCTATCAGCCACAATGACTTTGACATTATCAGGAAGTTCTTCTCCACTTGTCATCAGAACGGTTGCCGCTCCCATCGATAATCCATGAAGAACAATTTCTGTATCAGTGCCTAGTTTTTCGAGTAACAGATTGATCCAATCTACATAGTCCAGTCGATCATGCCAGCCAAACCCAATATAATCTCCTTCACTATTCCCGTGCCCTCTGGAATCAGCTTTAAAAATATTATAACCTAATTCTTCATAATAATATTCACCGAATAAAGACATGTCACTCGCTCTACCAAGGTATCCATGAGCAAAAACAACAAGTTTATTTGAAGGTTCCTTTGCCTCTAGAAAATATCCCTTTAAATTCAAACCATCATATGATGTCATGTCTATTTCTTCAAAATTTTGTTCTGCGTGCCATGCTCGCCAATCCCCTTCTAAAAATTCATCCATAGCTTCTGCAGACACTTCTAAATCAGAGTTTCCTTGCAAAAAATCCTTTGGTCCACGATCTATAGCTAAATTATAAAAATAAATGCTAACAATAATATCTATAATTAAAAGGATACTAACAACTACTATCCCAATCTTAAACCATCGTTTTTTCCTCATCAATCCTCACCTTTCTCACCGACGGATTAGCATAAATAATTGAATAACCCATCAAAAAGACTCTTCTCTATTATACAGGAAAATAAGGAATATAACTTTTTTTATACATGGTATTTTATTACAAACTAAGAATCCTTTTAGTGAGAAAGGTTCAGCTTTTAGTGAAATACACCAGATTCTTGAGATTTCTTCATAAGTTTATTGGTTTGTTTATTAATTGGTTCTTTGAGTAAGGTACCGAATATAATCGCAATTAACCCGAAAACGGATAGTATAGCCAAGTCATAAATTACATTACTCCATACAATACCACCTACAGCCTCACGCATAAGATCAACGGCATAAGTGAATGGCAAGAACGGACTTATCGTTTGGAAGAACTTCGGCAAGAGAACAACCGGATAGGTTCCCCCTGAACCAGCAATTTGCAATACAAGCATCACAATCGCAAGTGCCTTTCCTACATCACCTAAAATAGATACAAACGTATAGATGATTGTCATAAAAATGACACTACAGAATAAGCCAAATACAACAAACCAGACGGGATGTGCCATTTCTACATTAATTAAAAAGATATCACCTGTTGTTACAATGAACGTTTGAAGTAATCCAATAAACACAAAAGTGAAAAGCTTACCAAAATAAACTTCCTTTGCTCCAAACTGCTCATGTTCATTAACATCCGTTGCTAACAGTGAAATAAGCAACAAGCCACCTACCCATAACGAAAGAATCGTATAAAAAGGTGTCATACCTGTACCGTAATTTTCAATTGGAAATACGGAATGCTCATTTAATTTTACAGGTTCAGCAAAAAATCCCCGTTCCGCTTCTGGATCGTTTTGCAGTAAATCTATAATTTCTTGAATATCTGCCTCACCTTGAATGTCTCTAATCTTCTTAGCTAGCTCGTTTATTTTATCATTCACATAAGGATATTCATTAAGAACCTCTTCAAGTAAATCTCTACCTTCATCCAAGCTGCCACTTGTCCGGTTTAGTAGGTTTTCTACTTCTGGAATCGTTGATTGAACATCAACTAAAATACCTCTGGCATTAGATAAAGTGTTCTTAGCATTCCCTACTTCCTCTAAGACTGTCGGCTTAATCGATTCATTATATTCCTTCATAAATTCACCTAGCCGCACTTCCACATTACCAGAAAGCTCTTTAATATTTCCTAACACATCATCTATTTCTTCTTTTTTCTCATCTATAAATGTGTCGATCTCATCTGTATTATTTCGACCCTCTTCTAGAACCGCTTTTATTTGATTTAATTTATCAAGTGCATCTTGTATGATTTGTTCTCTAGCAGCATTATTCTCACTTCCTTCTAGAGCGGGATTCTGATCATTTGTTATTTGCTCTAAAATAGCTTCAAGCGAATTTTCCACTGTTTCAATACGTTCAATGGAATCATCAACCTTATTTCTAATATCCTCTTTAAGTGCTTTACCTTCTTCAAAATTTATATTCGTTGAATCAAGTTCATCGAAAAATGAATGGATAACGGAAGCTGTTTCTTGTGTTTTGCTTAAATCTTCTTCAATTTTAGGCTCCATTTCATTGAGACGATTTTCTGCTTGCTTGAGGAAATCTGTTGTATTATCAATTGTCTCAAGTCCACTATTAACAACATCTTCCGCTTCAGGTATTGCTTTTTGTGCTTTTGATACAATGCTTTTTGCTTCATTCGCATCTAGCAGCGTTCCATCTAGTGTCTCATGAATTTCCGGTAAACGAGATTCCATCTCAAACACATAATTCTCAAACCGTTCTATATCTGGAAGATCTGCTTCAAGTTCAAGACCAATTTCATTAAATAAATCAAAAATAACGCCATTTACTGTTGAAATAAAGTTACTGCTTACTTCATCAACAATGACACTTGCACCTTTTTGAGTGATTTTTGGCGCAATAGCATTCAACTTTTCATTTACATAGTACTCTACATTTGCTTTCTTTGGATCAGGTTTTATAACAGTACCTAAGTTTTGTGAAAAATCTTCAGGAATAACAACAACTGCAAAAAGGTCACCTTTTTCTAGTTGATCCATCGCTGATTCTCGATTTAAAAAATGCCATTCCATTGTGTCATTATCTTTTAATGTATCAACTAATTCCTTTCCTACATCAACATCCTCATCGCGAATGGTTTCCCCAAGGTCCTCATTAACAATACCGACTGGAATCTGCTCCGTTTGTCCATAAGGATCCCAAGAAGCCTTTATATTAAGCCATGCATATAAGGAAGGTAGAATAATTAGCCCGCCTATGATAACCAATGCAACCCAGTTTGTCCCAACATTTTTAATATCATTTGAAAATATATTCCAACTGTTCTTCATTTCAAACATCCAATCTTTTTAAAAGTTTATAATCAAAAAATGAATAATCATTCATTACTTCTAATAGATATATAATCTTAACAGAAAAGAATATTCCCCTCAATTTTAAAGCCATTCTTATTATTATGGGAGTATTTACAAAATATAATCCTAAGTAGAGTCCCAATGAGTAATGAGATATAATAGAACTATGTATTAGAGGAGAGAAAAAACTTATATGTAATAATCAATAAAATAAAAAAGGAGTTGTTCATAAATGAAGGGTGTTTACTTTTTCACTGGGTATCCAGGTTTTCTTGCATCCAAACTTACCCAACAACTCGTCCATGACCATCACCAAGAAATAGAACATATTTATCTTCTCACTTTACCTCATCTGAAAAAAACAGCAGAAAATAAACTGGAAACACTAATCAAAAAAACAGCACTTGATCATGATTTTTTTACTATTTTAGAGGGAGATATAACGAAACAGGATTTAGATATTGAAAAAGAAATAAATGATGTTTTGCGAGAAAATGTCACACATGTCTTCCATCTTGCAGCCATTTATGATTTGGCTGTACCTGAAGATACTGCTTATAAAGTAAATGTAGAAGGAACGAGAAGTGTAAATCAATGGGTTACAACGTTGGAAAACTTAGAACGCTATATTTACTTTAGTACGGCATATGTCGCCGGAAAAAGAGAAGGTCGCATTTATGAACATGAACTGATTGAAGGACAATCATTTAAAAATCACTATGAGCTAACCAAATATCAAGCCGAAATCCTTGTAAAACAATTAATGATCAAAGGCGTCCCCACGACCATTATTCGACCGGGAGTTGTAAAAGGACATTCAGAATCTGGAGAGACATCAAAATTTGATGGATTATATTTTATGCTAAACTTCTTAGATAAATTAAGTTTCCTGCCAACAATTCCGTATTTTGGGGACGGAAAACCCGAAGGTAACTTTGTGCCAGCTGATTATGTTTTACGTGCAGCTAGCTACCTTGCGATTCATCCTATTGGAAAGGGAAAAACGTATCACCTTACAGATCCTCATCCGTATAAAATGTGGGAACTGCAAAAAATAATTTGTGAATATTATTTAGGAAAAACTCCTAGAGGTAAAATTCCTGTTTCATTAGCTAGAGCGCCGTTATTACTCTCACGTATTCGAAAATGGTTGAAGGTCGAACCTGAAGCAATGGATTATTTTATCTATGAATCCTCCTTTGACACTTCACAAGCGACAGCAGATTTAAAAGGGTCAGGGATTACTTGTCCCGATTTGAAGAATACCCTCGATTCGATGATTGAATTTTACCGGAAATACAAGGATGACAAAATGAGGCATATAGAGATTAATTAGCACAAATAAATGCAACAATAAAACATCCTAGCGATAAATTTTGGCTAGGATGCTTTACTTTTTTCTCATGGAATTATTTAGGTTGAAACTACGACAGACAGCTAATCCCTAGGTTCGAAACAATAAAATACCGCTGTATTATATAAAACCTTCGCTCTATAGAATCCCGACCCAAAAAACTAATTTATGGGAATTTTGATTCATTTCCTGTAATTACCAACATTCTACATTTTTCTTATAGTATAATACAATGGACAGGAGATGTAAGGTCAGATTCGACTGTAGAAAGTGGAGAAACGGCGGCTTTAAATCCCCCGAAGAAAGGGGCTGAAGCATTTGATACCAATAGAAAAGACAATTGAGTTAATGATAGCTTTTTCAACGTTGGTATTGTTAATTGTAACCAGCCGTGAAAAAAAGTAACCACCCCTGTCAAACTACCAGACAGGGATAATTACCTTTTTCACTCCCAATGAAGTCGCCGCACCTTGCAACGACTGTCTGAGTCGCAAGTTGCCGCTTGCGACTCTTCGTTATTGTACAACAACCAATAAATTAATTCAATACCACTTTTCAAATATTCCGCCTAATAAAAAAACAAACTCCAGTATCTATACTACTTATGTATTACCTAAAATTTATACCCACAGTCATGTATATTAACTAAAAATAATAAAATGCCTGTTTTTTCATTTAAATTCGAATACTTTTGAAAGTTATGTTTCAACTATTCAAGTGCACGCATTCATGCTCAAGCAAGTGTATCCACTCAAACCTCTTTTCTTATCACTTACCCTTAGATATAAATTCTAAATCCACTCTAAGAATTCAATTCGATTTCCAAATGGATCATAAACATAGAAGCGATCAGCCCCTGGCAAACGAGTGTCAATAATTGTTTTGATCCCCCTATGCTCTAAGTTCTTTCGTAAAGCCTCAAGTTGTTCCACTTCAATCGCGGGATGAGCCTTTTTAGCAGGGACAAAATTTTCTTCAACACCTATATGGAGACGTACATTTCCAGCTTGAAACCATACACCACCTCTTTGTTTAAGCGTTTTTGGTTTTTCAATTTCCTGAAATCCAAGAATTCCAACATAAAAGTCTTTTGCCACTTGTTCTTTGCCAACTGGAGCAGCCAATTGTACATGGTCAACGTTTTTAAATGTATAAGTCATAAATATCTCCCTCCGATGGATATCTTTATTTTATATGATAACTGAAAATATTTAAAATACTAAAAGTGAATCAATGTTGATTTTAAAAAGTTATCACACTAAATTAAAAGTGTGAACGTATTTATATTACACATCGGGGTTTGGAATTGCACATACTTATTCTAATTGTTCAATTATACATAAAAAAACCAGTCCATCTTCTGAACTGGTTAACTCTTTGTAATTTTATTCATAAATAAAATAGCCACAATTGCCGTATTTTCTAAATAAAAAGTTTTAAACCACCACTTCTACCAAGTGGGTGTCTGCAGAAACCTTCCTGTTTTCCGCTCTACTGGCGGCCCGACATTCCAGTTCCAATATAAAACTCCCTATTAATCAATTAGAGGTTAAAACTTAATATAATACAAGCATCGCAGCCTTTAACTATATATTACTATTTTAATTCTCTAATTTCAATGGTTAAATTTTCCTATTTCTTATTTACTGCAACCAATTAAATAAGCTGATAAATCTCATTTAATTGCTTTTCACGGATAGAGTCCTGCGCACTTCGAGCATATCTCATTTCCATTCTCAAAACATCATCCAAATAATCCATCTCTTTTTCGCTTAAATTTTCTAAGAACTCTTCCTCATTATGATAAGCTTTTTCCTTTAATTTATTGTAAATTCTTTGTCCTAATTTGTTTTCATCAGCATAATTTGCAATGGATTCTTTTAAATATAGAAGTGTACTCATGAAGTAACCCTCTTTTTATATTTTTGTGTTTTTCTTTTTTGCTCGTTGTTCAAGTTGAGATTTCGGACTGTGATTTGCTTCATCTTCTGTAAGACCTTGTGGGTTTACACTCGTTATTGGTCGTCTGTCTTTTCGGTTAAATTCTTTTTCACTCATTTTTGTCACCTCACTTATTATTATTGGTTTAGTTTTTACTTTTATCCGTTATATACCAAGAATTAAATTTCAGTTGCATTTGATTCCATCATGAAGCAAACTATGTATTATAAAGTGAAACAGGAAGGGTTTATAGGACATATTTAACCTTTGATAAATTAAGGTGAATTTACATATGAATAAGTATTATATTAACTTAGGGAGGAGTGGGAAATTGAGACACTGGAAATTAAATATTTTGTTTTTCCTTTTGGCTTTCATGCTTGTTGGTTGCCAATCAGATGAATCAGTAACATTTCAGGATCAAAATTTTGAAGACGCTATTCGAACAGAATTGGATCAGGCTGAGGGAGATCTCATGAAGTCAAAAATTAGTGGAATTACTGAACTTGATTTAGAAGAAGAGGAAATAGAGGATCTATCCGGGATTGAAGTTTTTGATTCATTAGAGAAAATTAACTTAAAACATAATCAAATTGTTGATGTCTCTCCTTTAAGAGAATTAAATAATATTGAATACATTAATCTTGTTGGAAATAATATTGATAAAAAACAGTATCAACGTCTTAATTTTTTATGGAAAGATGGAGTAAAAGTCATTACGATGGAGGAAGCAGATGGGCCTGGTGGCTTTTTATGGAAGGTCCAGAATAGAGATACGACCGTTTATATGTTAGGTACTATTCATGCTGGACCGAAAGATTTTTATCCAATGCATGAGAAAATAGAAAATGCTTATGATGAAGCCGATATAGTTATGCCTGAAATTGATATTACTTCAAGTTCTTTACAAAGTGAAATAACTAAGTTGTACATGGAGCTTGGAACCTACCAAGATGGGACTTCCATCGAGGATCATATATCTGATGATTTGTACGCTGAGCTCAGCGAGGTTTTTGAAGAATATAATCTGCCTAGCGAGATGGAAGTTTATCGACCTTGGCTTTTATCTAACATCGTTGATTCATTAACATTACAAGAAGCGGGTTATATGTATGGTGTTGATGATTACTTTTTAACGAAGGCAAAAGAAGATGATAAGGAGGTTGAACCTTTAGAAACAGCTGAAGAGCAGCTTAGTCTTTTTGCTGACACTTCTGAAGCTTATCAAAATGAACTTTTAAAGTCGTCTTTACATAACTTAGATACTTATGAAGAAGATATGTTGGAATTGTTTTCTTTTTATTCTAAAGGAGACGAAGAAGCATTATTAAATTATTTAGAGCCAGAATATGAAACAAATTCGGACGATGAACTTCAGGAAGAAGACCAAGCGTTTATGGAAAAATTAAATGACGACCGAAATGTAGGAATGGCTGAACAAATAGAAAACCATTTAGAAGAAGATGATGGTCATACATATTTCGTAATTGTTGGTACGGCACATCTTGTTATGGAACCAAGTGTCATTTCCATTTTAGAAGAAAGCGGCTATGATATTGAAAAAGTTCATTAAACAGTGGGGGGCAGTTTCCCCTAATTTCCTGGGGGAATAAAAGCTATGGGTGTCCGAAACAAGGGAGCTGGGACAAAACTAAATGCCTGATCATAAAGACGAACAATGTAAAATACTTCATTAAATTAAAGAGAGACCGAATTCCATCGCTACGGAAAAATACTACGCGCATCCAGTAGCGGCTGATGAGCCTTGCCCCGGCAAGGGGGGACATGAGTTGCCCGCAAAGGGTGGGTTTAGTCGCCCTGTATTTGAACAAATGAAAATTAAAAACGAATTCGAATTAATGTTGGATTTTTTTATAACACTTCTGTCCCAGCCCCATTTAAGACATACTAGGGATTTCACTCCATTTTAACTCTCGGCTAATTCTTCATATTGTTCTCTTAATGATCGCTTCAAAATTTTTCCACTTGGGTTTTTAGGTAATGTTTCGGCAAAATAAACATATTTTGGTGCCTTGAACGAGGATAAACGGCTTTTACAAAATTCAATGACTTCTTCTTCAGTAACTTTAGCACCTTCTTTTAAAACAATAATCGCCGAAACAGCTTCAATCCATCGTGGATCAGGGATGCTAATTACGGCCACTTCCGCAATTTCTTCCATTTCATAAATTGTCTCTTCCACTTCACGGCTTGATACGTTCACCCCGCCGGTATTGATCATATCTTTTTTTCGGTCCACGATTGTAATATAACCTTCTTCATCCATTGTTCCCAGATCCCCACTATGGAACCATCCGTCTTTATAAGCTTCTGCTGTTTTTTCAGGATCATATAAATATCCTTTCATTGCGTGCGGGGTGCGATGAACAATCTCACCAACTTCACCTCTTGCAACCTCCTTTCCGTCCTCATCAACTAGTTTTGTCTGCATATTTAAAGTTGCTTTTCCAGCTGAACCAAGCTTTCTCAGCTGATCTTCTGGTTGTAAGGCAGTGGCTAAAGGTGCCACTTCAGTTTGTCCGTAAAAATTCCAGAACTGGGCATTCGGCAATCGCTCTGACAGTTCTTTTAAAATCTCTTTTGGCATAATGGCGGCCCCGTAATAACATTTTTCGAGTGTGGATAAATCTCTCTTATCAAAATCAGGGT
>Ga0079226_10003154_pt1 | contig 12691 bp, 10 predicted proteins | sample Poulit2014_FD_76345 | JGI IMG/M metagenome (GOLD analysis project Ga0079226, IMG submission 76345) | Agricultural soil microbial communities from Georgia to study Nitrogen management - Poultry litter 2014 | ecosystem: Environmental > Terrestrial > Soil > Agricultural land | place: USA: Georgia... | reverse complement strand
GGAAGCATTCATTAAGACACCTTGATGATAGCCTTGTTTTACATGAACTGCTCCCCACTTCGTATACACTTCTGTAAAAGCTCTTGCTAATCGATGTACTGTTAATGGATAATAACGAATACCCAATGTAGTTGTTTCTTTAAATAAAAGATGTTTTATCCTTTCCATACGAGATTGGTGTGTAAGAATAGATAACATTATGGCTGGACGGTTCTTCTTCATATAAATAGGTGTGTAATAGACATCATTTGCCCCATTTTCAAACAACAAATCCATTAAATAACCGAGTAATTCACCTGTTGTATCATCTAAATTTACTTCAATTTTCACCATATCTTCATCTGTATGTTCTTGATTGGAGTGTTTTTCCATTACCTCACCACCCATTTCTATTTGTTTTGATTAGGTATTAACTGCATTATTTGACAAGCATTATAAGCAGCCCCGAATCCGTTATCTATATTTACAACGCTTATCCCCGAAGCGCATGAATTTAACATCGTCAGCAAAGCAGATAAACCTCCGAAGTTGCTGCCATATCCGACACTTGTGGGAACGGCAATAATTGGTACAGATACAAGGCCACCTACAACACTCGCTAAAGCACCTTCCATTCCAGCAACGACAATGATCACTTTCGCTTGTCTAATACGGTCGATTTGATGGAATAAACGATGAATGCCTGCCACACCAACATCATAAAAACGTTCTACCCGGCATCCTAGAACTTGTGCAGATATGACTGCTTCCTCTGACACTTTTGAATCTGAGGTTCCTGCACTTAAAACAGCAATAAACGAATCTTCCCCATTCAATTCAGGTTCACTATACATTAACCGAGCAGTGGGATGATATTTCAAATCAGGAAAAAACTGCGCTATCTCTTCTGCTTTTGTCTGGTTGATCCGCGTGATTAATATTGCGTCAGTGTTTTTTTCTAATGACTCTAAAATATCAATGATTTGTTCAGCTGTTTTACTTTCTCCATATACAATTTCAGGAAATCCTGTTCGTTTTTCCCGTTGAATATCAACTTTAGAATGATTCAGCTCTTCAAAACCTTTCAAATGCTTTTTCACTTCTTGTAAAGAAACTTCCCCAGCCTTAAATCTTTTTAATAACTCTTCCACTTCTCGACACCTCTATTAGAGACTTTTCACTTTGTTGCTGAATTCTTTAAATATAACTTGATATGCTTCATGTTCTTTCTTTCGTGGTTGATAAACAATTTCTTTAGGTAAGGTTACTTTTATTTCTGAAAAATGCTCCACTTGACCAATCCCATATAACGCTACAAAAGCCGCTCCCCAAGCAGCATTATGATGTGTTTCCGAAACATAAACAGGATGCCCCAGCATATCAGCTAACATCTGATTCCATAAAGATGTTTGTGTAAGCCCACCATTCACATTGACCTTTTTAAAAGGGTAGCCTGTTCCTTCCAGTGATTTGGCAATCATTAATAAATTATACGTAATACCTTCCAACACTGCACGAATTACATCACAAGTTTGATGTTTCATTTTCAATCCAATGAACTCACCAGAGGCATCCGACTGCCATATAGGTGCTCTTTCTCCATTAATATATGGTATGAATAATAAGCCATTTGCCCCAATGGAACTCTTTTTTGCCTCATTAATGAAACTTGTAAAGTCCTGTTCATTTTGTAGTATATCTTTTAGCCATTGAATAGCTATTCCACCGTTATTAGTTGGACCTCCAATAATTGATTCCTCTTTGGTAAAAGCATAGGTAAACGTCTCTTGTGTCTGATTTATCGGAAATCCTTTCGCAAATTGTCGAATAGCTCCACTTGTTCCCATACTAATCGCTACTTCTCCTGGTTCAACTGCTCCACTGCCTAAATTGGCTAACTGGCCATCAGCAGACCCGATAATAAAGGGAATATCACTATTCAATCCTAGCTGATCTTGCACATTTTCTTTCAACTGTTTCATTTGATAACTTGGTGCTACAATTTTAGATAACTGAGCAATTTTAACATCTGTCATCTCCAACAGTTCCTCGTCCCACTCCAGTGTATCTATGTTTAACAATCCAGTTGCAGCTGCCATAGCATAATCAATTACGCGTTCACCAAACCAATGATACAGGATGTACTCTTTAATCGAAAAAAGCATTTGTTCCTCGCTAGGTGATTGCCTTGTTTCCTTCATCCATAATAATTTTGCAAATGGCGTCATTGCATGTACAGGAGTTCCTGTTTTTTGATAGATGTGGTATTTTAAGGATGAATCCAATTGGTCTATTGTTTTTGTTGCTCTCGCATCTGACCAAATCATTGCATTACTTACAGCTTTCCCTTGTTGATCAGCAATGATTAAAGAGTGCATTGCAGTAGAAAGCCCTATACCAAGAATAGGTTTGTTTTCACTTTTTTTCATAATACTTTTCAGTGTAGATTGAGCTGCTTGTTCAATTTCTTGTGGATCCTGTTCAACAATCCTGTTTTCTTGATACATCGTTTGAATTTCCTGCTCCGCTGTCAAAACAGGACTGCCATCCGTTCGGAATAAAACACTTTTCACATTTGTAGTACCTATATCAATACCAATTACGTAGTTTTCACTCATTATTGTTCCTCCAGATAATTGACGCTCTTCTGTTTCTATTATATCACTTTTTAAAAGCAACGTTTAAAAAAGGCAACGACGCTTGGTCACTGCCTTTTTCACTGCTCAGATTGTCATACCACCAAATCCACCGTCAACTCTTATAAATGTTCCGGTTACAAAACTTGACGCCTTGTTGGATGCTAAATAAACAGCTGCGCCTTGTAATTCTTCCGGATCACCAAAACGATTCATCGGTGTATGTGACATAATGGAGGCGACTCTTTCTTCACTCAATATTTTTCTATTTTGCTCTGCAGGGAAGAAACCAGGAATAATTCCATTCACACGAATACCATGTGGAGCAAATTCACGTGCTAGGAATTGCGTTACATTATTAACGCCTGCTTTAGAAGCAGAGTAAGTAAAGACTTTGGATAAAGGAGTCGTTGATGAAACAGAAGAAATATTAATAATACTTCCTTCTCTTTCCTGTTCAATCATTCGCTTGGCAAAAGTTTGCGTAGCGAAAACGATCCCTTTTAAATTAACGTCCATAATTTCATCCCATTCATCCATTTCCAACTCTAGAAATGGTGTAGGGCTGTTCTTTCCAGGCGCATTAAGAACAATATCCCAACCGCCTGACCATGCTTCAATGTCATCTGCCAATTTTTGAATCGACTCCTTGGACGTAACGTCACCATAAAATGCTTTCGCTTCATGTCCATCTTTTTTAATTTCTTTAACGACTTCTTCTGCTTTTTCTTGGTTTCTTCCAACAATCGCTACTTTTGCTCCATGTTCTGCTAATGCTTTTGAAATAGAACTCCCTAATACACTATTGCCGCCTAATGCTACAGCTACTTTCCCGCTTAAATCAAATAACTTACTCATCTTTCTACCCCCATTTTGTTATTCCACCAGATTTCCATCATCATCAAACTGTAATGCTGTCGGTTCACTCAGCACTTCCATGGAATCATGATTTTTCACATAATCTAATAAAGCCTCAGATACTTCTATTTCGCTAAGTTCTAAAGTGTTTTTTATACGAACAAGTTTTACATCATTAAAATCTAAAATATTACATGTTTTTACCGCCGCTTTAATGCAATAAAAATCATTTTCAAGTGTTGTTGCAATTTTTGTCGGTGCAACTACTGTTGATGTTAACCCATTTGCGTAAGTTGCTTCTTTATCCATTTCATCTACTAATCGTTGTGTGGTGAAATCAGCTGTCCCAACGCCGTTTGCGTTTCCTTCAGTTTCCTTTGTCAGTCCGAGTACGGCCATTTTGTTTACATCCGGTCCTCCATATGCATAAGGTGTTGGATATCGACCAGTAATATTTGGATCCATGCCATCTCCACTAATGTTTTTACCAATTTCGTCTATAATTAACACATCGATTTTGTCAAACATTAGCTTAGGCAATAATGATTTCGACATCTTTTGTAATTCAGTTTCTTTTTCTTCAATTTCTTCTGGTAACAGCACTTCTGCCTGTGCAACATGATCAAAGGCATTTTCCACAGTTGCAACTGCAAAAAGAATCGGCATTTTGGATATTATCACTTTCGCCATCGCTGGAACATGTTCTGCCATATGTTTAAAACCTAACTGGTGGCATGCCTCAGCACCTCTTTGTTTCCCAAGACCAATACTAATCATTTTCATTATACCGCTTTCAACCCTACCTCTAAATGCAGTATGAGGTTTTACGCGATTAATAATGACAATTCCATCTGCTTCAGATGCAATTTTATCCACATAAATTGGAAGGCCATTGTCTAATTCATCTAGTTTAATGACTTCCATAGAAGAACGAATTTCTGCACCTACAACGGATTCTTTTACACCTAAGTGCTCTAATACCTGTTTTTGTCCTTCATCCGTTGCCCCACCATGACTTCCCATACTAGGAACAATAAATGGCTCAGCACCTAGTTCTTTTAAAAAGTTGACAGTAACAGTCACTTGATCCACTAATTTATCCACACCGCGACTTCCTACTGCAATGGCAATTTTCATATTTGGTTTTACCGTTTCTTTAATCCGTTCTTCTTCTAATTTATCTTTTAATACTTGGTTAAAGTTCCTCAATTTATGATCTTCAAAATGTTGCTTTACTTTGACCATTTTAGGAATCGGTATATCTTGTAATAACTCATTAACAATTCCCATTTCCACACCTACTTTCTTAATCTGCTTGATTTCCAATCATTACTCTTAAAACGTTAGGTGTCTGTTTAAAATCTTTGGTACCAGCTCCATAACCAATAGCACTAATCGTCATTTTCACCGTTTCCGTACATTCATTTGCCAATGCTTTAACAAACGCTGCGCCTGTTGGTGTTGTTAATTCTCCACTCTCGTTGCTTTCACCCAGAGGTATTCCTTTTAAAATTTCTGAAGTAGCTGGTGCTGGAACCGGATATAAACCATGTGCTATATGAATCATACCCTTTCCAGTTGGTACAGGCTTACTTAGAACTTGGTCAATATCTAATTCATCCAATAAAATAGCCGTTCCTACAATATCAATAATGGAATCAATCGCGCCCACTTCATGAAAATGCACTTTTTCAAGACTGACACCATGTATTTTTCCCTCAGCTTCTGCAATGATATAAAAAATATTCAATGCTTTGCTTTTCACTGCCTCTGCCAATGTAGAATTTTCAATTAGTTGCCGTATATCTTGATACGTTCTGTGATGATGGTGGTCATGATGATTGTGATGATGCTCCTCATGGTTATGGTTGTCGTGTTGTTCGTTTTGATTGTGGTGATCATGATGATCATGACCTTCGTGATGTTCATGGTGATGATGGGAATGGCCTTCAACAGTCTCTGACATCTTCGATAAGTCATCCCCATACACACAGTCAAATTTCGTTGCTGTAATGCCGTTCTTATTTACCTTCCTAATCGATAGTTCATATTCTTCTTCTAAATTTAATTTCTTTAATTCACTTTGCATATGATCAAAAGAAGCTCCTGCATCAATTAATGCACCAATTGTCATATCGCCACTAATTCCAGAAAAGCAATCTAAATATAATGTTCTCATTCTACTTCTCCTAAATCTACCCAATTAGCATGGAAAATTCCATCACGGTCTACTCTTTCAAAAGTATGCGCTCCAAAATAATCCCGCTGTGCTTGAATTAAATTAGCTGACAACTTTTCGGATCTGTAACTATCAAAGTAAGAAATAGCGCTTTGGAATGCAGGTATAGCAATGCCAAAATCAACTGCTAATTTCACAACATCTCTCAATGACGATTGATACTCATTCACAATATCTTTAAAATATTCATCTAATAATAAGTTTTTCAAATTGGCATCTCGGTCATAAGCATCTTTAATTTTTTGTAAAAATTGTGCCCGAATAATACAGCCACCACGCCAAATCATGGCAACATTTCCTAAATCAATATCCCAATCCATTTCATTGGATTGTGTTTGCATTTGTGCAAAACCTTGTGCATAGGAACAAATTTTACTCATGTATAATGCTTTACGAATGGTTTCAATCCATTCTTTTTTGTTCTCCTGCAGTACGGATTGCTGTGGACCAACAAGGATTTCACTCGCTTTTTCACGTTCTTCTTTTAAATAAGAAATACATCTGGCAAATACAGATTCAGTGATTAATGGAAGAGGCACACCTAAGTCGAGGGCATTAATTCCTGTCCACTTCCCAGTGCCTTTTTGACCAGCTTTGTCTAAAATCACATCTACCATTGGCAGATTTGTTTCATCATCTTTTTTCGTAAATATATCTGCAGTAATTTCGATTAGATAACTGTCTAATTCTCCAGTATTCCAATCTTTAAACACCTCATGCAACTCTTGGGAAGACAGTCCTAAAGCGTGCTTCAAAATAAAATAAGCTTCAGCAATTAATTGCATATCGCCGTATTCAATACCATTATGCACCATTTTGACATAGTGTCCTGCCCCACTAGGTCCAATATAAGTGCTGCATGACTCGCCATTTACCTTTGCAGCAATTGCATCTAAAATAGGTTCCATGAGGTCATATGCTTCTTTTTGTCCGCCCGGCATGATGGAAGGGCCGTGCAATGCTCCTTCCTCTCCTCCGGATACTCCTGTTCCTATAAAATGAATCCCTTTATCATCTAAATATTCATTACGACGAATCGTATCAGTATATAATGTATTACCTCCATCTACAAGAATATCTCCTTCATCTAAATGTGGTAATAAGCTGTCAATTGTCATATCTGTTGGCTTACCTGCTTGGACCATCATAATGATTTTCCGAGGTGCTTCCAGTGATTGAACAAACTCTTCAATAGAATAGGTTGCTTTGAAATTTTTACCGCTTGCCTCTTCAGTTAGGAAGTCTTCTGTCCGTGAAGCAGTACGGTTATAAACTGCCACATGATAACCTCTAGATTCAATATTTAATGCTAGATTTTTACCCATGACTGCTAAACCAATGACACCAATTTGTTGTTTCATACTTTTGCCCCTTCTATTCTTAATTAATTTGGAAATAGTTTTTAGCATTATAGAAACAAATATCTCTTACATATGTTTCTAATAATGGCATATCTTTAGGTGCTTTCCCTTGTTCAACCCAGCTTCCTAATAGATTACATAAAATCCTCCGGAAATATTCATGTCTAGGGAAAGAGAGGAAGCTTCTAGAATCTGTAAGCATTCCAACAAAGTTACTGATTAAGCCAATATTGGCCAGAGTATTCATTTGTTTTTCCATACCATCAATTGTGTCATTAAACCACCAAGCGGTTCCAAATTGTACTTTTCCAGGCACTTCTGCATTTTGAAAGTTACCAGCCATAGATGCCAGCACGTCGTAATCATTTGCATTTAGAGAATATAAAACAGTTTTCGGTAATTTATCTTTGGTAGCCAACGTATTTAAAAAGCTGGATAATTTATTCGCAATTTGTAAATCACCAATAGAGTCATATCCAGTATCCGGTCCTAACTTTTCAAACATCAAACTATGATTGTTCCGGAGCGCACCAAGATGCAACTGCATTGCCCAGCCTTTTTCATCATAGCATTCCGCCAAAAATAATAATGTAAAGGTTTTAAACTGGTCAATTTCCTTCTTCGTCAACTTCTCTTGATTTCTTCGCTTTTCAAATATATCTGCTACTTCTGCTTCTGTAGCTTCTTCAAAAAAGAATTCATCTAGTCCATGATCAGAACTTCTGCATCCGTGTTGATCAAAGAAATCTACTCTTGATTTAAAAGCATCAAGAAAGTCTTGGTAAGAAGCTATTGAACGATCCGAAGCCTTTTCTAATTTTTCCAACCAAGGAAGAAAATCTTCACGATCAATAAACAACCCTTTATCAGGTCTAAACGATGGAGAAACCTCCATATCCAAACCTTCTTCTCTTATTGCTTGATGATTCGCTAAATCGTCTACAGGGTCATCTGTTGTCCCTACAAACTTCACGTTTTGACGTTTCAGTAAGTTGCGAACGGAAAAATCTTCTGTTTTAAGAAGGCGGTTAGCCTCCTGATAAATCTCAGAACCACTCTTTTCATCCAGTAATTCATCGATTTGAAAATAACGTAATAACTCTAAATGTGTCCAGTGGTACAACGGATTACCAAGCGTCTTTGGAACTGTTGCTGCCCACTTTTGGAATTTCTCTTCCGGTGACTTATTTCCGGTAATATACTCCTCAGCAATTCCATTCGCTCGCATTGCCCGCCATTTATAGTGATCTCCACCAAGCCAAATATCAGCAATGTTCTCAAAGTTTTTATCCTCTAATATTTCAGATGGAATCAAGTGGTTGTGGTAATCAATAATCGGCATATCTTTTGCGGTGTTGTGATATAGTTCTTTCGCTGTATCATTGTACAATAAAAAATCATCCGTAATAAATGTCTTCATATTACCGTACTCCCTTTCCTATTGATTGCATGATTACTCTGCTTTTTGTTCTACATATTTACTTTTTTCTTCATCTGAAAGCACTTCATTCATACGACCGGAATAGTAGCCTTCTAAATCAACGACTACATTTTTAAAGCCGAGTAATTTTAATTTTTCATTTATAGCTTCATAGTGATTAGTAAGTGCTGTAATTTGATCTGGCTTCACTTCAATTCTTGCCATTTCCCCATGGTGTCGTACGCGAACAACCGGAAAACCTAATTCCATAATAAATAATTCTGCCTGATTAATTTGATTAATCTTCTCAAGCGTCACTTTCTCACCATATGGCACTCTAGAAGCAAGACTACAAGATGCCGGTTTATCCCATACTGGAATTTGCAGTTGTTTTGATAAAGTACGTACATCCTCTTTACAAAAACCCGCTTTCTGTAAAACACTTTTCACATTCGCTTCCGTACGGGCTTTCAAACCAGGTCGAAAATCTTCTTCATCATCCACAATCATGCCATCTAATACATAAGATGTTCCGAAGTCTTTTGCTGCTTCATTTAACTTCTTATAGAGCATCTTTTTGCTGTAATACCAACTGTCAGGTCCATTTGCAACAATCATTGGATGAGATAATTCCTTCATAGACACTTCTGTAATCGAAGTTCCCATTTGCTCAGCCAAATGGGCCGCCCCTTCAAATTCCGTTTTTCTAAATAATTCCGATTTCACTACAACTGGGCGAACATTTTCTACGCCTAGCACGTCAATCGCTTTGCGCAGAACCAATGAGCTGTCCACCCCACCTGAAAAGGCTACAATCGCCTTTTCCATCGGGGTCATCATTTGTTCCAGAATGATTTCTTTTTGTTCAATCGTCCGCATTATTAATGCCTCCTATTTTTATAGAGATAATAAATCCAAATGTTTACCAATATGCTGCTCCAAAGCAGATTCATACGCATCTTCATGTTCCGTTAATGTTTCGTATAATTCATCTGTAAAAATGAGTTTACCGTCTTTCTCTTCCGTTAGAATAAAACCGTATGTTACATGAAATAATTGCCTGCTTGCATCTTTGTCCATATAGGCAGCTAATTTTTCATCAGGCGTTTCATCTAATGGTGCAATACTATCCAAGTCCGGCGTAATATGATAATAAGCCAACGCATCATCAAAACGTTCCAATGCGAATTGATGCATACGGCGATATAAATCAGGATTCTTATCAGCAATAACTCTGATAGCTTCCAACCAGTTTGTACCGGCTGTTTTCACATGCACAACACCTTTTGTATATTTAGCGATAATTGGGAAAACAGAAAACTTATCGCTTCCTGAATGGATGCTTAGTTTATATCCAAAATGCTCAGCAATACGCGCATGTTCACTTAATTCTTTTTCAAATTGGTCTAGGTCTCCAATGTAATCAATACCTTTTTGAAACTCCCCACAAAATCTGGGTGCCAGACTTGTAACAGAGACACCTTGATTTTTCAGTTCATTCGCTACAAAAAAATGTGCTTGCGGTGAAGTGATTGTTTCCGTTTCATCGATCGAAATTTCAAAATCGAATGGACGATCTAACTTCTCAATATACGTTTGATAAATATACACCATATACTTTAGAGCTTCATGATATTCTAATGCATAACGGTAAACATCCTCATTACTAAATGTGATGATTTCACCATTTACCTCAAACGATTTATTAGCGTAATTTGTTGTGTAATGCGTTTGAACTGTTTTGTCCAAATGGCTGAATTTTTCCTTAAGCGCATCGTCATCTAATTCATTCAATCCAGTAGGAATATAATCGGAACAATCTAGTGTCAACATAGAAAAGCCAAGTTCAAGTACTTTTTGTATGTCTGCTTCTTCTTTTAAGTGATCACCATCTGCTCCATAGCCTCCTTTATAACCTTCTTGAATCGTCGCGAAGGTTGCCGCATCAATTAAGTCTGATAAAGTTCTATTGGTTAATGTTAATTCACGAATACTTTGCTGTGCTAAAATCGGTTTTGCCTGGTGGTTTTCTATGGTTTTAATATGACCCGGAGAAGCAATCCCTAAACGGTCACCAAGGCCGAATGTTGCAGTTTTTGTCCCAAAAGCTTGTGGCTTTGTATAAGATAAATAGCGATTTAATACGAGTCTATTTTCATGACTTAATGCACAAATTTTCCCTGCATCGTCTTTTTCACCAATTAAATCATCGAACAGAGAACCTTCACCTGCCGCTAATAATTTCTTCACACCATCCACTTTCACCATAAGGATGTATGTGTTTCCTTCTTTCTCCAATGAACGTTCATACACTTTAACGGTTTCTTTGTTGACTATTTCTCCATTCTGTAACGAAACGAGCATTTCATTTAAAGCTTTCATTTTTAGTCCCCTTTTCTTTAAATTAAAGATAGCGCTCACAAACTTAGCTTGACAAAATAACAACGTTGTTATTTACAATGATATATAATTCATTTCATAAAATCAATTATAAAAGAATGAACTGTGGATATTTCTTAAATAAATCCTAAAGGGATTGTAAACAAAAGAATTGAAGAACATCATTGTACTTTCGTTCATGTCAAACAATAGCTTTGTTTTCTCGATATTAGCCCACTGTTCCTGCTTATAGTTATGCGATTTAATGCAGAATTTTGCTACAACATGTTATGATATAGGTGAATTTAAATACTGATTATATGATGCTGATTTAACCTAAGCTCCATCATATAGAAGCTTATCTACTAATTTAAAGGGAAGATAGATTATGAATGTTACTATAAAAGACATTGCAAAAATTGCAAACGTCAGTTACTCAACTGTGTCCAAGGCATTAAACAATAGTCCTTTAGTCAAACCAACTACAAAAGAAAAAATTATGACTATTGCAAATGAATTAGGTTATCAACCAAACTTTGCTGCACAACGATTAGTATCAAATCGAACAAATATTATTGGGCTGATTTGGCCAACAATTGACAGAGTTGTATTATCAACCCTTGTCACAGAAATAAACAAAAAAATCGAAAAAACACATTATTCTATGATTCTCTCTGTCGAACCTATTCCAAAATCATTGGAAACATTCAAACGATTCCAAGTGGATGGAATTATTTATTTTGATGAAAGTTTTGAGAATGAAATTCCAGAAATGGACTTACCTCTTGTTATATACGGTGTACAAGATCCATACCACGTTCACCCAGTGGTAGATCCCAACCATGCAAAGTCTATGTTTTTAGCAGTCAATCATTTAAAAAACTTAGGACATAAACGTATTGCATACATTGGTGATTTAAATACAGAAGATCCAAGACAAGTAAATAAGTTCAATGGTTATTTAAAAGCAATGAATGACCTACAGCTACCATTAAATGAACAGGATCATATCGATACAGGTGGATTAAATTGGAACCATGGATATGACGGCGTCAAAAAATTGTTTCAATCCAACACATTACCTACCGCAATTATTTCTGGTAGTTATGACATTTCGGAAGGTATTCTTCGCAGAGTAAAAGAAGAACAAATGGATGTTCCTAATGATATTTCCATTGTGAGCTATGACAATGTCCCACAAATGGAAAAAATGGAAGTGCCTTTAACAAGTGTTGGCGTATCTTTATCCTATTTAGCGAAGAAGATAACCAACAAAATTATTGAGCACATAGAAAAGCCTGACAGTCCAAGTGCAAAGGAAAATATATTATTACAACCAATTATTACAGAAAGAGATTCCTGTAAGCCTTTAAACGAGACGACGAAACCTACTTTTTAGTGTCGGTCGATAAAACAGCGCCGACACTAATGTATAAAATTGGATGAATGTTTTCTGTTGTCTTTTCATATAATGTATTGTATTCTATTTTTAGATAAGCTATCTTACAAGCTTTATTTTAATTTGCTTATTGAAAGCGTTTTATACGCTAAAAATAACAACGTTGTTATACAGCTTCAAAAAGAATAAATTATTATCATAAGGGGAGAATTAGCATGAAGAAAAAATTATTAGTTGCTTTATCTATGATTCTAATTGTTGTATTAGCAGCATGTGGTGGTAATAATGATAACGGAGACTCTGGCGATACTGCAGATAATGGTGATAAGAAAGAATTAAGATTAGCAGAAAACCAGCCTGAAGATTACCCTACAACCATTGGTGATGAAAAGTTTGCTGACATTGTAAAAGATAAAACAG
>Ga0079226_10003153_pt1 | contig 12694 bp, 12 predicted proteins | sample Poulit2014_FD_76345 | JGI IMG/M metagenome (GOLD analysis project Ga0079226, IMG submission 76345) | Agricultural soil microbial communities from Georgia to study Nitrogen management - Poultry litter 2014 | ecosystem: Environmental > Terrestrial > Soil > Agricultural land | place: USA: Georgia... | reverse complement strand
ATCTTTCAAGTTATCCGCATGAAGATTCTGTGAAAACTTAAGCTCTAGCTCAAGTAGATAGCATCTGACGTTGATTTGTGATAAATTAAAAGGAAGGTAGAAGATGAAAGTAGGAATTATATGGAAAATAGAAAATCAAATCTTAAAGGCTCAATTTTTATCATTATTACTTTTCTTGCTGTGCAAATTTTTGGTGCCCTTGCTGTTCTTGCTTTGACAAACTTTGCGCCATCGATTGCCATTTCAGCTATGGTAGGCGTCAATGTTTTAGGTGTGTTTGTTGCTTTATGGATTAACAATAGATACAATATCGTTTATGATTTTGAAAGAAACCCGTCTTCCATTTCTCAAATTATTAAATGGGGTCTTCTAGGGATGGCGTTAGCTTATTTATCACAAGTTGCTATTGTCTTTATTGAAATTTTAATTTTTGGCGAGCCATCTGTATCAGCTAATACGGAATCAATTATGCAGGTTGTGAGCGGAGAGCCTATCTTTTTATTACTTCCTATCTTTACTGCTCCATTTATTGAAGAGTTTGTCTTTCGAAAAGCTATTAATGGTATATTAGTCGACAAAATCGGATGGATTGGCGGTGCAGTTATCAGTTCACTGCTCTTTGCTTTTGTTCACTTTGATGGTATGATTTTAACTTATGCAATGATGGGTTTAGTATTTAGCTACGTTTATTACAAGACTAACTCAATCTGGACACCGATTTTAGCTCATATGGGAATGAACCTATTGGCAACTATTTTAAACCTTATGATGTAAAAACTTCCCTTGAAAGGAAGTTTTTTATTTAGTTCCAGCGTAATCTTTTTATTATTCCTTATGTTATTTTAAAATTTGTTTAATAAAATTTAAAAACAAAAAAGCGTTACAACTCCTAATGGTGGTTGTAACGTTTTACTGTATATCTCATTAATTATTTCTTTAGAAAATTAAAAACCGAATGATTATTGACACTAGAGACAATCCTAGCAATTTAAACATTTAAAGTAACTATATAATTACATTATAAACCAGAAATAATCATAAGGTGTGTTATTCATCATCTAAATCAAAATTATTATCTTGTTGTCCTTCTTCTTGACCATAGTGATCAATGAAGTAAACCAAGGCTTGAAGTTCATTTGTTAAATCAACATTATGAACACGAACATTTTTCGGTACGGTTAATCGTAGGGGAGTAAAGTTTAAGATTCCTTTAATTCCACCATCGACTAAACGATCTGTCATCTCTTGTGCTGTATCAATTGGTACGGTCAAAATGGCAACATCAATTTGTTGATCATCAATTTGATTAACAAGATCGTCAACATGATAGATTGGTACATTCTCTTTTATTGTGCCGACAATATTATCATCAATATCAAATCCAGCACTAATACGAATGTTATTGTCTTTACGGAAGTTATAGTTAAGTAGGGCTTGTCCTAAGTTTCCTATTCCAACTAAAGCAATATTTGTTAATTTTTCTTGACTTAATTGATCTTTAAAAAAGTTCATTAATGTTTCAACATCATAACCGTATCCTCTCTTACCTAATGCTCCAAAATAAGAAAAATCACGTCTAATCGTTGCACTATCAATTTTCATCGTTTCACTTAATTGTGCTGAAGAGATACGTTTAGTTCCAATCTCATAAAGATGGGTAAAATATCTATGATAAAGAGGTAAACGCCTTGCCGTTGCTTTTGGGATTTTCTTTTGTTTAACCAATGATATGACTCCTTTCATACTAATTAATTCACAATGTCAATAAGATTATAACAACATTTATATTATTTTAAAAGTTAAATGTCTAAATAAACGAACATATAACAAATTTGTATAACGAATTCTTGACAACCATTTCACGAATCAATGTTTTATCATCAAATCAGGACCATTTGTGTTAAGCTAAAAGAATCATGAGATAAGGAAGAATACAGATGATTTTACTACAAGCACAAAAAATCGCACGACACTTCGGTGCGGATATTTTATTCGATCAAATTAACTTAGAAATTAAATCACATGCTAGAATTGGCCTCGTTGGGCGTAATGGTGCTGGTAAGTCTACCATCTTACACATCCTAGCTGGTCTTGAAGACCCGGATGAAGGGCGTGTATCAAAACAAAAGGGTTTAACAATAGGTTTCTTAGATCAACATACCGGACTAACTTCAGATAGAACAATTTTAGAAGAAATGCTCAGTGTCTTTGACTATGTTATTGAACTTGAAAAACAGTTACGACAAATGGAAGTAGCGATTAGTGAATTAGACGGTGCTGATGAAGACGAAACCAAAGAACTTCTTCAAAAATATGACCAAATGCAAGCTGAATTCACCAAACTCGATGGTTACAGTTATATGAGTGAAATTAAAATGGTCTTGCACGGCTTTAAGTTCTACGAAGAAGATCATCATATCCCGATTAATCAACTATCGGGTGGCCAAAAAACACGTCTGGCTCTTGCTAAGCTTTTACTTGAAAAGAAAGATCTACTTATTTTAGATGAGCCGACCAACCACTTAGATATCGAAACTCTCACCTGGTTAGAAACGTATTTAAAAAACTATCCGGGTGCTTTGTTGATGGTATCTCACGACCGTTATTTCTTAGATAGCGTTGTAAATGAAATATATGAAATCAGTATGGGAAATATGCTCCACTTTACAGGGAATTATTCTAATTACTTAAAAGAGAAAGCCGAGCTGATTAAAAAACAGTGGCGAGACTACGAAAAACAACAGAAGAAAATTTCTGATTTAGAAGATTTTGTTCAAAAAAATATTGTTCGTGCTTCTACAACTAAGCGAGCTCAGGCAAGACGAAAGCAACTTCAAAAAATGGACCGTATAGAAAAACCGCAAGATGATGAACAATCTGCCCACTTTTCATTTTACACAAAACAAACATCCGGAGATATTGTTGTTCAGTCTGATGATTTATATATCGGCTACGACAAACGTGTGCTTTCTGGTCCGATTAATTTAGACATTCGAAAAGAAGATGCCATTGCCTTAGTTGGCCCAAACGGTGTTGGTAAATCCACCTTAATCAAAACGCTTGTGGATATGATCCCTCCAATATCTGGAGACGTTAAGTACGGAACAAAAGTAGATGTTGGTTATTATGACCAGGAACAACAGCATCTCGACCAAAATAAAAGTGTGCTAAATGAATTATGGGATGAACATCCAACGTTACCTGAAGTAAATATCAGAACATTACTCGGTAGTTTTCTCTTTAGCGGTGAAGACGTAGAAAAAAGTATCCATTCGCTCAGTGGTGGCGAACGTGCACGCGTAGCATTGGCTAAGCTTGCTTTAGAAAAAAATAACTTTTTAGTCCTTGATGAGCCGACCAACCACTTAGATATCGATTCAAAAGAAGTTTTAGAAAATGCACTAATCGACTTTGATGGTACCCTTCTCTTTGTATCACACGACCGTTATTTTATTAACCGTATGGCAACAAAAGTGATTGAAGTTAATAAAGATGGTGCCACGCTATATCTTGGAAATTATGACTACTACTTACAGAAAAAAGAAGAATTGCGTATTTTAAAAAAAGCAAAATCTGAATATAACGAATCTTCATCCACTAAAGAGCAGGTTAAAGATAAAGCACCCTCCGTTCAAGAAGCAACGTTAGACCGTCAAGCTTTAAAAGAAAAACAGAAAAAAGTACGTAAACTCAAAAGACACATTGAAACAATTGAAGATGACTTAGAAGTGATTGACGAAAAACTCATGAAATTATCAGAATCACTCAATGATACCGAACTATACTCGGATTCAGAGAAATTAGCCGAGTTATCAAAAAAACATCAAGTTATTGAATCAAAACAGCTGACGCTGATGGAAGAATGGGAAAGCTTACATTTAGAATTAGATGAGCTAAATTCTTAGAACTTCTTAATAAAGCGAACAATTTCTTGAATAAGACTATATTTATTCGTATAATAAGATAAATTTTACTAGGAGTGATGGGATGAGCATGCTTAAAGATCGGATTATAAAAGATGGTGTTGTGTTAGAAGAGTCGATTTTGAAGATTGATTCATTCTTAAACCATCAAATCGATCCAAAAGTCATGAAAGAAATCGTGAAAGAGTTTTATAGTTATTTTAAAGATAAAGGTATTACAAAAGTTTTTACTATTGAGGCATCGGGTATTGCCCCAGCTATTATGACTGCAGCGGCTTTTGAAGTTCCCATGTTATTTGCTAAGAAAACGGAACCTTCTACTTTGAAAAAGCAAGCGCATTATGCAACGGATGTGCATAGTTTTACTAAAAATAAAACCAGTCGTGTTATTATTTCAAAAGAATACTTAAATGAAGATGATAATGTATTAATTATTGATGACTTCTTAGCTCGTGGCGAAGCATCTTTAGGTTTGGTTGATTTAGTTAAGCAAGCTGGAGGAAAAGTTGCCGGTGTTGGTATCTGTGTTGAAAAATCGTTCCAAGAAGGACGCGGAGCGTTAGAAGATGCAGGTATTGATGTTTATTCAATCTGCCGTATTAATTCATTAAAAGGCAACAAAGTTAGCTTTGCAGATGGACATTAATTTATATAATAACTATTAAAAGACGGAGTTTCTGATAACCCTAAGCAATATGTGTTATTTAAACATATTGCTTGAGTTATTAGGTTCTCCGTCTCTTTTTTATAGCGTTAAACCGGGGTGGGCATTTAGATCCATCCCGGAGTAATTTTGTTTTTGATCTTCAATAAATGCAGCAGCCCCGATCATCGCGGCATTATCACCACATAAGGATAATGGTGGAATTAATAAATCAATAGCTGGACATTCTTTTTCAATGCTTTCTTTCAATGTCTTTCTTAAACCACTGTTGGCTGCGACACCACCTGCTAAAACTAACTGCTTCACATCATATTCCTTGATAGCACGAATCGTTTTTTCAACTAACACTTCAATAACTGCAGCTTGGAAACTAGCAGCGAGATTATTTTCATCTAACGTTTCCCCTTTTTGGTTTGCATTATGAACCGTATTGATAAAGGCTGACTTTAAACCACTAAAACTAAAATCATAGTTATCTTCTTGAATCATCGCTCTAGGGAAATTAAAAGTGTCTTCTCCGTTGTGAGCCATCTCATCGATATGCTTTCCGCCTGGGTACGGTACGCCAAGCACACGACCTATTTTATCATAAGCTTCGCCAGCTGCATCATCTCTTGTTTCACCGATAATCTCATAATCACCGTCTTCAGCCATATAGACCAGTTCTGTATGACCCCCACTGACAATTAACGCAAGTAACGGGAACTGTAGTGGTTCAATTAACTGATTTGCATAGATATGACCAGCCATATGATTAACCGGAATGAGTGGTAAGTTATGCGCAAAGGCAATGGCTTTCGCTGCGCTCACTCCGATTAAAAGTGCTCCCACTAACCCAGGACCTTCTGTCACAGCAACCGCATGCAAGTCAGCAAAGGTAACATCTGCTTCTTGCATTGCCTCTTCAATAATCATCGTAATGTATTCAACGTGGTGACGACTGGCAACTTCAGGAACCACTCCACCGAAACGTTGATGGCTATTAATTTGTGATGCTACAACATTGGATAGTATGGTTGTGCCATCTTTAATCACTGCTGCACTAGTTTCATCACAGCTTGTTTCAATTGCTAAAATTAACATGCATTTCTCTCTTTCATTCTTTATATTTTAATACAAGTGCATCTTCAGTCGGTTTAGAATAGTATTTTCTGCGTACGCCTTCCAACTTAAATCCATGACTTTTATAAAACCTTTGTGCCGCTTCATTCGATTCTCTGACTTCTAAGTAAATCGTATTAACTGCATTTTTTGCTAAATATTTCTTAAAGTCATCAAATAAGCGTGTACCGATTGACTGGTTTTGATACGATTCAGCGACACCTATCATAAATATTTCGGATTCTCCCTCAGTTATGATACTAACCAGTAAGCCTACAACTTCATTTTTATCGGTTTTACTTTGGTCTTCAACATCATCTTCAGCAACTTCGGCCACATGAACTTCAATATATGGCTGTGTTAACAAAGATTCAAATTGAACCAATGTCCATGGTGATCCATCAACAAATGATCGTTCAGCAGTTTGATATAACAATTCTGCTTTGGCTATTATATTTTTCAATTGTCTAATTTTTATTTTGGAGCTGGACTTCATTCGTTTAACCTCTTTGTCATATCAACAGCATCTTCCAAATCATTCGAATAATACCGTGTTTTATAACCAACTGGCTTAAAACCATATGTTTTATATAGTCGTTGTGCTTTTATATTCGATACACGGACCTCTAAGGTATAATACTGACAACCACTCATCCTGGCAATGCGTTCAACTTGGCTAAGTAAACAATACCCAATTCCCTGTCTTTGATAGGATGGCCTAGTGACAATGTTCGAAACATGACATTCATCACCTTTAATCCACGAACCGATAAAAGCAATTGGCAAATCTCGATCATACATAATCAGATACAGACAATTTGAATGATAACTCATTTCATTAAAGAGTAACTCCTCAGACCAAATAGCATCATGAGAATAACATAACTTTTGTAACTCCACGAGTATCGGTGCGTCTGAGGGATGAGCTACTTTCATTCTGTAACGTTTGCCATTCAAGTAAATATACTGTTCTAATATTAATCTGCTTTTATCACTAAGTGTTTGTTTCGGCTTGATGAACAAACCAACATATTGATTAATCTGTTCCTTTAACCTTTTCAACTAAATGACCCCGTTTACTGTGTGGATTATCTTTTATCCAATTTTCTTCAGCTTCCGTCAATTTTAGATAGTTTGGTGTCATGTCATGACTGCTTACTGGCATTCGATTCGGCGCATCCAATGCCATCGCTTCAACTTGCGGTAAATCATCGGATCTTATCGTAATACCAAGTGTTTTTAGAGATTTATTCTCATCAATCTCTTTTGAAAACCCATTAGCATCTTCACCGACAAAAACAACTGGCATATGATGACCCACGAGCTCTTCCATCCAACTTTCAAAATCAATGTGACGATCTGCTACAACTGTTGTTAACTTACCCTCAGCATTCAAACGATACATACCCGTGTAAACATGCCCTCTACGAGCATCAAACAATGGAACGAGTAATTGGTCAGGCATATAAGGCTGGCCTAACACCATACTTTCCAAACTAGAATAGGTTATCAAATCAGCTTTTAAAGACCACGCCAATGCTTTAGCTGTTGTCACAGCAATGCGGACCCCCGTATAACTACCCGGACCATTTGCTACAGCAATGCGTTCGATATCTGTAGGCTGCCATTTTACTTCTTTAACTAATTCTTCAATAGTTGGCATCAGTTGAATACTGTGGTTTCTTTTAATATTTATTTTCTTAACAGCTACAATCTGTCCTTTATCTGCTAAAGCGACAGCCATAGCTTTGTTAGACGTGTCAATAGCAATAACTTTCATAATAACTCCTTAGCATTTTTGTAGTTGATCGAAAAAGTTACTAAAGGTAATTTGTGAAATATTTCTTCATTCCATAATCGTCAACTATACTTATATTACCATACATTGTCGTATTTTTAATTGAATAAGAAAGTTCATAATGTAGTCAAATATTTTTAGTTCTTTTTTCCTTTTTATTCTATACACCTTTGTTATAATACATTTATCATAGCATAACGAAAGGATTAATTATGTTTCCATTTTATTATGATCCCTATTTCTTTTTAGTTCTCATCGGAATGGCAATTTCAGGTATGGCTTCCATGTATATGAAGTCAACTTTTTCAAAATATAGCGAAGTAAAAGCAGCCAACCAAGGTACCGCAGCTGAGATTTGTCGTAGAATTCTTGATATGAATGGACTATCACATATTCGTTTAGAAGGCATTCGTGGGGAACTAACTGACCACTATAGTGCTGAAGAAAAAACATTACGATTATCTGAATCAACTAAAAATTCAACGTCGGTCGCAGCTATTGGGGTTGCGGCACATGAGGCCGGGCATGCTCTACAAGATAAAGAAGATTATATCCCGTTAAGACTGCGTCACTTGCTTGTCCCAGTAACTAACTTCGGACAGACAGCGGCTTTACCGGTTATTATTTTCGGTTTACTTATCGGACGTGAGAGCGGAAGCTTCTTAATTTCTTTAGGTATTTTGCTATTTTCATTTGCCTTATTCTTCCAATTGGTTACTTTGCCAGTAGAGTTTAACGCATCAAAACGAGCAATGGTTGTGTTGGAAAACTCTAACTTACTAAATCAACAAGAGCTAAAACAAGCCAAAAAGGTATTGCGCGCTGCAGCTTTAACTTATGTCGCGGCATCAATTACAACCTTCATAAACTTAGTAAGAATTTTCTTGGTAACTCGTAATCGAAGACGATAAAGTTAAATAAAAATTATAAAACTCTCCTAAGTCACATAACGTGGCTAGGAGAGTTTTTGTATGTTTCGTTCATCGAAGCAGTTGATAGACTTCTTTATATAGGTCAAGTTGAAACCACGTTACTGTTTAATAAACCATCATTTAAATGGCCTCATTAACTATTTCTCTGGTAATCCCTTCTCTTTCAAAATATTCTAAAGAAATTTTACGATAGAACACTGCTTTCGTTGTATTTATGTATGGTGTTGAATAGAACATTGATAGACCAAATGTCACTAACTGCAATAAATACCAGCCGATGAAACTTAGGTATAAGATAAATAATTCCATCTTGTGCCCATCCATCATTTGACGGCTAATCGTAATCGCTTCGTTAGCGGTCAATTCTTTTCCTAATTCTTTGTAATCTTTATATACTAATTCCGTTTGTGAGTATGATAATCGCTTAATTAAACCTGGAATAATAAATAACAGGAACCATAAGAACGTGTACAACATTTGTAACAAATAAACTTTTATGAAATAAATAGCCTCGTAATCTTTAAAAATTTGTAAAGCATCTTCTAGAGGGCGGATTTTATAATCGCGCTTAGTGACAAAGTCTACTGTTGCAAACATGACACCTGTGGTAAAAAAGTAAATTAATAAATCAAACACCAATGATGAACCTCCTGTTGAAACAAACAAATCCACAAAAAAAGAGGTATTGTCGCCATTTTCGACCGTTGTTGCGAATTGACTATTAATGAGCTCATATCCTACATAAGCAATAATGGGAATCAAGTTAAGGAAAATAACGCTTTTCCAACGATCAGTTAATTGCGCTTTGGCTTCTCTTTTATAATCCCCGATACTGTTTGGGTAATCTTTCGTAATAAACATAGTTTTTACTCCTTATCATCATTCAAGTTACTCTAAGCATAACAATTTGTGATTTTAATGTCATCTAAAAAGTAATAAAAACCATTGTTAATAGGCAAACTTACATTAACAATGGTCAATATTTACAGTATATTTACTTAGTCTTTATTATTGTCCCACACGTTCCCTAACAACATTAGCGATTTTTGTACAATATTTTTCAACTTCTTCATCTGTTGGTGCCTCAACCATGACGCGAACTAGGGCTTCTGTACCGCTTGGGCGAACTAAAACGCGTCCTTCATCTCCTAATTCTTCTTCCACTTCTTTGATAACTGCTTTAATTTCTTCATCATTCATCGCGGTATGTTTATTAGTTACACGAATATTTTCTAAATTTTGTGGATAGGTTGTTACTTCGCTAGCTAATTCAGATAATTTTTTGCCTGTTTGTTTTAAAACATGAAGCAATTGGATACCTGATAATAAACCATCGCCAGTAGTATGATGATCTAAGAAAATAATATGACCAGATTGCTCGCCACCCAAGTTATAACCATTTTTGCGCATTTCTTCCATCACGTAACGGTCACCGACACCTGTTTTTACTGATTCAATATTATGCTTCTCAATTGCTTTATAAAATCCAATATTGCTCATTACCGTTGAAACAATGGTGTTTTGTTTTAAGCGCCCTTGATCAGCGAGGTATTTACCACAAATATATAAAATCTTATCCCCATCAACAATATCACCATTTTCATCGACAGCAATTAATCGATCTCCATCACCATCGAAAGCTAAACCAACTTGTGCCTCAGTTTCCACAACACGTTTTGCTAGAGCTTCTGGATGTGTACTTCCATAGCCATCATTAATGTTTAAGCCATTTGGTGAAACGCCAATCACATCAAAGTCAGTATCCAAATCTGCAAATAAACGGTTAATTAGTGGACTTGTTGCACCATTAGCGCCGTCTAATACGACTTTAATGCCAGATAAATCGTCGGAAATTGTCTGTGTTAAGAACTGCGTATATTTTAATGAACCTTCATTAAACTCTTCTGAAGTTCCCAATCCTTCCGCACTTGGTCGCGGATAATTATCTTCATCATTATCAAGTAATGCTTCAATTTCAGCTTCTTGTTCATCAGATAATTTAAATCCATCTGAGCCAAAGAATTTAATACCATTGTCTTCTGCCGGATTATGTGATGCAGAAATCATAATTCCCGCTGCAGCATTTTGACTTCGTGCTAAATAGGAAACCCCCGGAGTCGGAATAACACCAAGTCGCATAACTTCCGCTCCCGCAGATAATAATCCTGCTACAAGAGCATATTCTAACATACGTCCGCTTACTCGTGTATCCCTTCCTACTAATACTTCTGGTTTATCTTCTTCAATATGTTTGGATAAAACAATTGCTCCAAAACGACCTAATTTAAAAGCTAATTCTGGTGTTAATTCTTTATTTGCGACGCCTCTTACGCCATCAGTTCCAAAATACTTACCCATGATTGTACTCCTTTATTCTTCATCTTCTTCATTTTTACTAGTTACATTAATTCTCACATTAACTTCATCGATATTCGCTTCGTTAATTTCGTCAGGCAACACGATTGGTACTGTTCTAGTTGTTGAGCGAGTCACACCTGATAAATCAATCGGTATTTCAAAGCTATCTAAATCTTTAATGGCCTCATAATTGCCAGCCACTTCAATGGTTTCTGGTTGATCACTACGTAGCGCTAACTCATATTCATAGCCTTCTGGTTCGTTACCAACACCAATGAGTTCAATTGGTAATTCAATTTTTTGACTTTCTACTCGTATACGAACTTCAATTTGTGTTGGTTCAATGCTTACATTCAATGGTTCTTCATGACTATTTAAGACAACTAGTTTGCCAACTGTTGAGATGTTACTTGCGATGTTAGTTGCGTTCGGTTGAACAATCGCTTTCACTTCATCAATTTCATTAATCGTACTTTCAGCACCAGAGACAGATACTGTATCGTGAGAAGCTTCCATATCTGTTAATTCATAACCTGATGCAATAAACTCATTTTCATCAAATTCTAATTCAACATCAAATTCAGCAGTCTTTCTTTCTTCGATACGGACCGTTGCTTCACTAGGACTAATGTTATAGTCAAGTTCGCTAGATAACCCTTCAGCAACTAAATTAATACGATGCTCACCCGGACCTAATTCATTCAAGTCAGGAGTTGTAATATTAAAGTTTTGAGTAATCATTGTTTGAGCAACTAACGGTTGTGGTCCATCTATGCGAAGAGATACCGCATCAGGAATCCCAGAAACATAGTATTGCTCTTCATCAACATTACTGGTCACCGCAATATTCGTTAACACTTCGGTAATCGTATGATTCGAACTTTGTGAACTTGATCCTAGTCGACTGTTTTCACTAGAAACGAATAAAAACATACTAATCGCTAAAATGACTGCAATTATTTTCATTAATAAAGGATTATCAACATTCCATTTCATTCTTCTGATTCTCCTTTAAAAACCTTATCCATTAGTTGAGTCAAGAAGCTCTCTTCTTCTTTATCTTCATTACTTTCAAAATGAACCTCTAAGTAATCAACCATCTCTTCAGCTGTAATATCATTCATAATATTACCTTTATGCGATACACTAATTTCTCCTGTTTCTTCAGAAACAATTAATGTGATGGCATCGGTTTGCTCAGACAGCCCAATAGCCGCTCGGTGTCTGGTACCGAAACGTTTAGGAATCGCTGGACTTTCTGATAATGGTAAATAACTCGCCGCTGAAGCAATTTTAAAATCTTTAATAATCATCGCCCCATCATGCAGCGGTGTATTAGGTATGAAAATATTAATTAATAACTCTTTTGAAATATCTGCATTAATCGGAATGCCAGTATCAACGTATTCATCTAATGCTGATTCTTGTTCAATTGAAATGAGTGTACCGATTCGACGTTTACTCATGTATTTAATCGCGGATGCTAGGTCGGTTACCATTTTTTCACTCGGGTTAACTGCTTTTCGTTTGCCAAAAATCGATCCTCTACCTAAGTGCTCTAATCCTCTTCTAAGTTCAGGTTGGAAGATAATGATTAAAGCTAAGGCTGACCATTGAATAATAAAATCAATGATATATTCAGTCGTTTGTAAATTTAAAAGAGAACTTGCGACTTTGACAATTAAAACGATAAATATTCCGTTAAGTAATTCATTAATTCGCGTGCCTCTGATAATTTTAATCAATTGATATATTAAAAAAGAAACAATGACGATATCAATTATGTTACTTGCCGTTGTCCAAGAGATAAGGGAGTCCATTGATAATTCAAACGGCATAAGCACACCTCCATTTTCCAAATAAGTATCATTATTATAACATAAAAAGATTATTGTAAAATAATCGATTACAATCAGTT
>Ga0079226_10003152_pt1 | contig 12696 bp, 9 predicted proteins | sample Poulit2014_FD_76345 | JGI IMG/M metagenome (GOLD analysis project Ga0079226, IMG submission 76345) | Agricultural soil microbial communities from Georgia to study Nitrogen management - Poultry litter 2014 | ecosystem: Environmental > Terrestrial > Soil > Agricultural land | place: USA: Georgia... | reverse complement strand
TAATGAAGTACGTAAAGATTAAACAACTGCTTTTAACCCCAACCGATCCCTCTATTTTTCATCAGAAACCTCGAGAAAATTATGACCTATTTAACCAAGGGTACCCTTAGTTTAAAAAAACGAAATAAACAACGTAAATAGTGGCTTACAGAAACAAAAAATGACGAAATCAGTTTTAACCGGACGCCAGTGATTCCCGATTTACGATTTACGAAACTTTCATTTTTGTCTTGAAACAAAAACGAAACAAAAAATTCAAGACTGTACTCGTCCATCGGTTGACACTCGTAAATGCTAGCTAAAGTAAAAAGGTCAGATAGAAACTATATTCCATTAAAACATATTTATAGCTGAACGGATTTTACTTCTTAACGCTAGCACTTACGGTCAACACTCGATGTCCAGCGTAAGGTCGAGATTTAATTAGCGTGTGTTCGTAAAGAATTTTGGATTAATAAATATCTGAGTTCCTCGTTATAGAATGAATTAACCGACTATTCGATTAACTATTAACGATTCCCAATTTACGATTTACTATTTACTATTTACGAAAAATTACTGATTTGCGTATTTGCAGATTCGCGTATTCGCATAATTCCAATTCCCGATTCCCAATTTACGATTTACTATTTACGAAAAATTACTGATTTACTATTTACGAAAAAATTCGCGTTAATTCGTACACCATTCGCATTAATTCGCATATACTCTCAATTTATATTATTTTAAATCTTTGTTCTGTAGAGTCAAAATAGATACTGTCTTTAGGGAAAAGAGTATCTAGGGTGCCGCTATCAATAATTTCTTTTGGAGAACCAAGTTTAACTTCTTTAGAATGTAAAAGCAAGACTTTATCACTTAGTTGTAGTGCAAGTTCTATTTCGTGAGTAGAGAAAAGAATGGTTTTATGATGTGTTTGTGCTAAATTCTTTAATAGTTTTAATATAGAAGCCCGATTGTATAAATCTAAGTGGGTAGTAGGTTCATCAAGTAGAATAATAGGAGTGTCCTGCGCTATTGCACGAGCGATAGCAACCCGCTGGTATTGTCCATCGCTAAGTTGATAGCATTTATATTCCAAGAGTTCGAAAACGTCCGTGGCTTTTATGGCCTGATTTATTTTCTCCTTATCTAATGAAGTTAGTTTTCCTACCCAATTGGTATGAGGAAATCTACCTAATGCAATAAATTCTCTTACGCTAATACTTTTGGAAGCAGGTGGATGGGTTAATACTAAGCTTAATTTTCTAGCTATTTCCAATGTACTATGATCAGATAGAGAGCTATCTTGTATGAATACTTTGCCGTTTAAAGGTTTTTCTAATTTAGATAAGGTTCTTAATAGTGTGGTTTTACCTATTCCGTTCCCCCCGATAATGGATATTAGCTGACCAGTAGGGATAGCGAAGTTCAATTTTTCATGTAATACCTTTCGATAAGGTTTGGTATAACCTATCGTTAGGTCTTTTACTTCTATGCCATATAAGTACTCTTTTTTCATAGGTTAAAATTCTAGTTTTTTTGTTCTTACTAAGAGCCAAATTACAATTGGAGCCCCTATAAATGAAGTAATAGCATTGATAGGTAAAGGGGTATCCGAAAAAGGCATTTGTGCGATACTATCACATATCAGCAATAAGCTTGCACCATAGAGCATCACAGCTGGCATAAGAATAAAGTGATTGGAGGTATGGAAAATCTGTCGGGTAAGGTGTGGTACCGCCAGACCAACAAAAGCAATTGGTCCCGCAAAAGCTGTGATGCTGCCTGCCAAAATGCTGGTAGCTATTACCAATAACAAGTTTGTTTTTTTAATTTTCAATCCCATACTTTGTGCATATTGCGGTCCTAGCAACAATGCATTCAAAGCTTTGCAGCTCAATATACTTACTGTAATTCCGATAGAAAAACACAGACTAAGGATTTGGATTCCTTTCCAAGAAATATCTCCCAAACTACCGAATGACCAAAAAATATAACGTTGTAATTGTTCGGCTGTCGAAAGATAGGATAACACACCTACGATCGCTGCCGTAAAACTTCCAAACATAATTCCTATTATCAATAACGTCATGCTGTCTTTGACTCTAAGGCTGACCGACATGACCGCCAGAAGCACCAATAGTGTACCAGCAGCAGCAGCAAGAACTACACTCCATTCGCTTGAAAGTAAATGTCCAATAACTCCACCAAAAGCAGTAGCGCCGAGTAACAAAATAGCCACTCCTAAGCTAGCCCCGCTGCTTAATCCAAGTACAAATGGATCGGCAAGAGGATTACGGAATAAAGTTTGCATCATCAAACCTGCTGCAGACAACCCACTACCGGCAATAATAGCTGTAATAGCTTTGGGGAGTCGATACTCCAAGATAATGAACTCCCAACTGCTCTTGCTGGATCCTTTACCTACAAGACTAGAGATGATTTCATAAAAAGGGATGCTAGATTGACCTAGACTTATGTTTAAAAAGAAAAAAACTATAAGTAAAAGGCTTAGAATAATAAAATGTAATGTATAAGGGGTAGGCTTTTGCATCTCCAGATATTTCTTATTTTAATTGGGTATAAAAGTACGGAGTATAATCGGGTAAAAGCTCGGGATGCAGAATATGCACCAAGTCTTTTAATACTATATCAGGTCGATTAGGTCCTAATTCAAAATAAATCACACCTCCAGTTGTTCCCTTTTTTTCTGAATGCGTATATATTTTCTGATTTTGGAAAGCGTCAAATTGCGTATAAACTTTATTTGCTTTTGATAACTCATCCAACGAAGTGAATGCGCTAGGATTTAGCCAAATATCTGCGTGTTGTGCATCAATTAATACTTTTTCTACACCTAGAGCAGTGCTGCCTGTTCCTGTGGTGTTTTTCCAAATATATTCTCCCTGAGCATCTTCGATAAACTGAGCTGCCCAACTATTTCCTTGTGGGACGTGCCAAATATCCTTAAACATCCCACCATACATCACTAAAGGACGATAATTGACACTTTGTGCAAGTTTTTTAGTTTCGAGATAACTGAGTTCGATTTTATTAAATAAAGCAGTAGCCCTATCTAGTTTTCCATATAAAGCACCAAAAAATTTAATCCACTCAGCTTTTCCCAAAGCTGTGGTTTCTAGCCAATCACTATTATATAGAACGGGAATGCCAGCATGGGAAATAGTAGTGAGTTTAGGATCGATTTTATCAACAGCAAAACTAATCAAAACATCAGGATGTAGTTCGATAATGCGTTCTACATTTAGGTCTTCATTATTGCCCAATCTTATCATTTTACCTTCCTCAATTCTAGCTCGTGCGGATTCTGTCGAGATAAAATCTAGCTCAGGAAAACCTATTAAAGTCTCTATTTCATCCAGCATATCCAAAGAAGGAATGTGAGTAGTGGAAGTGACAGCTATTTTTTTTATAGGAACCTGAATGATAGCATCATAGTGTGTTGTATCTAAAGTTTTATTTAGATTTTTTTCTACTAATAAATAACGAAAAGAAGTAGAACTATTTGGCCAAATGTCATGGATGATTATTTCTTTATAACCTTCATAAGTATGAATATCAAAAGCAGTGGCATATTGGATTTCACTTTTTTCAGAATCTTTGAATATAGTTTCTGATTCTGTTTTTGTAGGATCTGATTTACAACCGATAAATAAGAATACGGCAAATAAAAGTATGGAGTTTTTCATATTACAAAAATAAGAGTTTTTATTCGTAGCAAACAAGTAGTTAAAAAAATAGCGTATATTTGTAGTCTATTTTTGGTGGACAAAAGTCCTTAAAAAGGGAATTCGGTGTGATTCCGAAGCTGTTCCCGCAACTGTAAAGTCACTTTGTGTGTATCTTTCTCACAAGGTATTGCCACTCTTCAAAACCACTGTCGGGATATTCGATGGGAAGGTAAGGCAAAAGACAAGCCAGGAGACCTGCCAAAAGATAACATTAAACTTAGTAACGACTTTCGGGATAAAAGTTGCATACCTTATGAAATCTATTTATCTATTATTATTGCTTTTTTTAAGCTGCCAAGTGTCCGCTCAAAGTCTTGATAGCATCCAGACTTTAAGACCTGTTACTTTATGGGCTACCAATCTCAAAGAATACTCAGAAGGTTATACCCAAAAAATAATATCGGATTCTTTGTTAAGTCGTTCAAGTGGTACTTTTACGGATATGTTAGAAAGTAATTCTTTGATTTATTTTAAGGAAAATGGGTTAGGAATGGTTTCTTCCCCTTCTTTTAGAGGCACGAATGCCTCTCAGACTGCAGTGTTATGGAATGGTATCCCTATCAATTCATTGTTTACTGGACAAACGGATTTTAACACTGTTATGTTTGGCAATGTAGATGAACTAACTATCCGAAGTGGGAGTGGAAGCGTGCCTTTTGGTAGCGGTGCGATTGGGGGTAGTATTTTGTTGGACAACCTCCCTAAGTTTGATCAAAATAATGAACATCAAGTTAAACTAGGATATGGCAGTTTTGATACGTATAGTGGACAAATCCGAAGTCTTATAAGCAATGAGAATTTCTATATAAATATAAGTGTAGAGGGACTCCAATCTGAAAATGATTATAAATATCCTCATACCGACCAGAGAAATAAAGAAGCAGCTTATTATCATTATAATTTCGGAGGGAGTGTAGGTTGGCGTAAAAACAATCATCGTTTGTATATACACAGTCAATGGTATGAAGGAAAAAGAGATTTTGCAGGTACCTTGACCGCTCCTGCTAGAGATGGATATAGGGATTATAATACTCGAAATCTATTTCATTGGGAAACCTATATGGGACGTTGGACGAGCAGTCTTAAAATTGCTCATTTGCATGAGGCTTATCGTTATTATCCAAATAAAAAACAGAAGGAGTACAGCTATGGAAAATCCAATACATTGTGGACAGACTATAGTTGGGCGTATAGGCTTAATACCGATATATTAATAACGGGAATTTTGCAATATAATAATATCCAGGGAAAAGGTACTGACATAGAAAAAGCATATCGGAATACTGGGGCTGCTATTGTGATGCTGAAACATCATTTATTAGATAATTGGACGTATGGACTGCATTTACGTCAAGAGTTTCTCAATGGTTTTGATAATCCTTTTTTATTTGCTTTTGATACGCGATATCGACTTACCTCTGCTTATAGTGTACATTTGAATGCTGCTAAAAACTATAGGGTGCCGACTTTCAATGATTTATTTTGGAAAAGTGGAGGGAATTTAAATTTAAAGCCAGAAGAAAGTGTACAAATAGAAGTAGGCAATTCATGGGATAGACCTTCTTATGGGTTTTCGGCTGTAGCATTCTTCATAGATTCAAAAGATATGCTAAAATGGGTGCCTATGGGAAGTCTCTGGCGACCTATAAATTTAAGTAAGGTGCAAAATTATGGAGGAGAGCTAGAGGCTTACTATATAAAAGAGGTAGGGAATCATTATTTACGTGCCGAAATCGCTTATGCTTATACTAAAGCAATAGATCGAGAATTAAATAAACAATTGATCTATGTTCCTTATCATAAATATACAGCTCTTTTAAAGTATCAGTATAGGAATTGGAATGCTTCCTATCAAGTGGTATTCAATGGTGAGGTTTATACTTCTAGTGATAATATAGGTAAGCATAAAGAATATGACGTACATCGATTGGCATTAGAGTATCGATATTCCTTAGCTAAAGCTGATGCTTGGATAGGGGTGCGTATCAAAAACCTATACGATACCTATTATGAGAATTTGCCTTCTAGGCCTATGCCAGGAAGAAACTTAGATCTATATATAAACTTTAAATTTTAAAAACAAACAAAATGAGAAAATTACATTTAGGTGTATTAACCGTATTAGCACTGTTTTTTGTCGCGTGTAGCAGTGATGATAACACCACCGATTCCTATATTCCGATGGGAGAATATTCTAATGGGATATTTATTGTAAACGAGGGAAATTTTGGAGCTGGAAATTCTGAGATAAGTTTTATCGATTCCGATCTATCAGGAGTTTCCAGTGGTATCTTTGGAATAAATAATGCGGGAGAGAGCTTAGGAGATGTAGCACAATCTATGACCTTTTATGAAGATTTGGCTTTTATCGTGGTTAACAACTCAGATAAAGTAGTCGTAGTAGATCGACATACTTTTAAGAAAATTGCAATAATTGATGAAGGTTTAAGTTTACCACGATATATGGCAGTTGCTAATCATAAAGGTTATATTACCAATTGGGGAGAATCAGACAATGCTTTTATAAGTGTGGTAGATTTAGATAGTTTTGAGGTGATTAAAACTATCGATATTGATTTTGGAGCAGAGAAAATCGTAGCTCATGCAGACTTATTATATGTAGCGCACCAAGGCGGGTTCGGACAAAATAATAAATTATCAGTTATCAGTGCGGGGAGTGATAGTGTTTATGATGTTATAGAAGTAGGTGATTCCCCTAATTCTTTGCAAATCGTAAATAATGATTTATGGGTATTATCTAGTGGGAATCCTTCTTGGGCAGCTGAAGGAGAAACGGAAGGGAGTTTATTACAATTGGATTTAGGAAGTTTGGAAGTAAAAAAATATTTTTCTTTTACAAGCGATCTATCTCCTAATTTATTAGAGTATGATCAAGGTAATCTATATTACACCCTCTCTATGACAGATTGGGACACTTATGAAACCGAAAGTCATATTTATGAATTATCACCAGAGGATGTCGAATTACCAATAGAGAGTATATTTTCTACTGACCGTTCTTTCTATGGAGCTACTATCAAAAATGGCTTGTATTATGGTGGTGATGCCAAAGATTATGCTAGTAATGGGAGTGTTGTGGTCTATGATCTTTCTAGTGGTGATGAAGTGTATGAGTTTGTCGTAGGTATTTCACCCAATGGTTTCTATTTTACAGAGTAAGTTTTTAGACGATTAAATTTAACAAACCTCTTTTATCTCATTCGAAATAAAAGAGGTTTTGTCTTTTTCTAGGTTGGATATCAAGAGTGTAATTCGATTAAGATTTCCAATAATTCGATAGCAGCTGTACTAATACTAGTTCCAGGACCAAAAACAGCAATGGCACCTGCATCAAAAAGAAATTGGTAGTCTTGAGCGGGGATAACTCCTCCTACAATTACCAGGATATCTTCTCGTCCAAATTTTTTGAGTTCTTCGATGACTTCAGGAACTAAGGTTTTGTGACCAGCAGCTAATGATGAAACTCCTAGAATATGTACATCGTTCTCTACTGCTTGTTTGGCTACTTCTGCAGGAGTTTGGAATAAAGCACCAATATCCACATCAAAACCTACGTCGGCATAACCCGTTGCTACTACTTTAGCCCCTCTATCATGCCCATCTTGACCTATTTTTGCTACCATAATTCTAGGTCGTCGCCCTTCTATTTCAGCAAACTGGTCTGCTAGTTTTTGAGCTTTCCTAAATGATTCATCTTCTTTTATTTCTTTGCTATACACTCCGCTAAATGATTTAATTTCTGCTTTATATCGTCCGAATACGGCTTCTAGAGCATCGGATATTTCTCCTAAAGTAGCACGATGTTTTGCCGCTATTACTGCAAATTCTAATAGGTTACCCTTATTTGTTTTTGCACACTCTGCCAAATTTTCCAATGCTTTTTTGACAGCCTTATTGTTTCTAGTAGTTTTAATATGCTCCAGTCGCTCTACTTGTGCTTTACGGACTATTGCGTTATCCACATCTAATATCTGTAAAGGGTCTTCTCTCTCTAGGCGATATTGGTTTACTCCCACAATGACGTCTTGTTTACTATCGATCCTAGCTTGTTTTCTTGCTGCAGCTTCTTCGATTCTCATTTTTGGAATCCCTGCCTCGATAGCTTTGGTCATACCGCCTAATTCTTCTACCTCCTGGATAAGGTGCCAAGCTTTCTTTGCAATTTCATTTGTCAAACTTTCTACATAAAAACTTCCTGCCCAAGGATCTACAGTTCGTGTAATCTGTGTTTCTTCTTGTAGGTAAATTTGTGTGTTTCTTGCAATTCTAGCTGAAAAATCTGTTGGGAGAGCAATTGCTTCATCCAAAGCATTGGTGTGTAGAGATTGTGTTCCTCCAAAAGCTGCTGCGGCAGCTTCTATACAGGTTCTAGCAACATTGTTGAAGGGATCCTGTTCGGTCAAGCTCCAGCCACTGGTTTGACAATGCGTGCGGAGCTTTAAGGATTTATCATTTTGAGGATGAAATTGTTTAACAAGCTTCGCCCATAACATTCGAGCTGCTCGCATTTTGGCAATTTCCATAAAATGATTCATCCCAATTGCCCAAAAGAATGAAAGTCGTGGAGCAAAATCATCAATTTTCATTCCTGCTGCTAATCCTGTTCGGATATATTCCAAACCATCTGCAAGGGTATATGCCAATTCAATATCGCATGTAGCGCCTGCTTCTTGCATATGATACCCAGAAATAGATATCGAATTGAATTTTGGCATTTTTCGAGAAGTAAATGCAAAAATATCACTGATGATTTTCATGGAAGGAGTGGGGGGGTAGATATAGGTGTTTCTAACCATAAATTCTTTGAGAATATCGTTCTGTATAGTACCTGATAACTGTTCCAATCCTACTCCTTGTTCTTCTGCAGCTACAATATAAAAAGCCATAATGGGTAATACTGCACCATTCATTGTCATCGAAACACTCATCTTATCTAGGGGTATTTCGTTGAAAAGCACTTTCATGTCTTCAACACTATCAATTGCTACTCCTGCTTTTCCTACATCTCCCACTACACGTTCGTGGTCACTATCATATCCGCGATGGGTAGCTAGGTCGAAAGCCACCGAAAGTCCTTTTTGTCCTGCGGCTAGATTTCTTCGATAAAAAGCATTGCTTTCTTCTGCAGTAGAAAAACCAGCATATTGACGGATGGTCCAAGGACGACGGACGTACATCGTGCTGTAGGGACCACGAAGATTCGGACTGATTCCCGCAGCAAAATTAGTGTGTTGGAGTGCATCATAATCCTTCTGGTTATAGCGTTTTTTAATGACTATTCCTTCGGCAGTTTTATGAGAATCATCGGTCTCAATATCTGAGGCGCGTGTGGTAATAAGTTTTATAGTATCAAAGGTTCTTCTACTCATCTTAAGCTTGTTTTTGTTCCTTTTCTAGTCGTTCTTTCTCTATATGTTCTGCTAGGCGTTTCTCTACTATAGGAGGAAATAAAGTTTTTCGTGGGTTCTTTTTTACAAAAGGAAAAAGTTCTAAGTCTTCTTGCATACGATCATTTGGATTAGGATGTATGTTAGTGCCAAGCAGTACTAATTTTCCTTCATCGAATAAGTTTTGTTCTTTCGAAGCACTTTTAGCTATTTTTCTTTGAATAGTTCCTTCAAAAAGCTGATGCAAGAAGCCTCCATTTTTTTCAATATTTTGAAAAAGCTTTAAGGCTTTATGCGCTAATTCTTCCGTAAGATTTTCTATATAATAAGTTCCATCTGCAGGATTGCTCACTTTGTCCAAGAAGCTTTCTTCTTTTAGGATTAAAAGTTGATTTCTAGCTATTCTCGATCCAAAAGAGTTGTCTTTGTGGAAGATAGCATCATAAGGCATATTTTCTATCGTATTTGCTCCACCTAATATTGCACTCATACATTCGGTAGTGGTACGTAGCATATTGACATTATAATCATACAATGTTTTATTACGTTTGCTAGGCATCGCTATAATATGACAAGTTTCTTTAGCTCCATATTCTTTTGCTAGCGTGGCGTATAAAAGACGTAAAGCTCTTAGTTTGGCAATTTCGAAAAAATAATTGGAACCAATAGCTACATGAAAGCTAGGACAGAACTTTTGTAAATCAAGCTTTGATTTTGATAAAATGTGTAAATACTCATTAACATGTGATAGAGAGTATGCCAGTTGTTGTAGAATATTGGCACCTGCATTTTGATAGGTTCTTGAATCTATACGAAGGCTATTGGCTGGATGTTTCTCAAGTAGTGTATGTATTTCTTTTAATTGATAGGTATCGGTAAACCAGTTGCCTTCTTTGACTAAATAACCTATTGGATCATATCCAAGATAATATTGTATTGAATTTTTATTTAGATAGTCAATGAGTTCTTGGAAAAAATCAGGATTCCAAAAATTAAAATCAAAATAAAATTCTTTTCCATCAGTAGTTATATTTTTAAAAAAAGCAGCAATATCAAAAGGCTTATCAGCAAGAATACGCAGACTGTTTGCCCCTTTAATTAAGGCTTCTTCAGCTATTTTGCTTGCAACATCTATATGGTCTAGAAATACGGATTGAGCAATTTTCCATGAAGTAGGTTGACCAGGAATGGTATAAGTATTTAAAGTTTCTTCTTCATGGTAGAAGGGCTTCACATCAATACCTTCTTCACTTTTCCAAATCAGTGCTTTATTATAATCCGCTCCTTTCAAATCTACTTGTATCTGTTGCTTCCATTGTTTGGCAGTCACAGAGGAGAATTCATCGAATATAAAATCGGACTTTGTATTTTTCATAATTATACTTATTTATTCTATCAAGAAGATTTCTTCATTATCCTTTTTAAGATAGTATTTTTCTCTAGCATATTTTTCTATTTCTTCGATATCACTCATACTTTCGATAAACTCCAAATCTTTCTTGATTTCGTTAGAATAAAATTTAGTATTCTCTTTCAGACTTTTGATTTCTTTATTTAATTCTCTTTGTATTAGATAAGAATTGGTATCAAAAAATGTCATCCAAACTATAAACAACACTCCTATGAGTAGATAGCGATTACTTAGTGTTCGGATCCATTTTTTCTTTCTAAGTTCTGAAATTTTCATAATTAGGATATTTTACGATATATAGAGAGAATGATGTATGATACGTTGTAATAAGCTAACCGCTACTGTGTTGTATCGATTAGTAGGAATGATAATGTCGGCATATTCTTTAGTAGGTTCTATAAATTGTTGATGCATAGGTTTTAGAGTAGTTTGGTATCTTTTTAAAACCTCTTCAATCGTTCTTCCCCGGTCACGGATATCACGATTAATCCTGCGAATTAGACGTTCATCACTATCAGCATGTACAAACAACTTTATATCCATCATATCTCGAATCTGTTTGTTAGTCAATATAAGAATTCCTTCAACAATAACCACTTTTTTGGGATAAGTTGTTAGGGTTTCTCCTGTTCGATTATGGTCCTTAAATGAGTAAATGGGTTGTTCTATGGCTTCTCCTGCACGTAATTTTGTTAAATGTTTTGCTAATAATTCAAAATCAATGGCCTGAGGATGATCAAAGTTGATTTGGATACGTTCTTCCATACTCAAATGAGTGGTATCTTGATAGTAAGAATCTTGAGAGATTACACAAACCTCTCCTTCTGGTAATTCTTCTATAATTTGTTGAACTACGGTGGTCTTACCACTACCTGTGCCACCTGCAATACCAATGATTAACATATAAATAGGAGTTTTGGCAAAGGTAATTAATTTTTGCACGTTTTCTAATAGATACCTAATATATGACAGACTTATTATATTTATTACTTTTAAATAATTAACTGGTTTTGTCGGACTGATTTGAAATATTTTTTTAGATTATTGTGTATTAGGTTAATGAGTAGGGGATAGAAGCTGGTATAAGGTTATTTCATATTTTATTACTATCTTTGCAATAATGTGTAGTAAAGCAAATTATCATAAAGGGCTTTCGTTATCTTATTTCACTTATTGTAGTGAGATATGTCTTTTTCGCTTATGGTTTCATAATCCAATTTAGGCGTCCTTTAACTACAATTTTGATGTACTATGTTACATCGTCTTATTTCTTCAATACCGAAGATCAAATCAAAAAAATAAAAAAGATATCGCAAATTAATTTTGCGGTAATGTTTAAAAATTATTAAAAATATATTATGACAAAAAAACGTATTGGAATTATCGGTGCAGGTCCTAGTGGCTTGGCACAGTTACGAGCTTTTGAATCAGCAGAAAAAATGGGAATGGAAGTTCCAGAGATTGTATGTTTTGAAAAACAAGAAAACTGGGGTGGAATGTGGAATTATACTTGGCGAACAGGAGTTGGAAAATATGGAGAACCTATACATGGGAGTATGTATAAATATTTATGGTCGAATGGTCCAAAAGAATGTTTAGAGTTATCTGATTATTCCTTTGATGAGCATTTTGGTAAACCTATTTCATCTTATCCACCACGTCCCGTTCTATTCGATTATATTCAAGGTCGTATCAATAAAAGTAATGCAAGAGAATATATCAGATTTAATACCACAGCACGTTGGGTGATCTATAATGAGGAAACCAAAAAATTCACTCTCTTCTTAGACGACTTAAAGAAAAATAGAACTTACTCGGAAGAATTTGATTATCTGATTGTTGCTACTGGTCATTTCTCTACTCCAAACATGCCGTATTTTGAAGGGATTGATGATTTTCCAGGTGCTGTAATGCATGCACATGACTTTAGAGGGGCGGATCAATTTATAGATAAAGATTTATTATTAATTGGTAGTAGCTATTCTGCAGAAGATATCGCAGTACAATGCTACAAACACGGATCGAATTCTGTTACATTAAGTTACCGATCGAACCCTATAGGAGTAGATTGGCCAAAAGGAATTGAAGAGAGACCATTGGTTACACATTTTGAAGAGGATAAAGCCTTTTTTAAAGACGGTAC
>Ga0079226_10003151_pt1 | contig 12698 bp, 15 predicted proteins | sample Poulit2014_FD_76345 | JGI IMG/M metagenome (GOLD analysis project Ga0079226, IMG submission 76345) | Agricultural soil microbial communities from Georgia to study Nitrogen management - Poultry litter 2014 | ecosystem: Environmental > Terrestrial > Soil > Agricultural land | place: USA: Georgia... | reverse complement strand
TTCAACAGCTTCAACGACTTGTCTTTTGAACGCATCGCTGTATCTTCTCGTGGTTCCTCGATGTTTTTTTGTTGACATAATTGTATATAATTTTGTGTCAACCTATGTTAGGACGGGTCCCAGAGAATATAGGTGGTCTAAGGTAACAAATGGAAACTACAGATTACTAATCGGTCCACCTTTTATTAAAAAGGTAGCAATTTCTGTAACAGGGTATTTGAGCTGAATAATATTGCTCCTTAGGTAAATAAAAAATTAGATATATTATACAGTATTATTAACAGGGGACGACATTAATTTATTTTATATTACGAGCAAGTATTTCATTATATTCAGGCGTGTTCCGAATGTACTTCAGCTCAGAAGAGTTGTTAAGTCTCAAGGGGCGGTGATGTTGTTATTTTTCTCCCTTATTTTAGATAGATTTTAAAAAGATATAATTCCACATTTTCAGTTGATGAGGCTCACAAATTTATCTACCTTTGAATTCAATAAAACAAATTAAATTGCATGATTACCTATTCGTTCATTTTCCTTGCAGTACTGGCCATTGCCTCGGCACTCGCGGTGGTGTTCAACAAAAATGCCGTCAATAGTGCGTTGTTCCTGGTAATAAATTTGATATCACTTGCAGGCATTTTTCTATTATTGCAGGCCCAGTTCTTAGCCATCATACAGGTCTTGGTATATGCGGGGGCGATTATGGTTGTTTTCCTTTTTGTAATTATGTTGCTAAACGTGGACGATGAATCCAGTCTATTTAATAAATTTCGTTTGAAATACTTCTTTGCCTTTTTACTCGGGGCCGGTGTTTTTGCACAGATTTTATACAGTATTGGCAGCTTTACGGATACCCTCCCACTTGTTTCGGAGGAGATGGCTCAAGCAGGAACCGTAGAAGCGGTAGGCGAAGTGTTGTTCACCGATTATCTGTTGCCTTTTGAGTTAACCGCAATCCTGCTGACTGCTGCCGTAGTTGGCGCATTACTTGTAGCTCAGCATAACATTAAACCCGTTTCCGGAAAAGATGATTAGTATAGATTGGTACTTAGCCCTGAGCGCGGTATTGTTTTGTATCGGTATTGCCGGGGTGCTTATCCGCAAAAATGCAGTTGTTATTTTTATGTGCGTAGAGCTTATGCTTAATGCCGTAAATTTGACTCTTATTTCCTTTAGCAGCCATTACGGAGATATAAACGGACAAATTTTAGTATTCTTTTCACTTGCAGTGGCTGCTGCTGAGGCCGTAGTAGGATTAGCGATAATTATAGCGATATTCAGGAATAACCTATCAGTGGATGTAAGTGAAATTAATTTGCTGCGATGGTAGGAAAGTATTGATGCAGGCAGAATTGTGGAGTACTCAAGCTGCTGAATGCACGGCGCTCGTCTTTATATGTTTTTCATATCTTCATCGCAGCACTGAAATGGCGGTGGCGCAGACGGCGGGTGAAAGCGTTAGAGAACTATAAACTTTGAGGATACAATACAGAAATAGCTATTAAATGGATACTGCAACATTATTGATAAGCTTGATCATCTTTCTGCCCTTAGCTGGATTTCTAATAAATGGTCTGATGGGGCTGAGTTCAACCAGCTTTCGGGAGAAAAAAGGACTCATTGGTACCATTGCCAACCTGACGGTTTTCATCCCTTTTGTTATAGCTGTCTACTTTTACCTCAATATGGGGCAGGGTTCTGAGCCAATCATTGCAGAGCTTTTTACGTGGTTTAATGTGGGAAGCTTCCATGTTGATGTAGCCTATCAGATCGATCAGCTATCAATGCTGATGACCCTGGTGGTAACAGGCGTTGGTTTCCTGATTCATCTGTATTCCATTGGCTATATGTGGGATGATAAAAGCTATTGGCGGTTCTTTTCTTATCTGAACCTCTTTATTTTCGCCATGCTCAACCTTGTATTGGCAAACAATTTATTATTGCTCTTTCTGGGCTGGGAGGGAGTAGGACTGTGTTCCTATCTGCTGATCGGCTTCTGGTATACTGACATGGACAATATTGATGCAGCCAATAAAGCCTTTTGGTACAACCGGATAGGCGACTTTGCATTTCTGATTGCCATGTTTATGACCTTTAGCCACGTCGGAAGCCTGAACTTTCAGGATATATTCAGCAATCTGGACGCTATACCTGCCGACAGTAAATTCTGGATTGGCATGCTGATGCTGATAGGAGCTACGGGTAAAAGTGCACAGATTCCATTATTCCTTTGGCTGCCGGATGCTATGGCCGGTCCCACTTCGGTCTCGGCGTTAATGCACGCCGCAACGATGGTAACCTCGGGAGTATACCTTATATCCAGGATGTCATCGATGTTTGTGATGTCCCCGGAGATAATGATGATTGTTGCGGTAGTTGGAGCAGCAACTGCTATTGTAGCCGCTACCATCGCTATGACGCGAAACGATATTAAGAAGGTGCTGGCTTATTCTACCGTATCACAATTGGGATATATGTTCCTTGCTTTAGGTTCAGGAGCGTTTACAGCGGCTATGTTTCACGTAGTGACTCATGCCTTTTTTAAAGCCTGTTTGTTTCTCGGATCCGGCTCAGTTATTCATACCATGGAACATGTGGAAGATAAACTAAAGGAAGAGGGCAAAGAGGTGGATTTTGATCCACAGGATATGCGCTTTATGGGAGGGCTTAAAAAGTATATGCCATCTACCTATAAAACCTTTTTAATAGCGACCATTGCCATAGCAGGTATTCCGCCGCTGGCCGGCTTTTTCTCTAAAGATGAAATACTGGTGTATACCTATAATGCGGGCTTCGGCGAGTTTGCAGGCCCTTGTATTTTATCCTTTGGGGCGTAGGCATGATTACCGCACTATTTACGGCTTTCTATATGTTTCGTCTTACGTTTGGAACTTTTAATGGATCTTTCAAGCTTCCCGAGAAGATTAAAGAGGCTGCCGGAGCCGAACAGTACCTTCATGAAAGCCCGATAACGATGACCATCCCGCTTTGGGCTTTAGGCGGCTTGTCGATCGTAGGTGGCTTTTTGGGTATTCCCGGATTTTTAGGTGGATCGGACAGCCACCTTCTCCAGGGCTGGCTTAGTGGCGTAACAGCTGATCATGGATTGTTGTTGGCTCATTCTACGGAATGGGTACTCATGTTTGTTTCTATAGCGATTGCTGTAGGCGGCTTTTACCTGGCATACCAAAAATACTACAGTGGAGAGATTGTTACCTCCGATGCGGCTATGGCTCAGCGATATGGCGTGATGTATCAAGTGTGGAAAGAAAAGTATAAGCTGGACGAAATTTATGAAGGACTCATAGCTAAGCCGCTGGTACGCTTTTCGGAGCAAGGTTTGGCCAGGTTTGATATGAAAATAATAGATGGCTTCGTCAATGCTGTCGGAGGCATTATTCGTCTTTTTGGCAGCGTATTCCGATATGTGCAAACGGGTGTTGTCAGCAGTTATGTCTTTGCCTTTGTCCTGGGTATTCTAATAGTACTAAGTATGTTGATCCTGTAAACAAAAATATAAGATGCAATTACTTCTAAATATTGTTATTTACTTACCGCTACTCGGTATTATCGGAATTATGGCGGCTCGCAATGAAAAGGCGGTCAAATGGATTAGCCTTTTTGTAACCTCAGCAGCCTTTATTTTATCATTGCCATTGCTGTTTAATTTTGACATTGCCCACTCGGGAACAATTCAGTATATGACCGAAAGTGCACCATTGCTGGAGGGTATGGACATTAAATATCTTATTGGGCTTGATGGGATGAGCCTCCTTCTTTTTATGATGACCTCTCTCTTTGGACCTATTGTTATTCTGGCTTCCTGGAACTCAATAAAAGAGGGAGTGCCCGGCTATTATGCCATGCTTTTGCTGCTGCAGACCGCATCACTCGGATTCTTTGCCTCACTCGACCTGGTTATTTTCTATGTATTCTTCGAACTTTCGCTAATTCCAATGTATTTCCTGATTGGTATTTGGGGAGGGAAAAATCGGATCCATGCCTCAATTAAGTTTTTCGTTTATACCTTTGTAGGATCCATGATAATGCTGGTTGCACTGTTGTATGTGGGTTATGATGCCGGCCATTATATTGAAGGGTTTATCTTTAGTACGGACTGGCGCTTTCTTTCCAGCGAGGCTTATCAGATTGGACTGGTAAAACAAACCTATTTATTTCTTGGTTTTGCGCTGGCATTCTGTATAAAAGTACCGCTCTTTCCTTTTCATACCTGGTTGCCCTATGCGCATACGGAGGCCCCCACCGCCGGCTCTGTGGTATTGGCGGCTGTTATGTTGAAGATGGGTACTTATGGATTGCTGCGCATTACGCTTCCGTTATTCCCCAATGCATTTGCTACTTTTGCTCCCTACATGGGGGTGCTTGCTGTCATTGGCATTATTTATGGAGCCCTGGTAGCCATGGTTCAAAAGGACTGGAAGAAATTAGTTGCCTACTCATCGGTCAGCCACTTGGGATTTGTAGTGCTGGGATTATTTGCAATGAACATTATCTCCGTTCAGGGTGCTATAATACAGATGATCAACCACGGACTTTCTACTGGTGCGCTATTCCTGATTGTTGGGATGATGTACGATCGAACGCATACACGAAAAATCGTTGATTATGGAGGGATTTCTAAGGTTGTACCGGTCTTTGCTACGCTGTTTATGATCACGCTGCTTGCATCTATTGGGCTGCCCGGCCTGAATGGATTTGTAGGGGAGTTTTTGATCTTGAATGGAACACTCAGCTCAGAGCTGCTTTCAAATAATGCATTTGCGATATTTGGAACGATTGGAGTTATATTAGCTGCTGTATATATGTTATGGTTGTATAAGCGGCTGATGTTTGGAAAGATTACGAACGAAGAAAATGAGAAGCTGCTTGACCTAAATGCTCGCGAAGTCGGTATTTTGATTCCTTTAGTAGTATTGATGATTTGGATTGGAGTTCATCCTGCAGCATTTACGCAGTATTCTGAAACACAAGTCAAGGATTTGTTGCAGACAACGGAACAAAAGCGTTTGGCTGTTGAGCAGTCTGCCCAAAAGGAAGAGTTGCCGGGTTGGGCATCAACACTGTACGATATTGATATTACGCAGGAATTAGTATCTAAAACAACAAAACAATAATATTATGGCTGATCCACTTTCTAAAGACCATATAGATGAGTGCTTACAGGAATTACCGGAATGGGATTTTGAGAAAGATAAGCTAAAGCGAGAATTTCAGTTTGAAAACTTTCGAGAGGCCGTAAGTTTTTTAGTGCGTGTTTCGTACGAGGCCGAAGAGCAAGTACATCATCCTGAAATATTTAACGTTTACAATACGGTAAACATATCGCTGACTACTCATGATGCCGAAGATAAGGTTACCGAGAAAGATATCTCACTTGCAAAAACCATAGAGTCATTGTTTAACAATTAGGCTGCATGAATTACTTACACGATATAACTACATTTTTGCCCGGTATCATTGTTGCGTTCACCGGTCTATTAGTATTATTAATTGACGCCTTTAAAGATGATCATGAGGCCATTTTCGGGTTATCGGCTGTTGCATTGGCAGCCGGTCTTGCCCTGTCTGTTGCAGATATGTTCGGTCCCATGGGAGAATCTTTCTCTGGAATGATAACCTATGGCGGGGTTTCAGCCTTTGGAAACGCCGTTGTATTGTTTGGTGCGTTATTTTGCGTGCTGATATCGCGCGACTATTTGAAAGCCGTCGAGCATAATTATGGAGAAGTTTATGCCATGATGCTCTTCGCTACTTCCGGAATGTTAGCACTGGCCAGCGCTAATAACCTGATTACCATTTTTATTGGCCTCGAAACAATGTCCATCTGTCTCTATGTGCTGGCCGGTCTAATGAAGGGTCGTAAAACCAGTGCGGAAGCCGCGCTTAAATACTTTCTGATTGGGGCCTTTTCCACCGGCTTTTTACTCTATGGAATGGCATTATTGTACGGAGCTACCGGAGAGCTGGGAATTCAGGAGATTGCTGCTAATGCAGATGGGAGCCTGTTGTTTTTAGCAGGAGCCGGATTATTGTTGGTAGGCCTTTTCTTTAAAGTTTCTGCGGTTCCTTTCCATATGTGGACGCCTGATGTTTATGAGGGGGCGCCTACTACAATTACCGCATATATGGCCACAGCATCTAAGGCTGCCGCCTTTTTAGCATTGGTTATTGTCCTTTCTAAGATGCTGCCACAAGAAATGGGAAAATGGCCTAAGGTGCTTCAGGCTGTTGCAATTATTACCATGATTCTGGGTAATGTAGTAGCTATTGTCCAGGATAATATGAAACGTATGCTTGCCTACTCAAGTATAGCCCATGCAGGCTATTTATTGGTAGGACTAACTGCCGGTACGGTTGAAGGGTATAGTGCCGTGCTTTTTTACTTATTTGCCTATTCTATTATGAATGTAGGTGCTTTTGGAACGGTGGCCTACTACGAGCGGCAGCATGGCATGGATTTTACAGACGTTAAGAACTATGCCGGCATAGGTTTTAAGCGGCCAACGATGGGTATCTTGCTTTCCATATTTTTACTATCCCTGGCCGGAATACCGCCGCTGGTAGGATTCTTTGGTAAATACCTGGTTTTTGCTGCAGCCATCAATGCCAATATGGTAGGACTTGCCATTGTAGGAGTGTTGGCAAGTGCAGCAAGCCTTTATTATTATCTGCGTCCAATGGTATATATGTATTTTCGGGAACCCCAAAAGGACAGTTCCTTTGTGAAAGCAGGGTTTTTATTTAAATACAGCCTGGTGGTGTTAGCTGTTTTAACCATTTATTTCGGCATTAATTTTAGTGGATTGCTCAATCTCCTATCATCCTATTACAGTGCAGACTGGCTGGCACTCCTTTACTGATCTCTTGATTTAGAGGTTAAGCTTTTCAGCTGCTGGAATAACAGCGTTCATATTTGATATTGTTATTAATTATTAAAAATCTTATCTTTGCGCACCTGCTGGCGAGTGAGCGTCACTATGCCGGCTGTTTCAAGCAGAAACAACCAAAGGAAATAATAACAAATGAGTCGAAACTATTACGAGCTAACCTATATTTTAAATCCCGTTCTTGAAGATGATAAGTATGACGGGCTTATTGATAAATTCACTGAAGTAATTCGGGATAATGGTGGAGAAATTGATGAGGTAAATAAATGGGGAATCCGGAGATTTGAGTTTGATATTAATGAGAAGTCGAGTGGATTTTATGTAAATGCCTATTTTACGGCCCCCGGTGAGCTGATTGAAAAACTGGAACGAGCTCTTCGAATTAGTGACCACGTCATGCGTTTTATGACGTTAAAATATGATGCAAAAATGATGCGTCACCGAAACTTGCAGCGCAAAAATTCTGTTCCTCAGGTTTTTGTTGAAGAAGAGGAAGGTGAGGACGAAGAAGACGAAGAGTAATACCAATCTGCCAAACTAAAGAAATTATATTATGATTAAGAATCCATCACACCCGAAAAAAGGTCAGATCAAAACCAAAAAGTGTAAGTTTACCCAAGCTGGCCTTGAGTATATCGACTACAAAAATACAGAATTGCTACAGCGGTTTATGAACGATCAGGGAAAGATACTACCTCGGCGCGTAACCGGAACCAGTGCAAAATATCAGCGGCAGCTATCAAGAGCTATTAAACGAGCTCGTTTTTTGGGAATGGTTCCTTATGTAGCAGAAAATCTACGATAAAAATATTTTTATTTGCCATGGCTAACAAATACATGAAGTTAATTTTACAGGAAGATGTTGAAAAACTCGGTACAGCCGGGGAGATTGTTGAGGTAAGCGCCGGATACGGGCGGAATTACCTTATTCCACAGGGAAAGGCAATGATGGCAACGCCGGGCGCAATGAAGCGGCTTGAACGTATGAGAGAAAAAGCCGAGCGCCGTGCTGAACTTACCATAGAGAAGGCCCAGGATCTGGCTGAAGAGCTCGAATCTACCTCTGTAACTATTCCGGTGTCAGTAGGAGAAAGTGAGCGTCTACACGGATCTGTAACAAATCAGGACGTAGCAAATGCATTGAAGCAGCGAGATCTTACTGTTGACCGACACAAAATCACGCTGGATCAGGATATTAAGACATTAGGTGAATATACGGCAACGATTGATCTGATAGGAGATATTCAGTCACAGATTAAGGTATGGGTGGTAAAAGCATGATTCGTATTGCTTAATATTTCCTCCACCACTTTTAAGGGATGCCCAATAGAAGGGGCATCCCTTTTTTTATGCTTACCCATAAAAAATAGAATACAATTTAGGGTTACCCACAGAATTTATTGCACTGGTAAAACGGGAGTTTTGGAAGCTATTATTTGAAAAGGATTATATATAAAATTGTTACCCGGTTTAAATTGGCTAAATTAAAGTTGCAGAACAGATGTTAGATGAAAAAACAACGGCAATACAAAAACTTACAACCCTTTAGCATTTAAAACGAATCAATGACCACTACCTTTTCTGACAGGGCAGTACAGAGGCTTTTTAGGCAAAAATAAATGATGGCTCGCACAGTATTAAGGTTAAAACAATTATATTTTGGGTAAATAGTGGACAAACGGTTTTAAATCCTATCGGCTATACGGTCATTTATAATCCGTTTAACGCTTATTTATAGCCTTCAGAAGGCGAGAGCACTCCATCTATTAGAAAGTAGGATACCACAAGTAAGGGCTAAAATTCGTTTAAAAATGACTTGCAAATAAGGGGCAAGTGCGTTTATATACAGGTAACGGTTTATCGGCATGAAAACTCATATTTAAGTAAGAGCTGCCAGGAGGTTAAGCCGTACTGAAGGCTCTGCCTGCAATTGGAATAGCATTAATTCGGAACAGTTTTCGGTTATTGCTATTAAATAAATTACTGGGTTTCTTTAAATGTCGTTTAAAGAAATTATAAGAAGCTAATTTCACCTTAACATTCGTAATATAACTTATTATCACTCGGCGGGAAACAATAGAGCAAAGTAGCTATTGGCTTGAAGGGAAAAATGTTTTCTCTTCTTTGACATTTTAGCTAAATTAATCTATTATTTGCCCCTATTTGTGAATTTATTTAACAGATAACATATATAATTTAACTGGAGTAATCGTATGATAACGTCAATAACTCTCTTTTTCCTTCAATCTGGAGCTGATCAGGGATTTTTTAATGCAATAGTAGGATACTTTAATGAGTGTGGCGCCTTTATGTGGCCAGTCCTTGTTGCTTTTATCCTTGGATTAGCCCTTTTTCTTGAGCGAATTATTACATTGAACTTAGCCGACATTAATGCACAAAAATTTGTAGTTGATGTTCAGGAAGCCCTAAATGATGGGGGCGTTCCCGCAGCACGGCAACTATGTGCAGAAACACGCGGGCCGGTTGCTTCGGTATTCCAGGCAGGACTCATGCGCGTAGATGAAGGCGTAGAAGCAGCTGAAAAAGCTATCTCTTCCTACGGATCCATTGAAATGACCTTCCTTGAGCGGGGGTTGGTATGGTTATCATTGTTTATTGCTATTGCACCGATGCTTGGGTTCCTCGGTACTGTTGTAGGAATGATTCAGGCATTTGATGCGATTGAAGCTGCAGGAGACATTTCTCCTACTTTGGTAGCCGGTGGTATTAAAGTAGCTCTGTTGACCACGGCAGCAGGCCTTCTCGCAGGTATTATACTGCAGGTTGGTTATAACTATTGTGTATCGAAGATTGACCGTATCGTTTCTGAAATGGAAGAAAGTTCTGTTATCCTCATCGACTCTATCATTTCTTATAAGAATAATGGAGAAGTCGTTACTGGAGATAGTGAGTAAGTTCTCATTTAACATCATTTATTAACTTATAATTACTTTATTATGACAGTAACAGTAGGATTATGGTTAGCTTTTGGACTTGTTATCCTTGGTGTGCTTGGAATACTTATATCGGGTATTCGCAGTATCATACAGGGAAAGCAGGATCTCAGAAAAATTATTACAATGATCATTCCCTTCGTGGTATTTGCCATTACCTATGGTATATATAGCGATATAGCTAAAGCCGGAATTTCTACGATGGTTATTATGATGGGCTTGATGGTCTTAGGAATTGTGCTCTCAGGACTGCGCGGAACTTTTAATGTTTAACAACTGAGGTAACAGCTTATGTTTAGTGATGAAAAAGAACGAGAAGAACCACAAATAGGTGGGGCGGGAATGGCAGACATTGCCTTCCTGCTGCTGATTTTCTTCCTTCTCGTTACAACTATTGACGTAGATACAGGAATCGGGTTGCAACTGCCGCCGGCTCCTGAAGAAAATGTGGAGCCTCCGAAGAGTAAAGAAAGGAATATTCTTAATATTCTGGTTAACGCTCAGGGAATGGTCCTGATTGACGAGGAGCCTACACAGGTCTCTGAAGTTAAAGGGGTCATTAAAGAGTTCGTTTCTAATAACGGGCAAGATCCCAATTTATCGGATTCACCTGACAAAGCGGTAGTTTCTATCAAAACTTCCCGTGAAACTCCTTATAAAACCTATATAGATATGCTTGATGAGGTTATGGGGGCTTATGCTGATCTGCGAAATACCGCCTCGCAGTCTGAATTTGGGAAACCTTATAGTGAGCTGGAAGACGAGAGCGAAGAACAGGAGAAGATACAGGATATGATTCCTAAGAAAATTTCAATTGCAGAACCTAATGAGTGATAATATTTAATTATGGCTAAATTTGAAAAACGATCTGCGGATACCGATCAGGAGGTACCCACAACGGCTATTCCTGACATAGTTTTTATGTTGCTCATCTTTTTTATGGTGACAACGGTACTTCGGGAAATTGACTTAAAGGTAAAGGTTAATTTTGCTCAGGCTAAAAACATTGAAAAGATTGAGCAAAAGCGGCTTGTCAGTTATATCTACATAGGACCTGAAAAGCTTCCCGGGAATAAACTGGGAGACAGTAAGGTTCAGATTGATGATGATATTATTGAAGATATTGGATCAATCAGACAGATAATGTATGATAAATACCAGGAACAGCCTAAGCTAATCGTTTCTATGCGGGTAGACGCAGATACTGAATTTGGTATAGTAACTGACGTAGAGCAGGAGCTGCGCGAAGCAGGTACCTTGCGCTTAAATTATTCCACGCATCATGAAATAGAATAGCATCGGCGTTAGATTTACAAGCTTCTCATTAATTTAAAGGCATGTACACGACAAGTGTACTTGCCTTTTTTATTATAACTAATAAAGTACATGGACAAAAAATCATTTAGAACAGTACAATCAGTAGGCCGGCAACAGCTCATTGATGAACTTATGGAGCATAACCTTGTTGAACACGAATCTGTCATATATTCGGCAGGTGACGATGCTGCCGTTACCAAACCCAATGATGGTTATCAGCTAACCAGTTCTGAGAGCTTTATGGAAGGCGTCGACTTTGATCTGACTTATGTACCTCTGCATCATTTAGGATATAAAATCGGTACTGCAGCTGTAAGCGACATCTATGCAATGAACGGAACTCCTCAAACTATATTAGTTGATCTTGCTGTTCCTAATAAGCTCTCCGTTGATATGCTAAAAGAAATTTACAGAGGCTTGGGGACGGCAGGTAAGGAATATGGCTTTCAAATAGTTGGAGGTGACTTAACAGCTTCTCATAAGGTTCTGGGAGTGAGCATAAGTTGTTATGGAAGCGTTAATTCGGATGATATATTGTACCGTAAGGGCGCCCATACAGGAGAAGCTATTTGTGTTACGGGAGAGTTGGGAGCTGCAGCTGCCGGCTTGCGTATTTTGATGAGAGAGAAAAAATTTTGGGAAGAACAGGAAGATCAGAAACAGGATTTTCAGCCTGACTTTGAGGAGTACGAGTTTGTTGTTAAGCAACAGTTGGTTCTTACTGCACGTAAAGATCTTATTCAGGCCATTGACGATTCCGGGATCAAGCCAACGGCCATGATCGATCTTACCCAAGGACTGGTTGAAGAAATAAAGCACTTAGCGGAAGCTTCGGGCACGGGGGCTTACTTCTATGAGACCGCCTTACCCATAGGATTAGAGACCCGAAAAGTAGCAGATGAGATGAAGGAAGATGTCGATAAGTATGCGCTTTACGGAGGAGAAGATTTTGAGCTCCTGTTCACCATCTCAAAAGATAAGCTGGATAGGCTGGGCGATAAATTTGAGGATATTACTGTAATTGGACAGATTAAGCCCCAGAAGGAAGGCTTAGCAATGGAGCGGGCTGACGGTGAGGTTGCTGTATTTAACGATGAAGAAAAGGGGGAATGACGGCGCTAACTCCACTTTGGGAAGCGGTTCATTCATAAACGAAGTTGGAAACATAGAATGTACGCAAGCTTCAGAGGAGACGAAAATACCGTCCACATATAACTTACGGTCTGCAATATTCGGAAACTCCATAAAATAGGGGGAATGCGTTAAAGCTAAATTCAGGGATGGTAATGAGCTTTAAAGGCTACTGGATTGGTCAAAACATTAGCTGTTAAGCAAAAAAGCAAGCTTTTATAATACTTAAAACCGATCCTAAAAAGAAGGTGCAATAACGGTAAGAATATAGAGCTGTTTAAATAAAATTGGGTCTAGTGAAGCATAGCATGTTGTAGTTCTTTGTAATATATTGCTATGCAATGAATAACAAGTATTATAAGCGTTCAAAAATATCTGAGCCTAAATT
>Ga0079226_10003150_pt1 | contig 12702 bp, 10 predicted proteins | sample Poulit2014_FD_76345 | JGI IMG/M metagenome (GOLD analysis project Ga0079226, IMG submission 76345) | Agricultural soil microbial communities from Georgia to study Nitrogen management - Poultry litter 2014 | ecosystem: Environmental > Terrestrial > Soil > Agricultural land | place: USA: Georgia... | reverse complement strand
GATTATTCAGTTGTTCCTCGACAATTTGTTCAATATCTTCTTTCGTGGCAGGATTTTGATCGGCTATCGCCTGCTTAATGTCGGCCAGCAGTTCAGTGACTTTCTCCTGGTTCAGACCTTCCTTTTCCGACAGGTCTGTTGCAACATTAAGTTCGTCATTCGCCAGTTCCATTCGTGCTTTATCAAGCTGCTCCCCTTCCGCATCATAAGCCTTATAGATCCCTGTCAGAGCGGATGAGCCTGTCACTTGAACAGGCGATGCCACATCAACGGTTGCATTCTCCACACCTGCTGTCAGAAGTGCATTAGCGTACATTTCTTTAGTAACTTCGGTGATATTATCGGGTGTTACAATATTAATGGTTAAGCCATTGCCTTCTTCTTCTCTCACTATTTTAGCAGAGGAATACATATTTGAGTTTGGATCACCATCAATGTAATTTGCAATATCTTCGCCTGTGACAGTATATTCTTCAACCGCATCAGGGTCGGTTACTTCAAGTAATTCAGTCACTTCCTGCTTTTGCGAATCAGATAAGGCTTCACCATATACAACGATTGGAGCGCCTTCATCGGTTCCATCACTTACTGCATGAACCGGCGCCGTAAAACTGAGTACCATTGCCGCCAGCACGAGGAACGTGACCATTGCATTTAAAAAACGTTTCATATTTGCTGCTCCTTTACAGAGATTTTACTTGTCCACCTTACATCTTATTTACCAGTCAGACTAATTATACCGTTTTATAGTTTCTTTGAATAGTTTTTTCTTGAGCAGAATTTCTTCTATTTGACGTGTCATTTTAACCGGACTTTTGAACACCTTCTTAAAAGAACATAAATGTGAGCAATTTGCTTTAAACTTTTGTTGTTCTACTATATTATTTAGGATATCGAAGTAAATTGGAAAGAAGGGACTTATAATTTCTCAGGATAACCTTAATGTCAAACGAAATTTAGCCATCATGTGGATTGCAAATTTCTTTGTTGGCGGAAGCCTGACGATGGTGCTTCCTTTTATTTCATTATATATCGAGGAATTCGGTAATTTCTCAGACGCTTATGTACAAAATTGGTCAGGATGGATTTTTGGTATCACGTTTGGCACGGCTTTTATTTTTTCACCAATCTGGGGGCGTATCGGTGATAAATACGGTCGAAAGAATATATTAATCCTGTCCGCTATGGGGATGGGATTATCTGTTTTATTAATGGGTTTTGCCAATTCTGTATGGGAACTTTTTTTCCTGAGGCTGTTCATGGGCATCTTCACTGGATTCATCCCGATGTCTCAGGCGCTCATCTCGACTCAAACACCTAAAGAAATCGCCGGCCGGGTATTGGGCACACTGCAGACCGGTAGTGTGACCGGCAATCTGATGGGCCCTTTGCTTGGCGGAGTACTTGCTGACATGTTCGGATACTCAGCGACATTCAAATGGGTTTCTGTTACCATTTTCCTGTCAGGATTGCTTGTATTATTCGGTATCCGGGAAGTGCTCTACAAAAATACAGAAAGCACTGAAGAACAATTGACCTATACAAGTAAAGAAGTGGTGCTGCACATTATCGGGCATCCCGTCCTGCTTGTGGTGATGCTGATATCCGCACTCGTACAGATTGCACACTTCAGCATACAGCCTATACTGTCACTGTATGTTGCTGAGATTCATGGACCAGTCAATATCGCATTTTTTTCCGGAATGGCCTTCTCAGCGGCAGGACTGGGAAATTTGCTGATGGCCAGACGTTGGGGCCGATGGGGTGACCGGATCGGCTATATTAAGATATTGATATTCCTGTTATTCATGGCTGGTATTGTTTATTTCCCCGGAGCCTTTGTAACAAATATCTGGCAGCTGGTGGTTTTGCGCTTCCTGCTCGGTATTTCAATCGGTGGCATCATCCCTGTAAGGATTGCCTACCTGAGACAGGAAGCGCCACTGTCAATGCAGGGTGAAGTGCTTGGCTACAATACAAGTTTGCGGTTTTTGGGAAACATTATCGGACCGGCACTTGGCGGGATGCTCGCCGGATTCTTCGGCTTTTCGATGGTCTTCTATGTCACCAGCGCACTCTTAATTATCAGTGGTATCATCATGCTTGTCACATGGTATAGACACGAATTTGCCGGGAAAAGACGGAAGCAAAGCCGTCCGGTGTCGACGCACTGATTCTGGAAACAGCAGCTTTTTGCAGGCTGCTGTTTATTTTTTAAATGCAAACGTGTTTTTGCACTTCCAGGCTGATGTTCATACTCTCCAGTTAATGTTTCGCGTCAAAAAATATGCATGTGTATTAAATATTTCTGTTGCTGGAGAGGAACACTAAGCCTGACCCCCGTCCCGCTATGCAAAAGTATTGATATGTTATACGAAATATGTTAAAAATAACAGGCATTATATTTAATTAGAAAGAAAGTGATAGCTATGGGCGCAATCGTTGTTGAGGTCTGTGACGGAAACGCGATCACTTCTTTAGATATAGAAGGTATTATCGAAAGTGAATTTCCAGAGGTAGCCGTATTGATGAATGAATGTTTAGCGCTTTGCGGCTTGTGCAGGGTGCGGCCCTATGCACTTGTAAACAATCGTCGCGTTTACGGCAGAACACCTGAAGAATGTTTAGATAAAATACGCGAAGCTATAAAAGAAGAACTGGCCGTTTATCAATAAACCGGCCAGTTCTTCTTTTAATTTTCGTCATTTCTCTCACCTTTTATTGCCCGGGAAATATTTTGTCGGAAATTGGCCTTTAAAGGCATGCCTGCAAAATGTTGACCGAATCTTCTCTCGATAATGTCTTGAAGTTTCCGTATTCCGGACGGGCAATCACTGTTTTATCAGCCATTTCCTCGATGCTGCTTTCGTCAATGTTATAATCACCCAATGTGGCAGGTGCGCCTATTGAAATCCAAAAGTCACGCAGTTTTTCAATCCCCTCCAGAGCTATATCTTTATCACTTTTTCCTGCTGTTTCAACATCGAAAACACGCTCTGCCAACTGTTTAAACCGCGGTGCATTATCTTCGTCAAGAACATACGTCATCCAGTTCGGGAAAATAATCGCTAGTCCGCCGCCATGCGGAATATCATGGACAGCCGAGACGGCATGCTCCAGGTTATGGGTCGCCCAATCACCGCGATAGCCCATATTCAGCATATCGTTTAATGCCAATGTGCCGCTCAGCATGATGGTCTCGCGGTATTCATAGTTTTCCAGATCATCAAGCAGTTTCGGCGCTGTTTCCATGACCGTCCGCAAAATGGACTCACAAAAGCGGTCCTGGACAGGAGTATTTGTCGTCTGGTGAAAATAATGTTCCAGCACGTGTGACATAATGTCCACCATGCCATAAACGGTCTGTTCACGTGGTACGGAAAATGTATGAGCGGGATCGAGTATCGAAAACTTCGGGTGTGTGTATGGCGATCCCCAGCCATGCTTTTCACGTGTTTCCCAATTGGTGATAACCGAGCCGCTGTTCATTTCCGACCCCGTTGCCGATATCGTCAGCACTGTTCCAAAGGGCAATGTATCTGTTGCCTTTTCTTTTTTTGTGACAATATCCCAAATGTCAGTGTCTGTTGTTGCCCCGGTAGCAATGGCTTTCGTGGCATCAATGGTACTGCCGCCCCCGACAGCAAGCACAAATTCAATCCGTTCGTTTTTGCAGAGTTCAATGCCTTTCCTGACAGTCGACACGCGTGGATTTGGCTCAACAACGGGAAGTTCATGCACTTCCGCATTGATTTCATCCAATTTGCTTAAGACATTATCATAAATCCCATTCCGTTTGATGCTGCCGCCGCCATATACCAGGAGCACTTTTTTACCGTACTTGGCAACCTCTTGCGGAAGCTTATCGAGCTGCCCTTTTCCAAAAATCAGCTTGACCGGATTATAATATGTAAAATTTTCCATCTGAAGACTCTCCTTTACTTCGAATAAACAACCGCATCGATTTCAATTTCGACATTTTTCGGCAGCCGGCTGACTTCAACCGTCGCTCTGGCTGGATAAGGTTCTGTTAAATAACGGCCATAAATGTCATTAACGGTCGCAAAGTTATCCATGGAAGCCAGATAAATCGTGAATTTGATCACTTGTGAAAAATCGGCTCCTGCTTCCGTCAATATCGCCTGCAAATTATGCATCACCTGTTTTGTCTGTTCTTCAATGCCTGAGGCAACATCCCCTGTCTCCGGGTCAATACCAATCTGACCGGATACGTAAATGAAGTCACCGGCCTCGATTGCCTGTGAATACGGCCCAATGGCAGCCGGTGCTTTTTCCGTATGGATTGCTTTTCGCATTAAGATTCCTCCCATTTTTTATTTGCATTCATCGTATCATTTCCCCACGTAATGATACTACTTTTCCGCCACAGCATCCATATATGCCATGACATCGCGGACATAGTAAATATCGCCGTAACACGCATCAATCTTTTGGGCTTCTTTGCGCGGACAGCGGAATTTTGACTGGTTATCGGCATTAGCATACATGTCTTTTGAAAAATTCACGGCTGCATCTTGTGTATATTTCCCCGAATCGGCTTTGACATAATCGATAAATCCCCTGCCAAAATTGTATGATTGAATGGCCAGCTTCAGATCACCATCTGCTTCCTCAAGCGCCTTGGAAAAATAATGGACACCCTGTTTAATGGACACCTCAGGATCTTCTATACAGCCGCGCGAGCCGCAGTAGCTTTCGGATGATTGCATCGGATCATCCCCCCGGCCGCCTGATTCCTGCATCATCATGGCCAGAAGAACGTCCACATGTTCAGAAACACCATATTGTGCTGCATATTTTTCCACGAGCGGCTTATGATCCAAAACCTGTTCTCTGACAATTGGATTCGACTGATCCGCTGAGTAATCCAGCCAATCCAGTGAAACGGCGGAAAGTGCGATCAGTATACCGCATAAAGCTGCTGCAACGATAGCTGTTTGTTTGATGGCTTGTTTCGTTTTTCGCTTCATTCTAGCCCTCTTTCTTTCTATGCATGGTCAAGCAGGCAACAATCGGCCGAATTTGTAATCATGTCCGGAATTGACCACTATCCGACCGCTTCTTCCGGTATTACAGCTACTGATTACGAGCAAACAATTTTTTCTCACGCCATTTGCCAAACCGGTAGTACATGAAAGCTGCAAAACTGCTGAGTAAAAAGCTCGCACCCATACCAAGTGGGATTCCGGTATCACCGAACCAGCCTGAAAAAACATAGGTCAGTGGAAAACGCAGCACCCAGAAAGAAATGATGTTCAAAACCAATACCTGATACATCGCACCCGATGCCCGGACGATACCGTTCAAAATAAAATTAATGCCCAAAAACGGATAGCACAATGCCACAATCTGCAAATACTTCGTCCCAAATGCCACAGCTTCGGTTTCGTCAATAAACAACCTGATACCATATTCCGCAAATATAACAACGATGAGACCTACCAGCATCATGATGGAAAAGTTATAAAGAACACCGTATTTCGCAATCTTTTTCACACGTGACCAGTTCCGGACACCGATGTTTTGACCGGCCATGCTGTTGACAGCCGTACCCAGAGCGTGCGCCGGCAGCATTAAAATCCTGTCAAGACGCTGTGCTGCTCCAAAGCCGGCCACAACGCCGCTTCCGAAAATGGTGACGACACTCATAATGGCAGCTGAGCCTGCAGAAATAACCGCCATTTGCAAACCTGACGGGATTCCCAGGTTTAAAATCAGACCAACCTCCTGCTTCGATGGAACAGTCGGTAAACTGAATGGTGCAAGCTTTTTGGACAGCACATGAATGATTCCGTACAGAAAAGCACTGCCCTGTGCAAAGATGGTTGCAAACGCAGCGCCGTTAATCCCAAAATCCAGTCCGGCAATAAACAGTGGATTCAAGATGATATTGAGCAGTACGGCGATCATGACAAACCGAAGCGGTGTCCTGCTGTCGCCAAGGGCCCGCAAGACGGTGCTGAGGAAGTTATAACCAAACAAAAACAAGATTCCGAGAAAGTTGATCTGTAAGTATGATTTTGCCTCACCAAGCATATTTTCCGGTGTGCCAAGGAGCAGAAGCAGCTGTTCCGCAAACACATAGCCGACAGTGCTCAATACCAATGCGATTACCGTCAGTATAACCACAAAGGCATTTAGATAACGCTTTAATCCGGTTTCGTTATCTTTTCCTTTTTGCTGGGATAATATCGTTAGCGCAGCGTTATTCAGCCCAAGCACGAAGGAAAGAATCGTAAAAATGATTGTACTCGAAATCGTCACTGCCCCAAGTGCATTTGCTCCGAGCAAATTGCCGACCCAAAGACTGTCGGCAAACTGATACGACGTCTGAAGTAGATTTGTCAGCATCAATGGACCGGAAAATACGATCAAATGCTTGAAAATATTCCCCTCAGTAAAGTCATGCTGCTTTGTCATGGTTTTTCGCCTTTCCGTTTAGCATTCATATCAATCCGTCTCCAAATAAAAGAAGTCTAGTTTTCATTGTAGCATGGATTATCCGGTTCTTCCTTCTGTACGATTGTTTATTATTTTTTCAATTATCGTAATAAAATGATATTATATACCCAAGCAACTACAAACTTGAATAAGGGAGATGGTTTTATGATGCAAACACAGCTCACCATTGGTCCAATGCTTGAACACGCGGAAAAGTTTTTCGCTAAAAAAGAAGTGATCTCGCAAACACACGATAAGCTGCACCGCCTTACCTATGCCGAAATCGGCGAGCGTGTGCGGCGGCTGATGAGTGCATTCGGACAGCTTGGTATACAAAAGGGAGACCGCATTGGAACGCTGGCGTGGAACCACCACCGGCATCTGGAAATTTACTTTGCGGCGCCGGGGATGGGTGCTGTCCTGCATACAATCAACATCCGGTTGTCACCTGAACACATCATCTACATTATCAATCATGCCGAAGATCATGTCCTGTTCATTGATGAAGATATTTTGCCGCTGATTGAAAAAGTAAAGGATAAACTTCAAACCGTCAAAACATTTGTCGTCATGACCGATAAGGAAATCCTCCCGGAATCAAGTCTGACGCCGCTTTACGCTTATGAAGAATTGCTGCAGACAGGGGATCCTGAGCAGGCTTTTGCGGACGATATTGATGAAAATGACCCTGCCGGCATGTGCTATACATCAGCGACGACCGGCAAGCCAAAAGGGGTGGTCTACTCCCACCGCGGTATTGTACTGCACAGTTACGCCCTCGGACTTGCTAATAGTGCCGGCATTTCCGAATATGATGTATCAATGCCGATTGTACCGCAATTTCACGTTAATGCCTGGGGTACGCCTTTTGCCTGCACATGGTTTGGGGCAACACAAGTGATGCCGGGTCCCCGTTTTACGCCTAAACGGCTGGCCGAATTCATTGAAAAATTTCGCGTAACCATAACGGCAGGCGTTCCGACAATATGGCTTGCCCTGTATCGTGAATTGGAACAAGGGGACTATGATACATCAAGTTTGCGCTCAGTTCTCTGTGGCGGTTCTGCTGCACCAAGAGGATTAATCCAGGCATTTGAACAAAAACTGGGTGTTCCATTTGCACATGCATATGGTGCGACCGAAACAACGCCGTTAGTGACGTATTCGCGCCTGAAAAGCTATCAGCAAAACTTAAGCGAAGAAGAAAAAATAAGCGAACGTGCCAAACAGGGAGCGCTTGTGCCGGGCGTGGAAATGAAAGTTATCGGTGATGCAGGTGAAGTTGCCTGGAATGGTGAAGAGATGGGCGAATTGCTGCTGCGTGGGCCTTGGATTGCGGATGAATATTATAAGGATGAACGGTCGGCGGAAGCATTTCGCGATGGCTGGTTCCATACAGGCGATGTCGTCACAGTTGATGAGGAAGGCAACATTCAAATCATTGACCGAACGAAAGATTTAATCAAAAGCGGTGGCGAATGGATTTCTTCAGTCGAAATTGAAAACGCTCTCATGGCACATGATGCTGTTTTGGAAGCAAGTGTTGTAGCCATGCCGGACCCTAAGTGGCAGGAACGTCCTGTTGCCTGTGTTGTTCTGCAAGAAGGCTATGCTGATAAAGTTGATAAAGATGAGCTGCTGGATTTTATCCGTCCGCAATTCGCCAAGTGGTGGCTGCCGGATGAAATCCTGTTCTTTGATGACATTCCAAAAACTTCCGTCGGCAAATTTTTAAAACGCAAGCTGCGCGAACAGGTAAAGGAACATTATAAGGTGCAGGAATAAGAGCATCGGAAAGGTAGAAATCGGCTTTTGGCCGATTTCTTTTGTTTTTGGACAAAGTCTAATACTCAAAGCGGCCGGTTTCGTTTATCAGCGAATTTTTATCAGCGTTTCTCCTATCTGACTATACAAGCAAACCGTTCCTGACGTAATACAAAAGAGCTATTTCACAGCAAAGCACTGCAAAATAGCTCCAATAAAACCTACGCCCCTTGTACAGTTTGCGCGCCGGATTTATCGCTCCGGTTCTTTTTCCACCATTGATAGGCAATAATGACTGCAAATAGGCCAATCCCGACCAAATCAGTCCATAATGTATGATTCAGCAGGACAACAGCAGCTGCTACAGCAAGAATTCGTTCAATCCAGCCAAATTTGGTAAACAGATAACTTTGGATGAACGTTGACCAGGCGATAATACCAATAAATGCTGTCGCGACACTTAATGTGACTTGTATCCAAGTTGCGGTATCATCCTGCAAAATCAGCATTGGGTTCAGCACAAATGCATACGGAAGAAGCAGGGCGCCCATATCAAACTTAAAACCCTGCACACCGGTTTGCACCGGGTCTGCCTTGGCAATACCTGAAGTGGCATAGGCCGGCAGGTTAATCGGCGGTGTATCGTCAGCCAGAATACCGTAATAGAATACGAATAAATGAGCTGCCAATACCGGGATGCCAAGCTGGATCAATGCTGGTGCCATCACCGCTGCCAGAACAATGTAAGTTGCCGTTGTTGGCAGTCCCATGCCCATGATAATACAAGCAATCATGGTGAATAACAGCACCAAAATAATCTGGTTATTCGCGAGATCCAGGATAAGACCTGAGAAAATCGGCCCCAGACCAGTCATCGTCACAACACCGGTCAAAATACCCGCGGTCGCACAAGCTGCCACAACACTTAAAGCGTTTTTGGCACCAAGCTCCAGTGCTGTGAAGAATTCCTTCCAACCGAACTTGACTTGTTTTTCGCCTTTTATTTTTTTACCCATGGCGTACCAGATGAGTGCAAACACCAGGCTTCCGATCGAAACATATGTGACATACTCATTCAGTCCGAATAATAAATGGGCTGCATAGGCCGCCCCAACAAACAGGAGTGAAACAAGAAAACCTGCGCCGAAGTTTTTTTGCATGCGATAGGAAAACAGGGCAATTGTAATTGTTCCAACGATCGCCATAAATGAAGCCAATATCGGTGTCAGCCGCATGATGAGCAGGACGATAATCGCAATAATCGGCAGCAGCAAGTAGCCACGCCCTGCAAAAATCTTAAACGGCGATACGAGCTCTTTTCTTGGAATCCCCAGTAAATTGTGCTTACTGGCCTCGAGATGGACCATGAACAATATCGCTGTATAACTAAGCAACGCCGGGATAGCGGCTGATTTGACAATTTCCAAATATGAAATCCCCGTGAAGTCGGCCATGATAAATGCAGCAGCGCCCATGACAGGCGGAAGCAGCTGCCCGCTGGAAGAGGCTGCAACCTCAACACCGCCGGCAACCTTTGGCCGAAATCCGGTTTTTTTCATTAACGGAATGGTGAACGTCCCGGTTGTGACGGCGTTTGCCACCGAGCTTCCGGAAATGGATCCCATCATACCTGATGACACAACAGCAGCCTTAGCGGGTCCGCCCTTAAATGAACCGACCAGGGACATCGCCAGGTCAATAAACATCTTTCCAGCTCCGGTCACTTCCAAAAACGCCCCAAACAGAATAAAAATAAAGACATATTGTGCCGAAACCGTGATAGGCGTACCGAAAATTCCTTCGTTGGACAAATACATGAACTCCGCTATTTCACTCCACGTAAAGCCAAAGTGGTTGAGGGCATCCGGCAATATGGCCCGTGCACCAAGAAAATCCGGTAAATACATGTCACCTAGCCACGCGTACAGCATGAAAACCGTTGCCAATATAACGAGCGGTTTACCGACAACGCGTCTAGTCGCTTCCAATACAAGTAATAGTGCAATAAACGACATGATGGTATCCACTGTATTCGGATTCCCAACCTTGCCGACAAGCACATCGGAAATCATAATGATATAAATGCCCGTTGATGCACCAAGTACCGCCAGTACCATATCATACCAGGGTATTTTCTTCTGTCCGAGGTTCTTTTTATATGGAAAGATCAAAAATATGAGGGTTAATGCAAACCCCAGATGAACCGCATTCTGTTGCATCTGTGGCAGCATATCGATACCGGCTGTGTATAAATGGAACAGCGAAAAAGCGACAGCCACAACCAATACAATGGTCGCCATCCAGCCAAACAGTGTCCGATCACTGCCCTCCAGCTCGTCCAATTGTTTATTCATTTCTTCCTGACTTACCGTCTTATCCAGATTTGAATTTGCCATAAAGAACCTCCCTTCTGTTGATCATGATCGGTTTAATAACGTTCTTTGGTAAAGTTAAAAAACAGTCTGCCATAAAAAGACAAACAAACTTTCTTTCTCAATTTCAAGTGAAAATGTTCTTCCCTCGAATGGTTTACGGGATAGATCCCAATTTTTGCCATCTATCGTCAACGTTTGGTCTGCAATACTGACAGGATGGAAGAGAACCTCCTGAAACGTCTGATCAATCTGTTCGATCACATAAAAGCCGTCTTCCATGCGATCGGTTGCACCGGGTGGCGGTTCTGTCTCGATACCGGCTCCAAAGCTGCAGTTCCAGCTTTCCATTAAAACCATTTCATAAGCGTCGTTCACTTCATATATCTCGATAATCGGACACTTTGCCACTGAATGGAGATAACGTGACGAAAAAGTTGTATCGGCATTTATCCGCTCAGCAATCAATACATCGCCATTATCCGCCATTGCGTACATGACGTGCACATCTTTCATGAGCAAATAAATGCCGACAAAGATTATTAAACCTGTTAATAGTACGGCAAGCCTGCGCTTATGCAGGCTTTGCCGTTTGTCGGAAGAGGCGATCATTACTCGACCGAGACACCTTCTTCTTCATAATATTTGGCTGCACCCGGATGGAGATCGATTGACATACCTTCTGTTGCGGTCTCCAGTGAAATATCTGCACCGCGATCATGTGCTGCCTCCAATGCGTCTTTGTTTTCAAACATGGCTTTTGTCATGTTATAAACCGCATCTTCCGGCAGTTCCGAATCGACGACAAGGATCGCCATAACAGCCACTGTCTGAATATCTTCTTCCTGACCGTAATCAGCATACGTGTCGGCGGAAATGGTTTTCTCCGTGTAATACGAATATTCCGAAGTCAGATTGCTGATGACGTCATCCGGAAGTGACAGTACTTTAACATCTTTACTGGCACCCAATTCCTGAATCGCACTTGTTGGCGCACCACCAACGATAAACGCTGCGTCAAGTGTACCATTCTGCAAGCCCTGAGAAGCATCACCAAAGCCCATATACTCAGGTGTTATGTCATCATACGTGATCCCGGCTGCTTCCAAAACCTGATTGGCATTTGCTTCGGTTCCACTGCCCTGGTCCCCGACCGCTACGTTCTTGCCCTCAAGATCTTCAATTGACTCGATACCACTGTCTGCCGTTGTGACAAGCTGAAGGTCTTCCGGATACAGCGATGTCATACCGGCCATGTTATCGACTGTGCTTCCTTCAAAGTCCGGAAGTGTCTCACCATTTACAGCATAGTACGCAATATCATTCTGAATCAGTACCATTTGATAATCACCGGCTGCCATTTCCTGCGCGTTTGTTACCGAAGCACCTGTTGAAACGGCACGTGCCTGTGAAACATTTTCCACATCAGAAAAAATCTGCTGTGCCATTGCAACACCCAGCGGATAATACGTACCACTTGTACCGCCAGTACCAATGGTGACACGAACCTCTTCACTCGATGATGCTTCATCCCCTTCACCGCCGTTATCACTGCCTCCGTCGGTCTCGCCACCTCCTTCATCCTGTGCACTGCCGCATCCCACGAGTGCAAGCAGCAGAACAATAAGTAAAAAGCCCATAAGTTTCAGATTCTTCATGAAACTTTTCCCCCTTTATTTTATAATAGGTCAACTTAAATTTAAACCGTTTTCAAAGTATATGTCAAGTTTTAACAGATTATTAGAATAATAATTTGCCAGACAATCATATCGCGTTACATATGTAATAAAATTTTTTGTTTACTTCTTGACAATATTATGAAAATTCCGTACTATAATAACTATTAATATGAAGTGTCGTTAAAGTGCGTGTTCAAAAAGGAAGATAAAAAAGACCAAGAAGTTCGAGGGGATGTGTCATTTTTACCGAACTTTTTGAACAACCTCTTAAATAAATGAATCATTGTGTCTGATATCAATTTTTGGTAGTGTAAAAAGTTCTATGAAAATAACTCCAGAATAAGGATTAAAAGTTTCAGAAGGCTTTCGAGCTGCCGCCATCGCTCTTGACAAACACGCCAATGGTTTTCGATTAAGGTGTCAAG
>Ga0079226_10003149_pt1 | contig 12703 bp, 16 predicted proteins | sample Poulit2014_FD_76345 | JGI IMG/M metagenome (GOLD analysis project Ga0079226, IMG submission 76345) | Agricultural soil microbial communities from Georgia to study Nitrogen management - Poultry litter 2014 | ecosystem: Environmental > Terrestrial > Soil > Agricultural land | place: USA: Georgia... | reverse complement strand
TAACTTATATTAAAAGTAAAGAAAACATACAATCAACAATTAAAAAATTCTTAACTAATGAAGTAGTTGACCAACTAAAGGATAAATTAGATGCTAAAGAAGGTGACTTGGTATTCTTAGCAGCTGATAAGGATAGGACTGTTCTAGAAGGTCTTGGTGCTTTAAGGGTAAAGATAGCCAAAGAAAATGATCTAATTGAAAAAGAATATGCTCTAACATGGGTTGTTAACTTCCCAATGTTTGAATATAGCGAGGAAGAAGATAGGTATGTAGCCCAACACCATCCTTTCACTATGCCTAATGAAGAAGACATAGACTTGCTTTTAACTCATCCGGAAAAAGTTAGGACCCAAGCTTATGATATTGTTATAAATGGTGATGAAATGGGTGGTGGTTCTGTAAGAATAAATAATTCTGACTTACAAGAAAGGGTATTTGAAGCATTAAAACTAAGTGATGAAGATATTAAAAATAAATTTGGATTCTTTATAGAAGCGCTTAAATATGGTACCCCTCCTCATGCTGGACTTGCCTATGGGCTTGATAGGTTGTTGATGCTATTTGCGAAAACTGACAATATCAAAGACATAATAGCATTTCCAAAGACCCAATCTGCAACTTGCCCTCTTACAGAAGCTCCAGCAATAGTAGATGAAAAGGCACTTGAAGAACTTAATATAAAATTGAGGTGATATAATAAATGGCAATGACTAAAGAAGGTTTAGTACTTGAAAATAATAATGGCAATTTAAAAATAAAAGTAGATCGTAATGGCGCATGCGGGTCATGCGCTGCAAACGGATCATGTGCAGAAAGAAAATCCACTGTAATAGAGGTTTTTTCTGCTGATAATATAAATAAGGGAGATAAGGTAATCTTAGAAAGCGATGCTAATGAGATTAATAAAATGTCCGCATTGGTTTATGCAGTTCCAGTAGTTTTAGTAATGATAGGGGCTCTAGCACCTACATTTTTACTTAAAAATTCAGGTGTCGATACTAACCTAATAAGTTTGGTATCTATTAGCCTTATGCTTGCCTTATCTGTACTTTTTTTCAAAAAACTTGATAAGGGAGTCCAAAAAGAAAAACTTATGAAGGTTAGAAAAATCTACTAAAATTTTAAATTATAGAATTGGAGAAAATATATGGCTTTACCAATAGTAACCCTAGTAGGTAGGACAAATGTAGGTAAATCTACACTATTTAATCGCCTAGTTGGAAAAAGAAAATCAATAACAGAAGATGTATCTGGAGTAACCAGGGACAGAATTGTTGATAAGGCTGAGTGGCAAAACAACGAATTCTTACTTGTAGATACAGGCGGTATTGATATATCTAGCAAGGATATGATGGACGTTGAGATAAGAGGCCAAGTTGAGAAGGCCCTTATGGAAACTGACCTAATCTTATTTGTGGTAGATGGCAAGGAAGGTGTAAACCCTCACGATGTTGATATAGCAAATGAGATTAGAAAATATAATAAACCTGTAATCATAGTAGCAAATAAGGTTGATAATATGAAAACACCAGATGACCTATACGATTTTTACTCATTTGGATTTGACAATCTTATTATGATTTCAGCTGAGCAAGCCAAGGGTCTAGGCGACCTTTTAGATGCTATAGTTTCTTTTATAGATTTTTCAAAATATGAAAACCAAGAAGATGAAACTAGAATAGCAATCATAGGTAAGCCCAATGCAGGCAAGTCTTCTTTGGTAAATCTATTACTTAATGAAGATAGGATGATCGTAACAAATATAGCTGGTACAACCCGTGACGCGGTAGATAGTTACTGGACTTATAATGATCATAACTATGTTTTAATAGATACGGCAGGTCTTAGAAGAAAGGCAAAGGTTAGAGAAAATGTTGAATATTATGCTAACCAAAGAACCTTTGATGCTGTAGATAGCTCTGATATTTGCCTATTTTTAATAGATGCAACAGTAGGTGTGACTGAGCAAGATGCAAAAATAGCAGGTTATGCCCATAATAATAAAAAAGCTATAATAATAGCTGTAAATAAATGGGATTTAGTAGAAAAAGATACTAATACTATGGCAAATATGGAAAAGGATATAAGAAATACCCTATCTTTTGCCCTCTATGCACCAATAGTTTTTATATCTGTTAAGGATAATGTTAGAATCGATACCCTCCTTGAGATGATAGAAGTAGTTGATAGTAACTACAGGATGAGAATTAAGACAGGAGTATTAAATACTATCTTACAAGATGCTATGCTTTTGAATCAACCACCACAAGATAAGGGTAAAAGACTTAAGATTTATTATATGAGTCAGGTAGGAACATGCCCTCCAAAATTCCCTTTGTCAATCAACGATAGGGAACTATTACATTTTTCTTACACTAGGTATTTGGAGAATCAAATTAGACAAAATTACTCCCTAATTGGAGTCCCATTTAGCTTTGTCTTTAAGGAGCATAGGGATAAGAAATGAAATACTTAATAATTGCTTTACTATCTTATTTGTTGGGAAGTTTTCCTTTTGGTTATTATATTGGTAAGTACGCTTATAAAAAAGATATAAGAACCATGGGATCTGGAAACATTGGTACAACCAATGCCCTAAGAAACTTTGGGAAAATAGCAGGGCTTGCTACTTTTGCCTTAGATTTTTTAAAGGGATTTATAGCTTGTCTTATAGGAAATAAAATTGCTGGCACTAATGGTATGACTATAGCTATGTTATTTGTAGTACTAGGACATATGTATAGTTTCATCCTTAAATTTAAGGGTGGAAAGGGAATTGCAACTGTATTTGGAGTCTTGGTTTATATAAATCCAACTTTTGCTCTATGTATGTTTGGGGTATTTTTAGTTATTGTTCTAATATCAAGGATGGTATCTCTAGGTTCCGTATGTGTATGTCTAGTTGCTATAGTTGTGAGTCTTATTAAATTTGGATTTACTTATTTTAGCATAAGCTTATCTATACTAGCTATTATTATAGTTATAAAACATAGAACTAATATAAAAAGAATTATAAACGGTAAAGAAAGTAAATTATTCTAGGGGAAAAGATGACAATTTCTATTTTAGGGTCAGGTTCATGGTCGACAGCTATAGCTGATTTACTTGCTGAAAAGGAAAAAGTTTTAATTTACGCAAGGGATGAGAAAGTTGTTTCATCAATTAATAAGGATCATATAAATAAAAAATATTTTCCGAATATTAATATCAATGAAAATATAAAAGCTACTAGCAATCTAAAAGAAATTTTTGAAAATAAATATATAGTTAACGGCATACCAACTCAGCAAGTAAGAAATGTCTTAAATAAGGCGAATGAATTTTTAACTGATGATCATGTGATAATCAACTTATCTAAGGGTCTTGAGCTAAATACTCATAAGAGAATTTCAGAAATTTTCTATGAATTTAATAAAAATATTTCATTTGTTGCTTTAAGCGGTCCTTCTCACGCTGAGGAAGTTATCTTAAAAATGCCAACAACGGTAGTAGCGGCAAGTAAAGATTTAAACCTTGCTATTGAGGTACAAAATATTTTTGTAAGAGATTATTTTAGGGTCTATTCATCAAATGATCTTATAGGTGTTGAGTTAGGTGGAGCCATCAAAAACATTTTAGCTTTTGGAATAGGAATTGCCCAAGGGCTCGGATACGGAGATAATGCTAAGGCAGCGCTCATAACTAGAGGTATCCATGAGATGAGTAAGTTTGCTTGCGAGTTTGGAGCAGAGTTTAAAACTATAAACGGCCTTGCTGGAGTAGGGGATTTGATTGTAACAGCTACAAGTAAACATTCTAGAAATAACAGAGCAGGTATCTTAATTGGAGAAGGGCTAAGCATTGATGAGCTTAGTGATAAAATCAACATGGTTGTCGAAGGTATACCAACAACTAGGTCTGTTTACGAACTTGCAAAAAATAAAAATATTGAACTTCCTATTACTAATGAGATCTATCAAGTTCTTTTTAACAACAAAGATTGCAAGGATTCTGTAAATGATTTGATGATGAGAGACATAAAAAGTGAGTTTTAAATTTTTACTTTACTGTTAATTTAGTATATAATGATAATAAAGAAAACGAGCAAAGGATGATGTAAATGTTTGACAGATTTAAAGAATTCATTGGTATAGATGACAATTATGACGATTATGATGATGAACAAATGTATTATGATGATGAAGAAGTGGAAGATCTAGAAAAAAATAATAGCAGGACAACTTATAGTGATTTATTAGATGACGATAGTAAGGACAGCACTTACTCTATAAATTCATATAAATCTAATAAATCAAGTTTGACTGATTTTTCTGATGATTTTTCTCTAGGAAATTCACATAAATCAGAAAATACAGAAGATAATGTAGTAAGCATAAATAGTAGCAGTAGCTTTACCAGGAGTAGTAATATGAGAATATCAATACAAGAGCCTTTAGACTATGATAATGATGGTCCAGTGGTTATAGAAGAAATCCTTAAAAACAGAGTTGTAGTTTTAAATTTAGAAATGGTAGATAACGACCTAAGGATGAGAATATTTGATTTTGTAAGTGGAGCAGTTTATGCTCTTAAAGGTAATATGAGAAAGGTTACCAAGGGAATTTTTGTCATAACACCAAATGGTGTTGAAATAGATTCTTACGTAGCTGACCAAATTTCAGAAGGAAATTATAATCAATTATAGATCGATTAATTTCGGTCTTTTGTTTTTATGGCATTAGTATATAATTTAGATCATATTCGTGATAAAGGGAAAAAGACAAATATTAGAAAAGCCTTATCTATTTTAGAGAAGGCTTTTTATAAGAAAATAGAAACAAAGTCATTCTTTCTAGATCCCTTTGAACAAAAAATAATTGGTGAAATTGCGGAGAAAAATTCAATTGATATATGCTTTTTGGGAGGAAATCCAGATTCAGAGAGAAAAATATTTGTGGCAAACTATTACTACGAACCTCTCTACACCCCCAATTATATAAACGTATTAAGCTTTAAATCCGAAAATATAACTCATCCTGATGTCCTAGGTGCGCTTTTAAGTCTTGGTATAGATAGAAATGATATTGGCGATATTTCAATTCTTGAAGATAGGGTAGAGTTTGCTATTAGTATAGATCAGGCAAGTTTTGTTGAATTTAACCTCAACAAAATTAGAAATGAAAGTATAAAAATAAAGACTAAAGAAGGTAGCAAGCTTGATTTGATAAAACCTAGTTATGATCTCCTTAGTGGTTTTGTATCAAGCTTAAGGTTAGATAATATACTAAGTCTTTTTCTTTCAATTTCAAGAACAAAAGCTAAGGAAATAGTAAAATCTAAACTTGTTAAAGTTGATTTTCAAACTATTGAAGATCCCTCTTATCAAATTGATGAAGAAAGCTTAATTTCTGTTAGAAGATTTGGAAGATATATTTTTGACGGCATAGATGGCATAAGTAAAAAGGGAAATAACCACATAAGATATAGGAAAATAAAATGATATATATAATAATAATTATCCTTGGCCTTATTCTAGATAGGTTAAGTAAGGTATACGCAATCAACAATTTTATAGAAAACCCAATAGAAGGACCCTTAATAAACCTAACATATTTGGAAAATAGGGGAGCAGCTTTTGGTATTTTACAGGATAAGAGGGTTTTCTTTCTCCTAATAACAATAGCCATAGTCTGCTATCTTCTATATTATTTTTATAAATCATATAAGACTAATCCAACAATTTTAAATATAAGTCTTTCGATGATTATCGCAGGAGCTTTAGGTAATTTCTATGATAGGCTTATTAATGGGTATGTAGTAGACTTTATTGAATTTTCATTCTTTAATTTTCCAGTATTTAATATTGCTGACATTTTTGTAACCTTGGGCTGCGCCTTAATGATAATATATATAATTTTTATCCATGAAGATAAGTAATGATTGGGGCCTTATCCTAAAAGACGAATTTGAAAAAGATTACTTTAAAAAAATAGAAAGTTTTTTAGATAGGGCTTATAAAGAAAATGTGGTCTTTCCACCTAGAGATGAAATATATAAGGCTTTGGAATTATCAGCTTTTAAAGATACTAAAGTTGTAATTTTAGGTCAAGACCCTTATTACAATTACGGTCAGGCTCAGGGTTTATCTTTTTCAGTAAATGAAGGAGTAAAATTACCTCCTTCTTTAAAAAACATATATAAAGAACTGGGAACTGATCTTGGAATCAAATATCCCTCAAGTAGTTCTTTGATTGCTTGGGCTGAACAGGGAGTCTTATTATTAAATGCAAGTCTTACTGTTGAAGAAAAAAAGCCTAACTCTCATAGTAAGATAGGTTGGCAAATATTTACAGATAAGATTATATCTCTATTGAATAATAGAGAAAAGCCGGTAGTATTTATTCTCTGGGGCAATTTTGCTAGAAGTAAGAAAAATCTAATAACAAATCATAGGCATTTGATAATAGAATCAGTCCATCCATCACCGTTATCTGCTAGGCGTGGATTTTTTGGAACAAGGCCATTTTCAAGGGCGAATGACTTTTTAAAGTCAAATGGCATAAAAGAAATAAATTGGAAAATAGAGAATCAATAATGATTCTCTATTATTTTTTTGCATAAATTTAATAAGTTTTTGAAATTATAAGTAGAGTTTTCCCTAATTATGAGCAGGCCATCGTTGATATCAATCTCAGATTCATTTTTTATATCGAAAGTATTTATGCTGACAAAGCCATTATCTACCTCGTTAAATTTTCCATACAATACGTGAAGATTCAAAGTTATTGTCTTTTCTTTGATACTGATTTGGTAGTTATTTTCAGCAACAAAAAGATCATTTAAAATATTTTCTGACTGATATTCAAAATTTCCTATATCTTTATTAATATTTGCCCTGCTAAGCCAAAATTTTCCAATCTTACTTTCTATGCTCAATTTATTAATATATAAATTTTCTATATAAGATAAAGCTTCGGTTGCTATTAAATCATTTTCGTTATGTTTTAGGATAGGTTGTGGCCTGTCTCTTGTAATGATATCGTCTGTAAGTTTACTTATGACCTTATATCGGCTAGGATCATCTCTATTAATTCCTATAAGCTTTTCTATATTCACAAGCTTCATAGATTCATAAGAAAAAAACTTTGAATTCTTTTTAATAATTTTATAGATATCAAGACTTTCTTCTATAAAAATAGGCATTAATTGATGGGCTATGAGTCTTGAATTTAGAAAGGGAATATCAAAAGTATCACCGTTAAAGGTAATTAGCCTTTTTCCTTTTATTTCTCTTAGGAATATTTTTAATAGCCTAATTTCTTCATTATCATTTTCTGCAAAATATTGAAAAATATAGGACTTATTATTTTCCTTTTTAACTAGACCCAATAATACTAATTTATCTGTCTTAAAATCAAGTCCTGTAGTTTCTATATCTAAAACAAGGTCTTTATTATTTAGTTTTTCTCCTTTTATTCTTATTTTTTTACTAATCATAGCTACACTATACTATTTTTACCAACTAATATTAGTTATGAAAAAAGCAATCTTGTATTCTATAAAAGCTCTAATATAATGATATAATTGAGGTGTATATATGATATATTTAGATAATGCTGCAACAACTAAGATGTATGATGAGGCCCTAGAGGCCTATGTGGATGTTTGTAAAAACTATTTTGCAAATCCAAGCGCTCTTCACTCATATGGGATGGATGCAGAAAATTTAATTAAAGATACAAAAAAATATATAGGAAAATTAATATCAGCAGACGAGTCAGAAATATTTTTTACAAAATCAGCAACAGAATCAAATAACATAGCTATAAAGTCCTTTGATGGCCTAGCTCTTACAAGTAAAATTGAGCACTCTTCTGTTTTCAATACCTTTAAAAATGCAAATTTTAAAGAAGTAAGATATATAGCAAATGATAGGTATGGCTTTATAGATGAAGAAGACCTAAGAAATAAATTAGATAAGGATGTAAATTTTGTATCTTTTATCTATGTAAATAATGAAATAGGTACAATTCAAAATATAAAAAAATTAACTAAAATTATTAAAGATTTCAATAAAGATATAGTTATTCACATAGACGCTACCCAAGCTATGGGTAAAATTCCATGTGATGTAAACAATTTAGGTATCGACATGATGAGCTTTTCTGCTCATAAATTTCATGGTCCTAAGCAATTAGGTGGCCTTTTTGTTAGAAAAGAGATTCAAGGTAAAATTAAACCTATTCTAGATGGGGGATACCAAGAGATAATATCATCTGGAACAAATAATCCACCTGCTATATACGCTTGTGGGATTGCTCTTAAAAAGCAAGCAGAGTCAAATGAATACCAATATATAGAAAAATTAAACCAATATTTAAGAAGTGAGATCGAAAAAAATATAGAAGATTCATATATTATTTCACCCTTAAAATCATCTTCTCCCTATATACTTGATGTAGCCTTTGCCAATATAAAGTCTGAAGTTCTGCTACATATGCTTGAAGAAGAAGAAATTTATGTATCGAGCGGTTCAGCTTGCTCAAAGGGTGATTATAGTAGGATTTTAACAGCTCTTGGCATTGATAAAAGATATATGGATGGGGCGATTAGATTTTCTTTTTCAGCTGAAATAACAAAAGAAGACTTAGACTTTACTTTAAAAATACTAAAAGATAGTATAGAAATGATAAGGATGGTAATTTAATGGAATGGATGTTAGCAGTAAGCTTTGGAGAAATATTTCTCAAAGGAAAAAATAGACATGTTTTTTATAGAACAGCTATAGATAACATAAAAAGAAATTTAAGAGATATTCCTTATGAAAAAATGTATTCAGAATCTTCTAAGCTTTATATTAAAGCTGATAAAAAAGATTTTGAAAAAATAAAGGATAATATCTTAAAAGTATTTGGCATATCTTATGTTGCCTATGTAATTAAAACAAATAAAAATATAGAAGACATATATAAGGCTTGTAGGATTGACCTAGAAGAATATTTTTCAGATAAGCCTTATACTTTTAAAGTTGAAACAAAAAGAACTGATAAGTCCTTTAAATATAAATCTCCAGAACTTTCCAGTAAGCTAGGGGGCTTTATTTTGAGAGACTTCCCAAATTTAAAAGTTGATGTGCATAATCCTGATTTTAGGGTATTTGTTGATGTAAAAGATAATGTTTACGTTTATTCTAAGAGGTTTGAAGGATTAGGAGGACTACCAATAGGTTCTTCTGGTAAGGGGCTTTTACTACTGTCAGGTGGAATTGATTCACCAGTTGCGGGTTTCATGGTTGGAAAAAGAGGTATGAAGATAGATTGTATTCACTTCCACTCATATCCATTTACCTCAAAAAGAGCCCTACAAAAAGCCTTAGATTTAGCAGAAATTATGTCAGCCTATACTGGTAGAATGAAGATTTATTCAGTGAATTTAGCAAACATTTATAAGGCGATAAACCAAAATTGTGACAGAAGAGAAACAACTATCTTATCTCGTAGGTTTATGATGAGAATTGCTAATAAGATTTCTGAAGAAAATAGCTATCAGGCCCTAATTACGGGAGAATCATTAGGACAGGTGGCAAGTCAAACTATAGAATCTGTATCTGTAATAAATGATTCATCAGAAAGACCTATCCTAAGGCCACTAATAGCAATGGATAAGAAGGATATAATAGAAATTTCAAAGAAGATTGGTTCCTATGAAAAATCTATCGAGCCTTATGATGATTGTTGTTCAATTTTTGCTCCAGATAGTCCAGTCACTAAACCTAAGCTTAAATATATAAAAAAGAGTGAAGAAAATCTTGATATCGAAGCTCTAGAAAATGAGGCTATAAGCAAGATGGAAATCATAGAAATTGCTTGACAAAATTATAATAAGGGAGTAGTATATATGAGTAGACCGCTCAGCTAGGGCTCTGATCCCCGAACGCTGGCGAGAATATAAGAATTAGGAGGCTTTCCATGTACGCAATTATTAAAACAGGTGGAAAACAATACAAAGTATCAGAAGGTGACTTGGTAAGAGTTGAAAAACTTGCTTACGAAGTTGGTGAGACTGTAGATTTTGATCAAGTACTATTAGTATCCAATGACGGTGAACTTAAAGTTGGTTCTCCATTAGTTGAAGGTGCTAAGGTATCAGCAACAGTTGAAGATCAAAATAAAGATAAGAAAATTGTTGTTTATAAATTTAAACCTAAAAAACAATACAGAAAAAAACACGGCCACAGACAACCTTATACTTTAGTAAAAATTAATAGCATAAGTCTTTAATGATCGTTATTGATTTATTAATCAATAAGAAAGACGAAATAGTAGGTTTTGAAATAAGAGGTCATGCCAACTATGATGAATACGGCAAAGACCTTGTATGTTCAGCTGTAACTATACTTGCCTATAGCTGTGTAAATACTCTTGATAAATATACAGATGATACTGAATTTTCTGATGATGAAGTAGTTATGTCATTAGAGATTTATAATCCAAATAGGGATACAAGTATTATCTTTGATTACTTTAAGACAGGTATAGAAACACTTTTAGGTAATTATAGCAGCTACGTAAAATTAAATTATAAGGAGAAATCATGATATTAAATATTAATTTACAAAGATTTGCAAGTAAAAAGGGAGTTTCATCTACAAAAAACGGTAGAGACTCAAGAGCTAAAAGACTTGGTGTTAAAAGAGCTGATGGTCAGTTTGTAAACGCTGGAACAATCATTGTTAGACAAAGAGGAACAAAAATTCACCCAGGTAATAACGTTAAAAGAGGTGCTGATGATACTCTTTATGCATCATGTGAAGGTGTTGTAAAATTTGAAAGAAAAGGCAAAAGCAGAAAACAAGTATCTGTTTATGCACAATAAGAGATAAAAATTAAGCTTGCCTTTGGCAAGCCTTTTTTTATGAAAGGAAACCTATGATTGATATAGCAAAAATAAGGCTTAAGGCAGGAGATGGTGGTAATGGTGCTGTTGCCTGGAGGAGAGAAAAATACGAACCTACCGGAGGTCCTGCAGGTGGAGATGGCGGTGACGGTGGCTCTATTTATATAAAAGCAACAAGAAACCTATCTACACTAGAAGAATTTAGATATAAGAAAGATTTTAAGGCTCAAAGTGGAGAACAGGGTGGAAAGAGTAAAAAATTTGGCAAAAAAGGCGAAGACCTTTATATACCAGTCCCTGTTGGTACACTAATTAGAGAAGCTGAATCTAATACCATAATCAAAGATATGAAAAAAGATGGGGAAGAATTTCTAATAGCCAAAGGCGGTAGGGGAGGACGTGGTAACGTCCACTTTAAAAACTCTATTAGACAGGCACCTAGATTTGCTGAATCTGGAAAAAAGGGTCAAGAAATTGATTTGGTTTTTGAACTAAAAGTCCTTGCTGATGTTGGTCTAGTTGGACTACCTAATGTAGGTAAATCAACTCTTCTATCCGTAATTACAAAGGCTAGGCCCAAAATAGCAAACTATCATTTCACTACCATTGATCCTAATTTGGGGGTTGTTAAAGTTGATAGAGAAAGAAGTTTTATAGTAGCAGATATAGCAGGACTTATTGAAGGTGCAAGTGAGGGCACTGGATTAGGACATGATTTTTTAAGACATATAGAAAGGTGTAGGGTATTAATTCATATAGTTGATATATCTGGCATTGAAGGACGAAATCCAATAGATGATTTTAAACTAATAAATAAAGAATTAGAACTCTATAATAAAAACTTGTCTAAAAAACCTATGATTGTAGCACTTAATAAATCAGAACTAGATAGCAATGACAATGCTAGTAAATTTATCGAAAATTTTGGAGATAAGTATAAAATTTTCAAAATTTCTGCTGCAACTACTTCGGGTATAAAAGAAATGATAGATTATGTTACAGAAGAACTTGAAAAATCAAGTGAAGAAGAATTTAGTTTATATGAAAAAGTAGATGAGGACTTTTTAGATGAGTTCTATAATAAAGAAGTAGATTTTGATCTAAATATAAAAAGAGAAAATGACATTTACCTTGTATATGGTAAGAGGGTTAATAATCTCTTAAAGAAAGTCAATATAGATGATTACGATTCAATGATTTACTTTGAGTCTACTCTACGAGAAATGGAAGTATTTGATAAACTAAAAAAAATGGGAATTGAAGACGGAGATAATGTTGCAGTAGGCGATATTGTCTTTGAGTATTATGAATAGGAGGAATTATGTTGACAGGTAAACAGAGAGCTATGCTAAAGCAAGAAGCTCACGATTTTAAACCGATAATAAATATTGGTAAGCTATCTATATCAGATAAACTACTTGAAGCCATTGATGAAGCTCTTGAAGCTAGAGAACTTATCAAGGTAAAAATTTTAAATAATAACCTAGATGATGCTGATTATATTATCGATACTATAATTGAAAAATTAAACTGTGAATTTATATCACATATTGGTTCAATAATAACTATCTATAGAAAAAACGATAATAATTTTTATAATCTATAATGAGAATAGGTTTATACGGTGGGACTTTTGATCCAATTCACTTGGGTCACTTAATAGTAATTGAAAATGCAATTAATGAATTAAATTTAGACAGGGTAATAATTCTTCCAAGTTCAAACCCGCCTCATAAAAAACACAAGGATAAAACCAAGGCAGATATTAGAGTAGAAATGGTAGCAGAGGCTATTAAGGATAATCCCAAAATAATATTATCAAGCTATG
>Ga0079226_10003147_pt1 | contig 12709 bp, 14 predicted proteins | sample Poulit2014_FD_76345 | JGI IMG/M metagenome (GOLD analysis project Ga0079226, IMG submission 76345) | Agricultural soil microbial communities from Georgia to study Nitrogen management - Poultry litter 2014 | ecosystem: Environmental > Terrestrial > Soil > Agricultural land | place: USA: Georgia... | reverse complement strand
TAATTATTTTTTATAGTGGTAATTTTTGGTGCACCAAAAATTAAATCCATTGAACGCAGTATCCGCTTTGCTGTCGGCGAATTTTACCGGGAACCGCGCGATATTTTGGTACTGTCGCGCGAATTCAGGACTGCGCCGCGCGAAATAACGTAGGACTCGCACGATTTTAGCTCTTTGTCGCGCGAATTCGGTCCGCCATCGCGCGAATTTCACCAGGTTCCGCGCGATATTTTGAATCCCGCCCCTTCTCACACAAATCCACAGAAAAAAGGACGCTCCCCAAAGGAACATCCTTCAACTTATACGTATAATGGAAATTTGCCGGTCAACGTTTTAACACGGGCTTCGGCTTCACGCAAAACGTTTTCGTCTTCATGATTTTTCAAAACGGATGCTATGATTGAAGCGATTTCTTTCATCTCCGCTTCCTTAAAACCACGCGTTGTCACGGCTGCTGTGCCCATGCGGATGCCGCTCGTCACAAACGGGCTCTCGTTATCAAACGGGATTGTATTTTTATTTGCGGTGATCCCGATATCATCGAGCGCTTTTTCACCCACTTTTCCGGTAAGATTGAGTGGCGTTACATCTAAAAGCAGCAAATGATTATCGGTCCCGTCTGATACGACACGAACACCTTCTTGAATCAAAGCATCACTCAGTGCTTTTGCGTTTTGGATGATTTGTTTTGCGTAGGTCTTGAAATCATCAGACAGGGCTTCCTTGAAGGAAACGGCTTTGGCAGCAATGATGTGCATGAGCGGTCCGCCTTGCATGCCAGGAAACACGTTTTTATCAATCTTTTTCGCATATTCCTCTTTGCATAAAATCATACCGCCGCGTGGTCCGCGCAGTGTTTTATGCGTTGTGGTCGTTACGAAATCAGCATATTCCACCGGATTCTGATGGAGTCCGGCTGCAACTAGCCCGGCAATGTGCGCCATGTCCACGAGCAAATACGCACCGACCTGATCGGCAATTTCACGAAATTTGGCAAAATCAATTTTACGTGAGTATGCGCTCGCACCGGCAACAATCAATTTTGGCTGAACTTCCTTTGCTCGTTCGAGTACGGCATCATAGTCAAGCTTCTCAGTTTCCTCGTCGACACCGTAATCAACAACATGATACATTTTCCCGCTGAAATTCACAGGGCTGCCGTGTGTCAAATGGCCGCCATGGTTGAGATTCATGCCAAGAATGGTATCACCCTGTTCCAGTATGGAAAAATACACCGCCATGTTCGCCTGTGCTCCGGAATGCGGCTGAACGTTGGCATGATCTGCACCGAACAGTTCCTTCGCCCGGTCACGTGCCAGATTTTCCACAACATCCACATGCTCACAGCCCCCGTAGTAGCGTTTGCCCGGGTAACCTTCTGCGTATTTGTTCGTCAGTACCGATCCCATTGCTTCCATAACTGCTTCGGATACAAAATTTTCAGATGCAATCAGTTCAATTTTTTCCTGCTGGCGTGTTTTTTCTGCCTGCATTGCTTCATACACTTCATGATCCGTTTGCTTTACATGATCCATATGTTGTTCCCCCTTGAGTTTGTTATAGATTTTGCCATGATTGATTGGATTTTGTGATATCAACCGAAAATATGATTTATCAACCAAATTTTGTGCGATATCAACCAAATATACGATTTATCAACCGAATTTTTTAAATATCAACCGAGTATTCGTTTTATCAACCAAAATTCCGAGATATCAACCAATTATCCGCTTTATCAACCAATTTTTTACGATATCAACCAAAGCCGCACGAGCCTTAGCCCAGCATCCTGCAGCACTCTTTAATATGCATCGTAACCCGCATCTCGACGATCATATACAGCGCGTTTTCCGCCGATTAATTTCGGGCGGGTGCGTGCGGCAGTGACCCGTGCATTTCCGATCATCCGCTGTTCAAACCTCAATGGTACGGCAACCGGTTTCAAATGCATACCAATCATCGTTTCGCCGATATCGATGCCACTGTCTGCCCGGATTGTTTCAACTACAACAGGATTTTTCATATGTTTATAGGCATAAGACGCCATCGAGCCGCCTGCACGAGGTACCGGGATGGCTGAAACGTCTTCAAGACTGTGCCGCAGCATCGTTTCCTTTTCCACAACCAGCGCGCGGTTCAGATGTTCACAGCACTGAAAAGCGATCGCAATTCCTAACTTTGATGGCAATGCTGATAATGCTTCAAATATGACAGCGGCAATCTCTTCGCTGCCGGACGTACCAATTCGTTCCCCGGCGACTTCGCTGGTCGAGCAGCCGACCACAAATATGTCTCCCGGATTCAAGTGTCCGCTTTCCACCCATTCATTGGAAATAGCCTCCATATCATGTCTGACCCGCTGCTTCAAACCCATCACAGCTCACCTTCCCCTTGCTTTGATTGATTCATTTCATAAGCTGTCACTTTTTCATTCAAGACGATTATTTTCGCAATCTTGGTACATAACACCAATCACTTGTCATACAGCTTTTTAGCCAATTCATTAATATGTTTTTCCAATTCGCCTAAAGTTTTCTGATATATTTCCCTGTCACCGCCAAACGGATCCGAAATATCGTAATTAATCAGACTGGATTCAAGTTTTTGGATCTTTTCCCAATCATCTTGCAAATATTGCCTGAGTGCCTTTTCAAGCTGATGTTGTTTCATTTTGTGCTTATTGCGGTGAATGAACTGTGACCGTTTTTCTTCATAATCGGCATATTGCTGCTTCAGTTCATGCCATATCTTTTTATCTGCATGTGAAACATATTCTTTTAGTGTGAAGTACTTTTCCTGAAAATCAGGATATTCGAGGATCAACGACTGTTTGTGCTGTGTTGTCATCGTCAGGACCAAATCCGCCCACTGCAGCAGCCTGCTCGTCACCGGCTGGGATCTTGAATCCAGGGTAACGCTCTGTTGTTGCAACGCTTCAATCGCATAATCGTTCGGCCGCTGACCCTTGGCAGCATAAATTCCCGCCGACTGCACTTCAGCCTCAGGTACTTTATGTTTTAATAATGCTTCCGCCATCGGGCTTCGACACGTATTTCCAGTACAAACAAACAATATCTTCATTGGATGAACCTCCGATAAAGTGAAACTTCTTCAGTGGGTCGTCTACTACCTGTAAGATAAATCCTATCCAAACTATATCATAGAATGGTATTGTTGTCAGAAAAAAATCGGGGAAAAAGAAGTGGATAAACGCTGAATTCTTGGTTCTTTCCAGAAGTCAGCTTGTGGGTGATAAGCATATCCACCCGCTATCAGACAGATAAAAACCCTCCGCCATTCGCAGAGAGTTTCCTTTCATTGATCAGCCAAACAATATATTCAGTCCAAACCCGCAAAGGATGCTGCCGCCTAAAATTTCACTGTAAACACCGAGCAGGCCATGCATTTTGCGAGCTAAAATCATACCTGTCCAAGTTAGCATCATGCTGGCTGCCCCAAACAGTATTAAGGCGATGACTGTTTTTACTTGTGACAGCCCAAGACTGAGGCCAACTGAAAAGCTGTCGAGGCTGACACTCAGCGCGAAAAAAATTAATCCAACGCCGATCGGCTGGGCCAGACGTTTTAATTCATGGTTAAACGCAGAAAAGATCATTTGTGCGCCAATTCCCACAAGCAGCAAGCCTCCTGTGAGTATTGCATATTGCCCGATTTGTGCGGAGATTGCTTGTCCCAGTAAAATACCGATAAACGGCATGATCATATGAAATAAACCAACAACAGCGCCAACAAACGCAATCCGTTTCAACCTTATCTTCTGCATTCCCAGGCCAAGGCTGACTGAAAAGGCATCCATTCCCAATGCAATTGCCATAAACACAAGTGATACAATTTCGCCTATGTGATAAACCGACATCCGCAATCCCCCCTCGGACATGCTAATAGATTATATGCCTGTCCGGGGGGAAATATGCAAGCAATCCACCCGCGTGTTAGAGGGTCATGTTATCCACAAGTCCAAATTAATGATCCACATATGCAGTGGCCGCTTTTTCAAGCCGATTCATGACGGCCAGTCCGATGTCTGTTTGTGGAAACGTTTCACACAAAATCAAATCGACATCACCATTTTTAAAAATACGCAATGCATTATACAGCCTGGATGCAATTTCACGCAGATCCGATCCGAGCGGAATAATACGGTCTGCCTGCAGTTGATCGGCCGTTTCCGTGCTGGCCATAACCCCAATCCGTTTCTGGCTGTCGCGTTCCCTGTCAATGATTACCTGGATGTTTTTGGGCATGCCCGCCACCAGCCACATAGGAACTTCGGGCGCGTAATGTGTATATTTCATACCCGGTGATTTTGGGTTATCAGACGTGTTCGCCAGCGCCGGATCAACCATAACAGTGCCCACTGCCTCCTCAAGCTGTTCTTTCGTGATGCCGCCCGGTCTGAGAACGACCGGTATATCCTGTGAACAATCAACAACCGTTGATTCCACCCCAACACCGGTCGGTCCGCCATCCACAAGCCCGGCAATTTTTCCCTGCAAATCCGCCCAAACATGATCAGCAGTGGTCGGACTTGGCTTTCCGGAAATATTCGCACTAGGGGCCGCAATCGGCAGTTCGCATGTTTTAAGCAATTCCTGGGCTACCGGATGTTCGGGAATTCGTACACCAATTGTGGATAACCCCGCCGTGACATTACTGGCACATACACCGTTACTTGGCAAAACAACCGTCAGCGGACCTGGGGTGAATGTGTCCAGTAATGTTTTGGCAATGTCCGGCAATATGCTGACCAGTTTGCTCAGCTGCTCTTTTGTTGCAACATGGGCAATCAGTGGATTGTCTTCCGGTCTGCCTTTTGCCTTGAAAATCTTTGAAACTGCACGACTGTCGGCTGCATTCGCCCCCAATCCGTAAACTGTTTCAGTCGGAAATGCCACCGTCTCGCCATTTTTCAGAAGTTCAGCCGCTTCCTGAATCGCTTGATGATTGGGCTGTTCCTTTTGCATGTTCCATCGTTTCGTCTGCACACTCTGTCCCTCATTTCTATCGTTTCGCCGCATATAATGGTCAATACCCCGCCAATATACGGCGGCTAACTGACCCTAAATGCACGATTCAGTTCGGGCCTGCACGAGGCAGGTCACAAAGGCGTTGCAACAGGACAAGGAAAGCTTCGACAGCGATACATCGCACGAAGAAAAGTGTCTTTCCTTTTTCGAGGACGCCCGAGTACTTAGCCTTTGTTCCTCTTTTTCAGCGGAGAAAACCGCTCCGCTGAATGTAGTTTCACTTTTCCCCGCATGTAATGGACAGTAACCCCCCAAAAAAACGGGGGGATAACTGTCCATAAATGCCCGATTCGGTTCAACTAACATTCAACAGGGATAAAACGCCCTGTTGAATGTAGTTTCACTTTATTCTAGCTGAACAGGTTTTTTTACGCAAAAAAATAAGCCTGATGGAAGTTTTCCACAGACTATCCACAGGGTGAAAACGGGGCCAGCGCCCGGCTTCAATAATATTTTTCTTTTTCTATTAAACACGGGCTTCAACAGCATTTCAGCCCTGTTATGATGGCAACAACTGTCTATCAGCCGATTTATATCCTAATGCACGTTTTCCACAGTGATGTGTATAATTTTTGCTGTTATCCAACTGTTTTCAACAAGTTATCAACAGTCGCTGTGCGTAACTTTTGAAACGCGTTATGAGACGTTATAGGTCCACCAACTGCCGTTATTGTCAGGGTAATCCGACACTAACGCATTTTCCTTTTGTGGGGAAAATTGCAGTGCTTCAAGCAAAACATCAACCATTGGCTGATGGCTGTGGACAAATAGTTGCTTTGCCTGTTTTTCTTTGGCTAATGCGAGTATTGATTCCAATAAAATCGGCAATGACGCAGCTGCGTTCTTTGTCACATAAAGCTGTTTCAGCCAGTAAATATCGTCATCTACCGTATCGATGACAAAACATCCCTCGATCTGACCTTTTAACTCAACAACATAACCCTTTTCCAGCAATATATCTCGTTTGACATCCTTGTTGTTTTCCAAAAAACGTTCCAGCTTTTCTTCTGAAGCATAATTCGCCGCGATTAGTTCCATTTTTTTCACCTCAATGATTTTAGGCTTTTCCCAATACGTGTCCAAAAAGCTGCTCTTGATGAACCTTTCTAGTACGTTATGCAGAAACTAGAAAATCTATGACCTAATCAAACCATTCAAAGAGGAAAAATTTTACCTCGGCTTCTTCTTTTTCGTCCTCGGGTTCTTCATCGGGGTCTTCATCTGATTGGCCTTCTTCCGCTTCAGCAACACTGGTACCGTTTGAAAAATCCAGAAAACACAACGGCGGGAAAAGGACACACCACCAATTGGCACCCTGGCCATCCCCAAGGGTGATCAGCACGGCTTCATATTCACCCGGTGGGTACAGATATGAACCGTATAGCTTGGCTGGGAAAGTGACTTTTTTCCCATATTCAACATCAAGGGCCTGCTGCTCATTCTCCGCTTCCAGAACACTTGCGGCAATATCATGGATTTCCGGGATCTTTGCCTCTATTAATTTTCTTGCATCATTAATGTCGGTCAAATCTTCAACCCATTCAGTGATGGCAGCATTCACCTCATCACGGACCTTCCGTTTCAGCGCCTGATCGTCCTGCTTATCACTGTTAGCCAGAATGCGCAGACGAATCGCTTCATCTGGAATCACTTTGATATCGGACTTGGTGCTGCCTGATCCAGCTTCACCAATCATTATTTGAACTGACATTATTAATATCATCATCATGAATATAATGGCTGAAATCGTAACCTTTCGCATCTAAAAAACCCCTCTCCAATCTGTTATCCAACATTATGGACGAGGGGTGTATTTTTCATACTATTAATCTATTAATTTATTGGGACATGGAATCAGGCTCCGTCCCGTTTTAAACCAGGTCATTTTTTGGGACATAAAACCTGGCCCCATGCCGCGCTGATAATGCGGTCTTTTCCGTTAATATCCTGGATAATGGTTACGTCGCATTTCCCGGGTGCACTTTCCAGCAGGGATTTGATGGCCTGTCCCTGCTGATGCCCGATTTCGAAAAAAACATAACCTTCTTGTTTCATCACGTTCGGCAGGTTGTGGATGATTTCCTTATATGCGCCCAGGCCCTGGTCGTCCGCGAAAAGTGCGCGTTCTGGATCAAAATTTTTGACCGTATCAGAGAGCAGCGTTTTTTCTTCAGGAGCGATATACGGCGGGTTGGACACAATCATATCAACGTGAATATTTTGCTCAATCAGCGGCTGCAAATAATCACCCTCCAGAAAAGTAACGTTTGCACCGAATCGATCTGCATTTTCACGGGCAACGTCAAGCGCTTCCGACGAAATATCGGTTGCGTAAACATGAGCCTCTGGAATTGCCAGTGCCAGCGTTATCGCGATAATCCCGCTCCCGGTACCGATATCCGCCATTGTGATCGGCCCATGTGGCACTGTCCGGATGATATGCTGAACAAGTTCCTCTGTTTCAGGACGTGGTATAAGTGTATGTGCATTAACATAAAAATCCCTGCCGTAAAATGAGGCATAGCCGGTAATGTGCTCAACCGGCACACCGGTTTCCGCATGTCGCTCAATCGCCTGCCAAAATGACGTTAAGACCTTTTCAGGCACGGAATCGCGCATCATCATGAATAATGTTGACCGTGAAACGCCAAGATAATGCTGCAGGAGCCATTCTGCCACCTTTGGCTCACGATTATTTTCTTCTAAAAAAAGCGAAGCCCGGCGCAGGACTTCGTGTTGTTTCGGTTCGTGTTCCATTTTACTCACCAATTTGTTCGAGTTTCTTCGCTTGTTCTTCCAGCAATAGTGCATCGATGAATTCATCCAATTTTCCTTCCATCACCTGGTCAAGCTTTTGAATGGTCAAGCCAATCCGGTGGTCGGTTACACGGCTCTGCGGAAAATTGTAGGTGCGGATGCGTTCCGAGCGGTCACCGGTTCCCACAGCGGATTTGCGGTTTTCATCATACGCCGCCTGTGCTTCCTGCTGGTATTTATCATAAATACGCGCACGCAGCACTTTCATCGCTTTTTCCTTATTTTTGATTTGCGATTTTTCATCCTGACAGGACACAACAATTCCGGTTGGCTCATGTGTCAGCCTTACAGCGGACATCGTTGTGTTAACACTTTGACCGCCGGGACCGCTTGATGCGAATGTGTCCACACGGATGTCTTTTTCATTGATATCGACTTCCACTTCTTCCGCTTCAGGCAAAACTGCCACTGTCGCAGTAGACGTATGGATACGGCCGCCGGATTCCGTCTCCGGGACACGCTGTACACGGTGTGCGCCATTTTCGTATTTCAATTTGGAGTAAGCACCGGTACCGTTCACCATGAAGACTATTTCCTTATACCCGCCAACACCGGTTGACGTTGCCTCGATGACATCGGTTTTCCAACCCTGTGCTTCGGCAAATTTGCTGTACATACGATAAAGATCACCCGCAAATAAAGCTGCTTCGTCACCGCCCGCTGCACCGCGGATTTCGATGAACACGTTTTTATCATCGTTCGGATCTTTTGGCAGAAGCAATATTTTTAAGTTTTCCTCAAGCTCTTGCTCCTTTTCGGAAAGCTCCTCGATTTCAGCTTTTGCCATTTCCTGCATGTCATCATCGGATTCTTCTTCAAGCATTTCCTTCGTATCTTTTAATTGCTGTTCCACATCTTTATATGTCCGGTAAGTCTGCACGACCTCTTCAAGATCAGACTGCTCCTTGGAATACTCGCGCAGTTTAGTTGTATCACTTATAACCTCAGGATCGCTGAGCAGTTCATTCAGTTTATCATATCGGTCTTCCAATGATTGCAATCGCTCTAACACAACGGTCACCTCTTTTCGATTAACAGTCTAATTATAGTATACTCGGAATGTGAGGTCAAAGTTATGCTGGAAGAACCGTTTATTAATCGTTCGGTTTTAGGCATGGCTTCGGGGCTCGCTGCATCAGCAAGTTTGGCCGTTTCATCATGATAAGGTACACTGGTTAAGAACACCACGGCCTGTGGCAACGCCTGCATGACCAACGTCCTGTTGGCATATGCTTAAAATCATCGTTTAGCGCAAGCAATCAGTGACGTCTCCTGGTCGACATTCAAGGAAATGCTGACCTGCAAAGCTGAATGGTACGGCAAACAAGTTGTGACCGTATCGAAAACCTGTCCTTCTTTCCAGCTTTGTTCCGACTGTCCCGGCGGTTTGTTTGATCATTTTTTTCTGAATTTCCTGGCTGCGTTCACATCCCTGTCATGGTGGATGTCGCATTTGGAGCATGTCCAATCAGTTAAGTGGCGGGTAGTTCAGTCGGTACTTCATGATGATGACGGCATCTTGGCTCATACGATTCGGAAGCGCCCACCATGATGATCGGGTCGTCATACGATGCAGGCCTGCCATCAATCAGACGTTGGGTACGGCTTGCAGGTGAGCCGCAGATCGGGCAAATGGCGTTTAATTTCGAAATGGATTCGCTTTGTGCCATCAAATCCGGCATTGGTCCGAATGGTTCTCCGCGAAAGTCAGTATCAAGCCCCGCGGCGATGACATGCATCCCTCTGTCTGCAAGCTCATTGGCCACTGAAACAATGTTGTCATCAAAGAATTGAGCTTCATCAATCCCGACAACATCTATTTTATGTTCATCGAGATTGTTAAGGATTTCAGCTGAATTTTTGACCGGGCGTGCAATAATTGACGTGCCATTATGGGAAACAACAGTCTCATCGGAATATCTGTCATCAATTATCGGCTTAAAAACACGAACCGACAGATTGCCGTATGTTGCACGGCGAACACGGCGTATCAGCTCCTCAGATTTTCCAGAAAACATGCTGCCGCAGATTACTTCCAGCCATCCGCTTTGATTCATCACGTACATGTGCAGGGACTCCCTTCAAGGTTGTATTTCTATTATGTAACTATCCGTATGACATTATTTCAGACAAAATATTGATAAAGTGAAACTTCATTCAGCGGGGCGCTTTTTCCCCGATGAAGAAGGGGAACAAAGACTAAAAGCAAAACGTCGTGTTGCAACGCCTTTTTGACCTGCATTGTAAAGGCCCGAACCGAATCGGGCATTTACGGACAGTCAGACGCCGTGCTTTGGCGGCTTACTGACCGTTACATGCGGGATAAAGTGAAAAAACAGGCAACGTATAGACAGATTGCCTGTTTTTCATATAAAACGAGGTATGGTTGCCCCTGTTTTTACTTCATATTATATTTCCGCTTGAATCGGTCTACACGGCCGCCGGCTTTATCGGCTTTTTGTTTTCCTGTGTAGAACGGGTGTGATGCCGAGCTGATTTCAACACGAATCAGCGGATACGTGTTGCCATCTTCCCATTCAATTGTTTCTTCGGATGTTTGTGTTGAGCCACTCAGGAATTTATAATCTGAGCTTGTGTCCAGGAAAACCACTTTTCTATATTCCGGATGAATGTCTTTTTTCATGTCTTTCCACTCCTTTTTGCCCTGAGTCCTTTGGAAACAGAGTTATTGTAAGTGGTTGTTCAAAAAGTCCGATTTATCCTTCCTTTTGAACACGCACTGTAAGAGCCGTTATAGGTCTCAACCTTATCTAAACTCACATAAAAAGATTATAACAGCGTCACGTTATGATTGCAATAGTCAATCATTACCTTCGTATTGCGTGATTATTTTGTCCCTTTACGCTTCATTTCGTCGTCCATTTGCTGGAAAAATTCGTCGTTATTTTTCGTTGCACGCAACCGTCTCAGGAAGCGGTCAAGGAAATTATGGTTGTCCTGCATGGTTTTGCGGATCGCCCAGATTTTATCCAGATGGCCTTTCGAAACAAGCAATTCTTCTTTCCGTGTTCCGGATTTGAGAATGTCGATAGAAGGGAAAATGCGGCGTTCGGCAAGACTGCGGTCAAGTTGCAATTCCATATTGCCTGTCCCTTTAAATTCTTCATAAATAACATCGTCCATCCGCGAACCTGTATCCACAAGCGATGTCGCCAAGACAGTGAAACTACCGCCTTCTTCAATATTCCTGGCTGCACCGAAAAAGCGTTTTGGCCGGTGAAACGCAGCTGGATCGATACCACCGGAAAGTGTCCGGCCGCTTGGCGGGATGACCAGGTTATAGGCACGTGTCAATCGGGTGATGCTATCCATCAGGACAATCACATCACGTTTGTGTTCGACCAACCGCATCGCACGTTCCAGGACAAGCTCCGATACCTTGATATGGTTTTCCGGAACTTCATCAAATGTTGAACTCACAACATCCACATCCTCATGTACTGAGCGTTCAATGTCGGTAACTTCTTCCGGACGCTCGTCCACCAATAAAATGATTAGTTTCGCATTCGGGTGATTGACTGATATGCTATTGGCAATTTCTTTCAAAAGTACGGTTTTACCTGCTTTTGGCGGTGAAACAATCAAGCCGCGCTGGCCAAAGCCGACAGGTGTCATCAAGTCAATAATCCGGGTGGACAAATTTTTGGTCTCTGTCTCAAGTTGCATGAGACGATCTGGATGCAGTGCTGTGAGTGCCGGGAAGTGTACGCGCTCTTTTGATGTTTCCGGGTCTTCCCCGTTCACCGCGTCAACATGCAAAAGACCATAGTAGCGTTCGTTTTCTTTCGGCGGACGCACTTTACCGGATACTTTGTCACCATTCCTCAAATCAAAACGGCGGATTTGTGATGCGGAAATGTAGATGTCTTCTGCACTTGGGGAATAATTGATTGGACGAAGAAAACCGAATCCTTCCGATGGGATAATTTCCAAAATGCCATCCATGAATAAAAAGCCGTCTTTTTCAGCTTGTGCTTTTAATATAGCAAATATGAGTTCTTTTTTTGTCAGTTTCGCATAATATGATACTTTGTATTCCCTGGCCAGAGCATAAATCTCTTTTAACGTTAATGTCTCCAGATGGGAAATTGTTAATGATGCCATTAAATCACCACACCTATTCATTTTAAAAGGTTGTTTAAAAAGTCCAGCAATATGACATGTTGATTCGTGGACCTTTGACTAAATACCGACACTCAATCGCGAATGATTGACGTCACCACATCCTGTGGAATCCCGCTAATTGGGAACTCGCGCCACCCTGGACTTTGACTCACAGGACTGCTGGTACCGGCGCCAATGCAGAACAAGGAAAACTGCGGCAGTGTTACATCACATCAAGAAAAAGTGCATTTTTCGGGGACTTCCCGAACTTAGCCGGCCGTTCTTTTAATTCTCCTTTTTGGACGCACATTTTTATTTTTGTATTATGAAAAAGTGAATTTTTCTCTTTCTATTTGGTTAGCACGAAACTATAGAAGAGTTTTCAGGAAGCTAGAATGGAAGTTTTTCCGGTTAATATTCATCATTACCAAGTATTCCTATTCATAAACATCTTCATCATACCTTTTTATGGCTTATTATTCAATACTATTCCTGAACATTTTTGTCTGAAGGATGGATTGGCTGCGGAATGGATATCTATAAACAATTACAGGAAGCCAATCAAACAGTTGGCTTCCTGTAAGATTTTTTCATTAAGGCCCGGTTTAACGGTCAGTAATCCGCCAAAGAACGGCGGCTAACTGTCCCTAAATGTCCGATTCTGTTCAACTAACATTCAGTGGAGAAAAGCGCTCCACTGAATGAAGTTTCACTTTATC